>Ga0209777_10007993_pt1 | contig 11646 bp, 5 predicted proteins | sample FrelakmetHBP12HB_FD_187147 | JGI IMG/M metagenome (GOLD analysis project Ga0209777, IMG submission 187147) | Freshwater lake sediment microbial communities from the University of Notre Dame, USA, for methane emissions studies -HBP12 HB (SPAdes)... | ecosystem: Environmental > Aquatic >...
TATTTCTTAAGAATGCGGGAGCTCTTGCCCTGGATACCTCGGTAGCAAGCGGCATGCTGGACGTGACGGCGGGCGGCGACATCACGCAAAACGGCCCATTGGCTGTCAGCATACAACAAGCGACGTTTGACGCAGGCTCATTAAACGACATTACCCTGATGAATACTAGTAACCACTTCAGCAGCGTCAGGATAACACACGGCAACAATGTGAATTTGTTCAACGGGGTGGGAGATCTTGCATTGAATTTATCGAACGTACACGACACACTATTTGTGACGACACTCGGCATGCTCACCCAAAGCGGCGTGATTACGGCAGACACGTTTAACCTTACCAACCCCGTTGGTGCAGCCGACCTGAGTACCCAGAACAATGCCATTGCCCACCTGGGAACCATCAACGCCGCCGGGCAGATATTCTCCTTGAAGAATACCCTGGCATTGGATCAGACAGGCGTGATTACGGCAGGCACACTTAACCTGATCAATACTTCCGGCGCAACGGACATGAGTTCCCAGAACAATGCCATTGCCCACCTGGGAACCATTAACGCCCTCGGCCAGACGTTCTCTCTGAAGAATACCCAGGCCCTGGATCAGGCAGGCGTGATTACGGCAAACACGTTTAACCTTACCAACACCGCCGGCGCAACCGATCTTAGTACCCAGAACAATGCCATTGTCCACCTGGGAACCATCAACGCCTCCGGGAAGATATTCTCCTTGAAGAATACCAACGCCCTGAACCAGGCAGGCGTGATTATGGCAGACACACTTAACCTGATCAATACTTCCGGTGCAACCGATCTGAGTACCCAGAGCAATGCCATTGCCCATCTGGGAACCATCAACGCCGCCGGGAAGATATTCTTCTTGAAGAATACCAACGCCCTGGATCAGACAGGCGTGATTACGGCAGGCACGTTTAACCTTACGAACATCGCCGGTGCAACCGATCTGAGTTCCCAGGACAACGTCATCAGCCACCTGGGAACCATCAACGCCGCTGGCTATGCGTTCTCCCTGAAGAATACACAGGCATTGGATCAGGCGGGCGTGATTGCGGCAAACACGTTTAACCTTACCAACACCGCCGGCGCAACCGATCTGAGTTCCCAGAACAATGTCATTGCCCATCTGGGAACCATAAACGCCGCCGGGCAGACTTTCTCTCTGAAGAATACACAGGTATTGGATCAGACGGGCGTGATTGCGGCAGGCACACTTAACCTGATCAATACTTCCGGCGCAACTGACATGAGTTCCCAGAACAATGCCATTGCCCACTTGGGGACCATCAACGCCGCAGGGCAGATATTCTCCTTGAAGAATACCAACGCCCTGAATCAGACGGGCGTGATTACGGCGGACACGTTTAACCTTACGAACATCGCCGGTGCAACCGATCTGAGTACCCAGAACAATGTCATTGCCCATCTGGGAACCATCAACGCCGCCGGTCAGGCCTTCTCCTTGAAGAATACCCTGGCATTGGATCAGGCGGGCGTGATTACGGCAGACACGTTTAACCTTACCAACACCGCTGGCGCAACGGACCTGAGTTCCCAGAACAATGCCATTGCCCATCTGGGGACCATCAACGCCCTCGGCCAGATATTCTCCTTGAAGGATACCAACGCCCTGGATCAAACAGGCGTGATTACGGCAAGCACGTTTAACCTTACCAACAACGCTGGCGCAACCGATCTAAGTTCCCAGAATAATGCCATTGCCCACCTGGGAACCATCAACGCCGCCGGTCAGACCTTCTCCTTGAAGGATACCAACGCCCTGGATCAGACAGGCGTGATTACGGCAGGCACACTTAACCTGATCAATACTTCCGGTACTACGGACCTGAGCTCCCAGAACAATGTCATCAGCCACCTGGGAACCATCAACGCCCTCGGCCAGATATTCTCCTTGAAGGATACCAACGCCCTGGATCAGACAGGCGTGATTACGGCAGGCACACTTAACCTGATCAATACTTCCGGCGCAACGGACATGAGTTCCCAGAACAATGCCATTGCCCACTTGGGGACCATCAACGCCGCAGGGCAGATATTCTTCTTGAAGGATACCAACGCCCTGGATCAGACAGGCGTAATTACGGCAGACACACTTAACCTGATCAATACTTCCGGCGCAACCGATCTGAGTTCCCAGAACAATGTCATTGCCCATCTGGGAACCATCAACGCCGCCGGTCAGGCCTTCTCCTTGAAGAATACCCTGGCATTGGATCAGACGGGCGTAATTGCGGCAGACACACTTAACCTGATCAATACTTCCGGTGCAACCGATCTGAGTACCCAGAACAATGCCATCAGCCACCTGGGAACCATCAACGCCTCCGGCCAGGCCTTCTCCATGAAGAATACACAGGCATTGGATCAGACGGGCATAATCACTGCGGGGACAACAACGATTGCGGCAGGTACCGCCAATGACATCAACCTTTCAAATCCAGGAAACAGCTTCAGCAGCATCGGAATAATAAACGGCAGGAACGTATTCCTTACGAATGCGGGAGCTCTTGCCCTGAATGCCTCGAATGTAAGCGGCACACTGGGCGTGACGGCAGGCGGCAACATTACCCAGAATGGCTCATTGGAAGTGTTAACCGGAGCGGCGACGTTTGAAGCAGGCTCATCGAATGACGTTGCACTTATGAATGGGAGCAACAGCTTCAGCAGCGTTGGGATAACAAGCGGAAGGAACGTTTTCGTTACGAATGGGGGAACTCTTGCCCTGAATGCCTCGACGATAAGCGGCACAATGACTGTGACGGCAGGCAATATTAGCCAGAACGGAGCATTGAGTGTTGCGGGAGGGGCAACATTTAACGCTGGTTTCGGAAATGACATTACCTTGATGAATGGCAGCAACATGTTCAGCAGTGTTGGGATAATAAGCGGGAACAACGTGCAACTTAGGAATGCGGGAGCCCTCGGCCTAGTCGCCACGGCGGTGAGCGGCAATCTGGATGTGTTAGCCGGTGGCGCCATTACAGGAATCGGCGCGATTTCTGCGGCTGGCGCGGCGACCTTTGATGCGGGAACGACCCATGACATCACCCTGAGCGCTGCCAACAGTTTCAACGGTGGTTTGGGCATTATCCACGGTAATAATGTGCAGGTGAACAATGTGGGGCCACTTGCCCTGAACACATCTAGTGTGAGCGGTAATCTGAGTGTAACGTCGAATGGCCAGATTACCCAGAGCGGCGCATTGGGTGTTGGTGGACTAGCAACTTTTGCGGCAGGTGCAGGGAACAACATTACCCTGGGCGGCGCGAACGACTTTACGACGGTGAAGATCACGAGCGGCAAGGACGTAACCCTGAATGACGTCAATGCCATTGATCTTGGGGCTTCGACGGTGTCGGGTGTGTTGGGAGTTACCGCGGCGAATGGCAATATTACCAACAGCGGGGCGTTGAACGTTACGGGGAATGCGGCATTCACCGTTGCTAACGGGAAATCGATATACTTGGGGAATGCAGGTAACTCTTTCGGCGGTGCGATTGGCTTTAATGCCTCCGCAGGTAATATCGCCGACGTGACGATAGCAAATACGGGGTTACTCAATCTTCCGGCGCTTAATATCACCGGTTCTTTGGATGCGACCGGCGCAGGAATCACGCAGGGCGGGGCGATTATAGCAAACGGATTAGGGAAGACGGCGACGTTTGCTGCAGGAGCGGGGAATAACATCGTCCTGGGCGGCGCGAACGACTTTACGACGGTGAAGATAACAAACGGGAAAGATGTGATATTAAACGATGTGAACGTCATTGACCTTGGCGCCTCGATGGTATCGGGTACGTTGGGAGTTACAGCCGAGAATGGCAACATAACGAATAGCGGTGCATTGAACGTGATAGGAAATGCGACCTTCACCGTTGCGGACGGGAAATCGATATACTTAGGAAATGCGGGCAACGCTTTCAACGGCACGCTTGGCTTCGCTTCTACCGGTAATATCGCCGACGTGACGATAGCAAACACGGGGTTGCTCAATCTTCCGGCGCTGACTATCACAGGTTCTTTGGATGCGACCGGTGCAGGAATCACGCAGGGCGGGGCGATTACGGCAAACGGATTAGGGAAGACGGCGACGTTTGCGGCAGGAGCTGCGAACATCGCCCTTCTAACCGGTGCGAACGACTTTACGACGGTAAAGATAACGAGCGGGAATGATGCACTATTGAATGACATCAATGACATTGACCTTGGCGCCTCTACGGTATCAGGCAACCTTAATGTGGCAGCTGTTGGTAACATTACTCAGAGCGGTGCGATTATAGCGAACGGAGCAGGAAAGACGGTGACGCTCACGGCTGGTGGTAGTGTTGGCCTGGGGGCCTCTACATTAGCAGGCAACCTTAATGTGACTGCTGCTGGTCCGATTACCCAGAGCGGTGCGATTATAGCGAACGGAGTTGGTAAGACGGCGACGTTTGCGGCAGGGGCGGGGAATAATATTACTCTGGGCGGCGCGAACGACTTTACGACGGTGAAGATAACGAGCGGGAATGATGTAACCTTGAATGACATCAATGCCATTGATCTTGGCGCCTCCACGGTGTCAGGCAATCTTAATGTGACGGCTGCGGGTCCGATCACTCAGAGCGGTGCGATTACGGCAAACGGAGTTGGCAAGACGGCGACGTTTGCGGCAGGGGCGGGGAATGACATCACGCTCGCCGGTGCGAACGATTTCGCTACGGTAAGGATCACGAGCGGCAGGAATGTGACGTTAAATGACATCAACGCCATTGACCTTGGTGCCTCGACGATATCCGGTGCTTTCGGAGTCACGGCGGCGAATGGCGATATTACCAACAGCGGCGCATTGAACGTTGCCGGAAACGCCACCTTCACTGCATCAGCAGGTGCTATTGTCAATGGCACTGGTGGTTCCATCTCGGCCCAGTTCCTTACTGCCAATGCATTCAACGGCATAGGCAGTGTCGCTCACCCCTTCATGACAAGCGTACACAATTTAACCGCCTCTAATATAGCGTCGAACGACATTGCAGTAGATAATACAGGCGACCTCACCGTAAACGGTCTCAGCAATGGCGGTACAGGAAATGTCATACTCAAGAACATCGGGGCGATCACTACCGATGTATCCACTATTACATCAGGCGGCACCGTCACAATAACTGCGTATTGTCCTCTCACGATAGGATCCGGTGGAGTTTCTGCCAATGGCAATATATCATTAGATGCTCACCCCAGCGGTGGCGGGGATGACCTCACGATCAACGGAGATGTGACGTCAACAATTGGAAAGATTTACCTAACAGCCGGCAGCAGGATTTCTGTAACAGGCAAGTTAAGCGCCCCGAATGGGATCGAGATGACTGACCAGTTGAACGCGCCGCCGCCACCGCCGCCACCACCACCAACGGTGCCGCCCGTAACACCGGATGCTTCCAGCGTCACAGTGGTGGCGCTCAAGACGGCCACCGGGACGACGATAGCAACGGTGAGCACGTCGAGCGATTCAGGCGCCGCTGTTGAAGGTTATTCAACGCCGTCGGGCGACAGTTCTTCATCCGGTACATCAGGTACATCTGGCACAGGCGGCACATCTGGTACAGGTACATCGACGGGAGGGACAGGAGATAGTTCTTCGTCCGGCTCAAGTACGTCAACAGGAGGCAAGAGCAGCGATTCGACTACCCAGGCAACTGGCGACTCTAAAGGCGGTAAAGCTGACAAGGATAAGGATAAGGATAAAGACAAGGGTAAAGACGTAAGCTCACAAAAAGGCGATGATCAGAAAAAAGATGTTAAGGTCAAGAAATATTGCAATTAGCCTATTGGTGATGTATTATATATTGCTGTCTGCTTTGGCGTGCTTCGCCGGGCAGAAGGCAGGAATAGTAACTCATTTAAGCGGGCCGCTCTTTGCAAAAAAGACTGACGGGACAACCCGTGTCTTATCCATAAATTCTGTCGTCGAGATTGGAGATTTACTGGTAACGGAAAAGAGAACCTACGCGCGGGTCAAGTTTACCGACGGTGGCGAGATGACCCTGCGCCCGAACACTCACTTCAGGGTATCTCAGTATAGCTTCGATCAGACCATGCCCAAAAATGACAAGGCGGTTTTCAATCTGATCAAGGGTGGACTGCGTTCCATCACCGGTTTGATAGGCAAACGGGGAGATCAGGATAGTTATAAAATGGTTACGGATACCGCCGTAGCCGGCGTCAGAGGCACCACATACGAGTGCAGGATTTGCGAAGGCAACTGCGGCTCGATTCCAAACGGGCTATACTTGTATGTCGTGCAGGGAGTTATTAATGTCAGTAACAATGCGGGCTCGCAGAACATAAGCGCAGGGCAGTACGTTTATGTGCAAAACATAAATGCGAAGCCCACGATCCTGCCAGCAAATCCGGGTATCAACTTCACCCTTCCCCCGACCATAGGGGACACGCAATCGCAGAAAGGCGGGGCCCCCAAGGATAGCGGCTGCATTGTGCGTTAGAGAAAAAATGAGGAGGTAAGCGTTGCAATTATCCGATTTCTTAAAGTCTGTTGAAATCTTTTCCGATCTCAATGAAGATCATTTGAACCTCTTGTTGAACAGTTTACAGCTTCTTGCCTTTCCTGACGGTAAGCCAATCGTTAAGAGAGGGGAAATAGGAAGATTCCTCTGGGTAGTCTATGACGGCAAGGTCGAAGTCACGGTGCCCAAAGATAATGAAAAACGGAAAGTTGTCGCTTATCTCGGCAGAGGGGAAATATTCGGTGAAATGTCCATCATGACGGGAGAGCCCGCCATGGCGGATGTTACTTCCGCGGGAATCAGCAACATCGTTAAAATACCGCGTGAGATGATTTCGCATGTCATCGCGAAAAATCCCAAAACGCTCACTAAAATGTCCAGGCTCATCACGAAACGTCTCCTTCAGAATGAAAGGGATGAACAACTGCAGGAACTCACAAAATCAGCCCACGGTGAAAATGATGATCCCTATGATCTGAACTTCTCCTCTTTAACAGACCCCATGAAAATACTCGTAATCAACAGCGGAAGTTCTTCGCTCAAGTACTCTCTCTTTGATACGACCAGAAACGTTCCGCTTTTTGAAGGCCAGGTGGAAAGGATTGGCTCCGGGAATGCGTCGCACAAGATAAAATCCTCGAAGATCAACAAGGAAGGGCCGGCAGAAAATATCAGCGATATAAAAGATGCCTTTGAAGCAATGGTTGCCGCCGTTACAGACCCATCTTCAGGCGTTGTGAAAAACCTTGCTGACATAAACGCCGTCGGACACAGGATAACTCACGGAGGCGGTAAATTTCCAAGTTCCGTCGTAGTTGACGATGCAGTGGCAGATGCGATACGAACATATTTTACCCTCGCTCCGCTCCACAATCCCTTCAATTTTATGGGCGTCGAATTGATGCAAAACAAGCTCCCCTCCGTACCGCAGGTGGCTGTTTTTGACACATCCTTTCATCATACGATTCCGGAAAATGCCTATACCTATGCTCTTCCCCACGCGGTGTGCGAGAAGGAGAAAATCCGCCGCTACGGTTTTCACGGCACAAACCACAGCTATGTCGCCCTGAATGCGGCAACACACCTTAGACGTCCGATTGGAGAATTAAAAATAATATCGTGCCACCTGGGAAGCGGCGCTTCCATCTGTGCGATCGATCACGGACAAAGCATTGACACAAGCATGGGAATGACTCCTCTCGAAGGCCTAATAATGGGTACGAGAGCCGGCGACATAGATCCCGGAGCGCTTCTGCATCTTATGAGAGTATCGGGAATGACCGTTGATCAGGTGGACAAACTCTTGAACAAGGAAAGCGGGCTGAAGGGAATAAGCGGCAAAAGCAACGATATGAGGGAGGTACAACAGGCGGCAGCGGAAGGCGATACCCGCTGTAAGATGGCCATCAGTGCTTTCTGCTACAAAGTCAAGAAATACATAGGAGCCTACATAGCCGCTTTGGGCGGCATTGACGCTTTGATCTTCACGGGAGGGATCGGCGAAAATTCACCGGAGATCCGCGCGCGGACTTGCCAGGGGCTGGAAGTCTTCGGGATTAATATATCGCTGGATAAGAATGGGAAATCGAGACCACAACGTGGAAATATTGTCGATGTGTCGGAGCCTGAATCGAAAGTTCGAATCCTGGTTGTTCCAGCCGACGAAGAAAAGATGATCGCACGCGAGACACTCCATGCCTTAGGCAGAGTCAGGACGAAGCAGGATGTCCAGGTGTTCAAGTCAATACCCATTCCACTGAGTATCTCCGCGCATCATGTTCATGTAAGTCAGGCTGATTTTGAAACCTTATTTGGGAAAGGTAAGACCCTGACGCCGAGGTCCGACTTGAGCCAGCCCGGGCAGTTTGCTGCCGCAGAGGCAGTAAACCTTATAGGTCCCAAGGGAAAAATTGAGAAAGTGAGGATATTGGGTCCTTTCAGAAAGGTATCGCAGGTGGAAATATCCCGGACGGAACAGTTTAAGCTTGGCGTCGATGCGCCAATCAGGGACTCCGGCGATATAGAAGGCACTCCGAGCCTTATACTGGAAGGTAAAGCAGGACAGGTACGACTAAATAAGGGCGTGATCTGTGCGAAGAGACATATCCATGCATCTCCTCAAGAGGCTCTATCTCTGGGACTGAGAGACAAGGATGTTGTGATGCTTCAGGTGAAGGGTGTCAGGACGTTGATCTTTGGAGATGTTTATGTCAGGGTTCATCCAGACTTCAAGCTGGATATGCATCTTGATACAGATGAAGCCAACGCGGCGCAAGTTACGGAAGGGATATTGGGTTTCATCGAGTCCATACAGTCGCGACAATACATGTAAGAAGGCACTGCGATGAACTACGAGAAAAAAACGAAAGCCCAGCTTATTGAGGAATTGACCGTTCTGCGGAAACGTGTTGAAGCGCTGGAGAACGCGCCTTCCACCTTGAAAGATACCAGAAACGAGAGTAAGCCCACGAGAGAAAAAACGGGACAGCCTTTGTCGAATATTGTCGAATCCATTCCTGATGCTATCTACGCTATAGATGCGGAAGGGAAAGTGATTATATGGCATAAGGGGATGGAAAAGCTGACAGGCGTCAAGGCCGAAGAGATGCTGGGAAAGGGAGACCATGAATATTCCCTGCCGTTTTATGGTGTCCGGAAGCCGACACTTATTGATATGGTGTTGAAGCCTGACAGTCCGGAAATAGAAAAAGATTTTCTCTTCATTCGGAGAGAAGGAGATTCGTTTCTGGCCGAAACTTATGTGCTCCTGGACGGCAATCCCCGGATCATCTGTGGCAAGGCGAGACCGTTATATGACGGCGATGGTCACATAATTGGAGCCATTGAGGATATCCGTGATGTTACAGAGCGCAAAAAAATGGAGGACTCCATTCGAGAGAAAGAGAGAAAATATCAGGAGGTTGTCGAAAGCATCAATGACGTCATCTACGTTATGGAGCATGACCAGCGTATCTCGTACATAAGTCCAGTCGTGGAAACCTTTCTTGGCTACCACCCGTCGGAGGTTGTGGGCCGCCCTTTCACGGATTTTATCTTTCCTGACGATTTGGAACTGGTCGCGGAAAATATGAAAGTAGTTTTTGATGGGCGTATCGCACCGAGCGAATTCAGGATTTGCAAGAAATCAGGGGATATTTGCTGGGTACGCACAACAATTCGTCCCATTTCCAAAAAAGGTTTCATCACCTTGCACGGAATCCTCGCAGACATTACGGACATAAAAGTTGCGGAGGAACTATACAAGACTCTGGCAAATAGCTCCCAGGCGGGAGTCTATATAGCACAGGCCGGTGAGATTCAGTTCGTGAATCCACATATCCCCAGATACTCCGGTTACTCGGAGGCAGAGCTGGTAGGGATGGAAGTCCTAAATATTGTCCATCCTGAAGATCGCGATTTGGTGAAGAAAAATGCCGTTGAAATGCTCAAGGGAATACGATCGGCGCCCTATGAATTTCGCATGATTGATAGAAATGGTAATATACGATGGCTCTTAGGAACAGTAACCCCTATAACGTATAAGGGCAAGCCTGCCGTCCTCGGAAATACCATGGAAATCGTGGATAAGAAGAGAGCGGAGTGATCTTGTCAGGGAGTATGCTCTGCATCTGGAGTTGCAGTTCAGCATCTCTCAGTGCGTCCCGGAGGCTGTAAGATTTACGTAGAGACCTTAATTGCATAACTCCTCAATTTACATACCCCCAACTTCCTCAATACTATCCCCTACTGCTTTGCAAAATTAAAATGCACAAGGATAACTGCGTAAAAGTCTTCGAGGTCTTTAAGATGTTTGACAAGAATGGTTTTCAGGATATCAACATCAGGCATATATTCTTCCTTTCAGAATATTTTCCTCGCATATTTTCCTCGTCTGTTTTAAATCATCATATTGATTGATTGCATCCACATAAAATTGGTTATAAAGCTTTTTATCTTTTGCAAAAAACAAAACACCATTTTTCAAGACCTGCATTTTTAAAATAGGCGAAGCAGAATTTAGGACAGCAATATCAATGTCTCTTTTAAATATCGCATTCAATTCATTTTTCAGTTCATTAATTTCATAAATTTTATAAACATCAGGCTGGTTTTCAAAAAGGATCCCAATATCTATGTCGCTTCTTTCTGCCATTTTCCTGCTTGCTGCGGAGCCAAAGAGAAAAACAAGCAAAACTTCAGATTTTTTCTCAAAAAAATCTGCTAATCTTGTAAATATTTCTGAATCTTTTATATCTCTGGACATATATATTCTCCCTCAGATCAATTCTAACATTAATCCCTCAAAAGCACCTTCTTTTTCACTGGCGCTATCAACTGCGGTGTCTGTTCATTGTTGTATTGCTTCCGCGCGATGTGTTCCACCTGTGGTTTGATGTAGCCAAACAGGTCATCTAACGTGATAGGTCCATCCTGCCTGATAACATCCTCATTTTATTCCTTGTCTCCCGCGGTGCCACCATATATCAAGCATTATTGTTCGTAATATTACATACTTTACATAATCAGTCAATTATCGTTTTCGGTATTGATTGCAACGCACGCCAGTCAAAAAATCTCACGTCCTCTCTCCTTATGAGGGACTGAGCACGTCCCAGATTCCGGCAGGATAGCCCTGCTTGCCCGGAATGACAAAAATGGTAATTGCAACACAGTCTCAAGCGGGTCGGGGGGATTTTATTCCACTATCAGAAATCCCCTGTAGCCCCCTTTGTCAAAGGGGGCAAGAAGAAATAACGGTAACTCTTGATTCCCGCTGGAGCCTGCCCTCGAACGTCTTCATCGCGGGCCGGAATGATAAATAGAGGAGTTATGCAAAGATTTTGTTCAAACATTCATCGCGTATGGTTATCTTTTTCCTATTGACACGCAGTCCTGCACTCCTTACACTGTCACTGTCAAAAATAAGAAAGACAGTAGCAGATTCAAGGTGCGGGATATTCAGAAGATAAATTCTCGTTTTGTAGAAAAGTGGTGAGGAAATGAACATCCCCCTGTTTGTTGCCGGAGTAATTTTAATTCTCATCGTTTTGGGAGATGCCTTTGAAACAATGGTGCTCCCGCGCCGCGTGACACGCAGGGTAAGGCTTG
>Ga0209777_10007994_pt1 | contig 11645 bp, 10 predicted proteins | sample FrelakmetHBP12HB_FD_187147 | JGI IMG/M metagenome (GOLD analysis project Ga0209777, IMG submission 187147) | Freshwater lake sediment microbial communities from the University of Notre Dame, USA, for methane emissions studies -HBP12 HB (SPAdes)... | ecosystem: Environmental > Aquatic >...
CAGCTTAATATGCCTAATTTCAGCCCTAGACTTGCTTTGCAGGTTATTGGTACGGATGCTTTGCGTAATAATTTTCATGAAGATTTATGGTTTTTGACACTCAGGAACAGAATTCGTAAAAATCCCGACCAACACGTCGTAATTAGCGATGTTAGATTTCCAAATGAGATCAAATTTATCCAAGAACAAAAAGGTGTACTCATTAAAGTTAATCGTGGTCCAGCACCTGTTTGGTATGAGACTGCGATTCTAGCAAATAAAGGTAATTCCATTGCAAAAGATGTAATGGCGAAGACATATTCTGGCGCTCACCTAAGCGAATGGGCGTGGGTAGGGTCGAAAATTGATTTTGAACTAAATAATGATGATACATTAGAATTTCTAGAAATGCAAGTAAAGGAAATAATTACACAGATATTATAGTCATGGTGCTTCATTTACCGGGTATTTGTTGCTCTCCTAGATAAATACTACTAACAAGAAGCATAATTCTTCAAAGGAGTTAATTATATGGCAGTTTTAGTATCACCTGGTGTAAGCATTTCCGTTATTGATCAGAGTATCAATGTCGGCGCTGGTCCAGGCACCGTTCCACTTATTTTCATTGCTACGCAGCAGGATAAATCAGATCCTACCGGACTTGCTGTAGCTCCTGGTACAACAAAGGCAAATGCTGGTCAAGTTTGGTCTATTACATCACAACGTGATTTAGTACAGACATTTGGAGACCCAGTATTTTATTCAGTAAGCGGTACATCATTAAATGGTTATCCACTGAACGAATATGGTTTATTAGCGGCTTATTCTTATCTAGGTCTTTCAAATCTAGTAAGAGTGGTTCGTGCTGATATCAATACCACACAATTAGAAGCTACGCCTGTTGAACCAACTAGTCCAGCAGCAGCAGGAACATATTGGTTAGATGAATCAGTTTCGACATATGGTTTATTTGTCCGTTCTGGTTCATTCCCCAATGAAGTATGGGTATCTGTTACCCCTAATTTTGTTTACAATTATGCAACTGGAACAACAAATCGTCCGGTTGCAACAAATGGTGTAATAGGTAATCATGCAGTTGTATTTCAAACAGCATCCGGTACACTTTCGTATTGGGTAAAAGGCACCCCTCCAGCAACATATACATCAGCAGCATTATCAGCTTCATCGGCAGGTACATTGATTACTGTACCATCTACAGTTGGTTTGGTAGCAGGAATGGCTCCAACGGTTACAGCAGGCGCCGGCGTATTCGCAGCAGGTACTGTTGTTACATTGGTCAATGGACCGGGTACATTTACTGTGAATATTGCCCCAACAACACCTCTTGTTGCAGCAACAGTTACAGCCGGATTCGCTTGGGCTCAACTCACTGGTGCATCAGGACCGTTGAGTATTGTTATTCAATCTGTATGGCCAGATCTAACAAATGTTCTTACAACTCAACAATATTGGGTTAAGACAGGTTCAGCCGCACAAGGCGCAAGTATTGTTCTTCGTAGAATGGATGTTACACCTTCGGCATTTGTTCAGGTCGAGGCTCCAATCTTAACTAATGATACAGCAGCAGATACTTATTACAGTACGAATGCTACTGGGTCTTTAGGACAGATTTATATTCAACCTGTGGTATTTGGTTCTGCAAATTCGTTAGAATTTAGAATGAATACAGCGGGTGTCTGGGCTCCTTTAGCTATCGTTGTTGGTTCAGTAAGTGTTCCTACATCTGGACCAGAAAATGGTCAATTATGGTTTAATGCTGAACTCGGCGTAAATGGCAGTGGTCAATCAACAGTCGATATTCTTATCGCTGATGGTGCAGGCAGTTGGCAAAACATTAATCTTCCGGGATTTACTTTTGTTGATGTTCCACCACTACCCCCGGGCCCAACATCTCCTTCCTTGTATACACAGTCGGGTGATCCACGTGATAACGTGCCAGCACCAACACTTTATGCAAATGATATCTGGGTTGATACAGATGTTGCACCGTATCCAGTAATTCATTATTGGAGTGGTGCAACCTGGGTATTAGTCAACAATGCCGATCAAACTTCGAATCATGGTATTCTTTTCCAAGATGCCCGTTCTAATCCATTGTACACACAAGGTGGTACAGGTCAAAACAATGGTGGTCCTGGAAATCCAGACTTAGATCCAGATGCACCAGATCCAGATTTGTATCCAAAAGGATTCATGCTTTGGAATACACGTTACTCAACAAATAATGTTAAAGTTTGGGAATCACCATATGTATTTGATAATGTAACAGCCGCTGCCGATAACACAAATAGTGGTTCTAAAGGACGTTGGGTTACAACATCTGGTAATAATGCAGGCGGTGTACCTTATATGGGTGCAGCAGCTCAGAATATTGTTATTGTACAAGCAATTCAGTCAACGATTGTTTCTAATCAAGATATTCGCGCAGAAGACTTGTATTTCAACCTAATTGCTGCTCCGGGATATGTTGAAGCTATTGATGAAATGTTGGTGTTAAATGATGATCGTAAGGATACAGCATTCGTTGTTGGCGATACACCATTCACATTGAATGCAACAGGAACAGCATTGCAAAATTGGGCAACTGATCATTCTGGTGCATTCGGGAATGGTGCTGATGGTCTAGTATCTGCAAGTAAATATTTCTCTTGCTGGTATCCAAGCGGATTGAGTACAAACGTTGATGGAACAGATGTTGTTGTTCCACCATCGCATATGGCTCTTCGTACTATTGCATACAGTGATCAGGTCTCATATCCATGGTTTGCACCAGCTGGTCTACAACGTGGTATTGTTAACAATGCAGCAGATGTCGGATATGTTAATGCATCTGGACAATTTGTAACAGTTAAATTGAATGAAGGTCAACGTGACATTCTATATCAGAATGGTGTCAATCCTATTCGTGTAATGCCTGCAGGTGGTATCGTTGTATTTGGACAAAAGACACGTCAGCCATATGCAAGTGCAACCGATCGTATCAACGTAGTTCGCCTAGAAAACTACTTGCGCTACCAATTGAACAACTTGGCAATGCCATTCTTGTTCGAACCTAACGATACAACAACTCGTAAGGCAGTTAAAGATGCGTTTGATAGATTCCTATCGGAATTGATTACACTTCGTGCTCTGTATGACTTCTTAGTTGTTTGCGATTTGAGCAACAACACACCGGCTCGTATCGACAGAAACGAACTATGGATTGATATTGCAATTCAACCTGTTAAGGCAATTGAATTCATCTATATTCCTATCAGAATTATGAATACAGGTGCAAGCTTAACAGCAGCTTAATAGATAGCTAATTTAAATACCCGCTCCGGCGGGTATTTTTTTCTCGATAAATATTTTATGTTATCTTCCTTCTCACTTCGAAATTATATACAATATTTGCCATCTCAAGAAAATATAGGTTGTTGTACAGCATCAGCAACATTATTAGCTGCAGAAATAACTATGGCTATCCATAATCAAAGAATAAATTTCTCTAGGCTATATCTTTATTACATGACTCGTAAACTTCAAAACAGGCTGGGAGAACATGGTGCAGAACTAAAAGAAACTTTGAATGCATTAACAATGTATGGCGTAGCAACAAATTCTGTATGGCCTTTTTCATATAATAGAGTTGAAAAAGAACCTAGTGTGCAGGCAATACAAGATGCAGCAAGGTATAAATTACATTCATTCGCATGGGCAGATTCATCTGAATTCAAAAAATATATTACTAAACATATCCCCATTATTATTGGTATGAGAACTGGCAGAATGTTTTGGAAATTAAAAGGTCAATTGTATGAACATGCGTATGTTCCTATAAATAATACAGATAATAGGGAATATAAAGGACATGCTGTTGTCATCGTGGGCTATGATGATACTTTAAATAGTGGCTCTTGGATTATAGCTAATTCTACAGGACCTAAATGGGGATTTCAGGGGTATGCTGCCATACCGTATTCTTGTAATGTTGATATAGGTGAATCTTATATAATTACCGACTTCGCAGGAATAATCGCTGGTAAAAAAATTTCCGAGAATTGATAAATAGTATTAGCTTTTATAGCAGGAGATAAAGATGGCAAATTTAGCTAAATTCGGTATTCCATTAGATGGAAATAAACTTGGTATTTTGCATCCAAAGCAAAGATATCGCTTTAGAGTTGTTTGGCAGAATTTTGGCGAGAACAATGGTTTGCGCGAAATGACTGCTAACGTAGTTACATGTACTCGGCCAAAGATTGCATTTGGTATGGTAGAATTACATTCTTACAACTCTGTTGGATTAATTGCTGGCAAACGTTCACCATTTGATGCAATTGAAATCACAATACGTGATGATATTACTAATTCTGTTGTTTCATCAGTTGGCGCACAGATTCAAAAACAAATGAATCACTTTGAACAGACAAGTGCTGTAGCAGGTATTAATTACAAATTCTCGATGGAAGTTCATTCGCTAGACGGTACTAATAACGATCAATTGGAATCGTGGGTCCTAGATGGTTGCTGGATTGAGAGCGCTGCATATGGTGAAAATGATTATAGTTCTAATGATCCGACCATTGTTACTTTAGCAATTCGTTTCGATAACGCAACAAATGTTTCTGGTCCAAATACAAACGATGGTACAACAGTAGGCGGAAATCCATATCCAAATATCGCAAGTCCAACTGGCGGTACTACATTCGCTTAATAGCGAAATTTTGGAGGTGGCTTAGTGCCTAGCTTCTCAAGTCTGTTTACATCATTGACGGGCGCGGGGTTCTATTATCAAAAGAACTCCCGCCATACGTCATATAATTTCAATCAAGATGCGCAATCCTTATATAGGAATCAGCCGCGATTTCCTTTTGAATATTATATTGATATCAGATTAAATCAAGTAGGAACTGCAGGAACATATATTCAGCAGTTCTTTAATAATCCTTCTTGGGCACAGATAAATCCTTTAGTTAAGACTATTGAAATGCCATCATTTAAGATTGAGACGGTACCGCTCAATCAATATAACAGAAAACGACTTAGTCAAACAAAAATTGCCTTTGAACCTGTTAAGGTTGTGTTTCATGATGTGGCAGATGGCAAGACATTGAAATTTTGGGAAATGTATTATAGATACTATTTTGGTGATGGTACAGAACCCGGGAAGAATGATCCGAAACAATCCCAAGCGAAAAACTCCCCTATATCCACTGAATCTTTTCTGAAGCAGATAACTCCAGCATTCAATCCTAATATTGCAAATTTACCTGCTAGTATAAAAAATATGTTCCAGAATAATTCGCCAACCGGAAGTAATTCTCCTAATAATACCGATGGACAGAAGAGTAATTTAAATAATATTATATCTAATAAAATAGATAGTCATATTTTTGGATATAATTTGCCCGTAGTCAATAATATTAGAAATCTAATACAAGAAATTGATATCTATCAGGTACATGCCGGCCGATTTAACCAGGTGACATTAGTTAATCCAAGAATTGCAGCTTTTACTCATGATGTATTGAATTATGCTGAGAATGGCAAGACACTTGAATTAACATTTACATTTGAATATGAATATGCTTATTATACTATTCAGAATCTTTATTTGACCGATCCTGCTAAGAATCTTGGTGGAGAAGAATGGAACTCTTCGTCTATTGAACCATTTACACACGGTGAATATCTCGAATTACCGGCATTAGCATTTAATGCATCATTATTAGACTTTATTGAATCTAATAATCCATTGTTAGCATCTGATAATCCTATTCTACAGAGGGTTGGTAAGAATGTTCAATCTAGTATTGGAGCAGTTACCGGTGCATTTGCATCAGATAAAGTAGTTAGACGAATTAGTGCAAGTGCTCTAGATGGATTAGCACATATTACTCCAACTCCTTATCATCCAACATCTTCGGCTGATATTATAACCAGACCTTTCAAGTCAGCCGCATCTATTTTTTCTACTGCATACAAGGATGTGAATCGTACAGGAGGTAATGGTGGCTGATCCTAATATTGCTACTATTGGACGTTTTAGTTCTCAGATGCTTACAAATCTGGGAACTCAAAGAACAGTTAAAGTAATCAATGGTGCTCCAACAAATACTTTTAAGTATGATACAGGTTCTGTAACATTTCCTAGTCCGGGGTCTACCCTACAAGCTGATCTCGGCGGTGGAGTTGTTGGTAATTATTCATCTAATACATATAATTCAACAAGGTGCTATTTTCTGTCTCGTGGCACCGGACCATTGTATGCCGATACGATGACTGGTTTGGCTATTGATATGGCGACTATGACAGGTATAAGTACGCCAGCATTATTAGAGCAAACTGATTCAATGGAAAGATTACTATTTACGGAAAATGCCTATAGAGCCTTCAATAATCTTAGGGATCCCGGAAATCAAGTAGGAATTGTTACATCTGTTGATAATAGGTATAGTCTACAGGCAAGACAGATAAGGTCTTAAATGAAATCCTATGTTCAAGGACATTATAAACCTGTAAATCCCAGTAAATACGTTGGCGTTTATCCCATAATCTTTCGTTCTTCTTGGGAATTTAAGGTTATGACACTTTTTGATATGAACCCAAACATTTCTAGTTGGGCAAGCGAACCCCTAAAAATTCCTTACCAGAATCCCTTTACAGGTAAATATACCGTGTACGTGCCAGATTTTGTGGTTACTTATGTGGACGCTAAAGGTAGTCAGAAGGCAGAGATTATTGAAGTAAAGCCAGCTAAAGAGACTTTCCTGGAACAGGCAAAAAGTCAAAAGGCTAAGGCAGCAGTCGCATTGAATACCTATAAATGGGCAGCAGCATATGCATTTGCTAAACATCATGGTATGACGTTTAGAGTAATGAACGAGGGCAACATTTTTAATAACCCTAAAGGCAAGGCTTGATGACGAAAAAGATGGAAGAATTTTTTAACCTACCCCCTGCTGAAGAGCTAGAGGCAGAAGAAGAGCCACCTATTAAAACTAGGGAACAATTAATGGTAGAAGCAAAGGAAATTTATACATCCTTAACTACTGCTGAAAAGGTTGATTATGCCTTACCTACGGTAGTGGGCTTAGACATGCACGATAGTGAAATGGATACAATTGCCTTTAAGGCAGTTAAGACCTTTGAAGATCTTATTGCACTAGGTGGCAATGTTCCAGATATTCATGCAGGAAAGATTTATGAAGTTGCCGGACAAATGTTGAAAACTGCGTTAGAAGCAAAGAATGCTAAAGCTGAAAAGAAATTAAGAATGATTGAACTTCAACTTAAGAAAGTTCGTGCAGAACAAATTGATATAGATCAGGGAAATGGCAATAGAAAGTTATCAGGCGGCGGCGAATTTGACAGGAATGAGCTTCTAAAATATATAGTGTCCAATAAATCAGAAAATTCTGATAAATAGTCGTAACACTGGAGTCACTATATGACAGAAAAGAAATCATTTGCCACTTACGTTGCTGAAGTAAAGACAGAATACAAGTATGTCTTGAAGTTTGCCGTGAATGAAATGACCGATGATATGATTGATAGACTTGAAGCATCTCTTGCTAAGTATGACTTAAAATCAGCATCGTCATTTAGAAAAACACCTATTCAGGAAAGCCCACTAGATTTTCCTAATGTAAAGAATACAGCAGTATTCATCTGTGATTTGGTCTTGGGATATCCAGGATCACTTGATTTTCTTAGAACATACATTTGTAATAACGTTGGAATTTCTCCAGCATGTTTAGCAGTGTATTCAGAAAATGATCCTCGTCAGATTGAAACTGATTTGTATCTGGATAGAAATTCAGAAGAATATAAAAAGAAGTACAAGACAAGACTCGGCAGTGACCATGAACAGATTGACGGAACCGCAGCAGAAACTTATGGCGAGAAATACAATACAAGTTTTCTTAAGGAGCTAGAACAAGTCCGTAAGGAACGTAAGATTGTTACAGTCGATAACCCACTAAGCCCTGCAGCAACAACCGATCATTCTACACTGCCGAAGGGCTATGATGAATTTAACGATCCTAAGAGTTTACATAAAGATGATGGGGGCCTTTTTGGAAGAGTAAAGAGAGCTAACCTGTTAAAGGTAGGAGTTCTATAATGAAAAGCATGAGACAAATGATTAACCTTATGGAAGGTGTAATGGCGGTACCTGGCATAGGTAAGAATCTTGAAGAAAAATCTACATCTGAAAAGCAAGCCCGTTTTATGGCAGCAGCAGCGCACGATCCTGCATTTGCTAAAAGGACAGGTATTTCCCAGAGTGTTGCTAAAGAATTCAATAAGGCTGATACAGGAACAAAACAACTCAGTAATGCCATGAAGCATAAGGAAGAAGAAAGTTGTGGTATGGAAGAAAGTAGTTATTCAGCTTTCACACCTGATGAGGATGAAGCAAAGATTCAACATCTAATGCGTAAATATCACCTTAATAGAGAAGAGGCAGAAAATACATTTCATTATCCTGATCAAAATGATGATCCTAATGAATTATATGGTGATATGGAAGAGAGTGTTCCTGCTGTAAATTCATGCAGACAAGAAAATTCAGCAGATGCAGATATAGCATGTGCTATGGAAGAAGGAGCAGGTATGCATGATGATCTAATTGGTGATGCATTAGCACAATTCGATGATTTAATGGCCTCTCATGTTGATCCACAGGAAGCCATCAATCTTGTCATGAGTTGGCAAGACGAAAACGGAGTTGATCCAGAAGCACTCAAAGCTATCAGTGATGCTCTTATGTCTCATGCTAGTTATGATGATGGTGAACCAAATGATTCTATGGATGGAGATTTTGATTCAGCAATGGCATCAGCGGGGCAGGGTTCCGATGAGGATTATGGTTATTATGGTGATTCAGAGGAATTTGAAGAAGAACGTAATGTCAAACCCACAGGTAAGAGAGTAAGCGATATAGATCCTAATGAAATTAATAGTATGATAAGTTTACCACATGAAGCGGCCAAGGCAAGAGCACAAGAAATATTAGCGGCTTCGACAACAAGTGATAATAAAAAATCATATCTTGCTAATCAAATTAATCGTACCAGAAATACAATGGCAGTTATTAAGTTACTCTACGATATGGTATTGAAGGGAGAGGGGCATGGTGTTCAGGGCAGTTCTTATTCTAAGAAATTCGATAATGCGATGGAAGAAGCATTTGATCTAAATAATGGTTATGATGATATTAATGATGCATCTGGTAATGATTATTTTCCAAGTGGTGCAGTTAGTCCTGTTGTAAAGGCAACTGGTCCATCTGGAGCACGTCATGGCGATAATCCAGAACAGAAGAAAATGCAAGTAGCTGAAGTTCACAAAGAACTTGTATATGGCTACAGAAACTTCTTGAAAGAATCAAGTCAAAAAAAAAAGTTAACTGAAAGTCAACAAGTCTCTAATTTATCTATACAAGATATAGGCGGAGATTTGTATACAACTGATGACGAAGTTATTCTCGATGGTGGACTTACCGTCTCTGGTAAGGCAGTTAATCTTCAGGGCGAAGTAGTAGAAATCAATTTCGATATTGATGTAAAGGCTAACGCAGGAATTTCATGGGAAGAAGATGAACAACCAACCGGGTGGAATTATAAAACTGATAGTATCACATATTCATCTTCTTATCGTCCTGAGCTAGGTGATATAATTGTGAGTTCTGTTGAATTCTCGGAAGGCATGGCATTCTATATAAATAATGAAGATTTATATTTGAAAGACGCCCAACGGGTACTCGGTCCAAATGTTATGAAACAATTATTGAATCCTGCCATATATCAGAAGTTATTAGTTTCGGCTTTTGATAAGAAGATTGAAAATATTGATCCACCCGAACAAGACTATCACGAACCGGAGCGTTCCGATTCGCGTTATTAAATATGGCAATTTATCAAGACGATAAACTTGTAAAGCGTGCCTATACAAAGGTAACGTATACAAAAGAACAGATAGATGAATTAAGGGCATGTTTAGATCCTGTCACAGGCCCAGAATATTTTATTCAACATTTTATGTATATTCAGCATCCTACGCAAGGTAGGCAAAAGCTGTCTCTATATGATTTTCAACTCGATCTAATTCATACATATCATACATATAGAAAATCTATCAATATGGTTAGTCGCCAGATGGGTAAGACCACTGTTGCGGCAGGATATCTATTGTGGTATGCTATGTTCAACGATGATGCGACTATTCTTATAGCATCTAACAAATATGATGGTGCCCAAGAAATTATGCATAGAGTTAGATATGCATATGAGTCTATACCCGACCATATTCGCGCGGGTGTAAAAACTTATAATAAACGTTCTTTGGATTTTGATAATAATTCCAGAATTGTTGCTACTACAACAACCGAAAATACTGGTCGTGGTATGTCATTATCACTTGTTTATTTGGACGAATTTGCATTCGTAGAACCAAATATAGCCAAAGAGTTTTGGACTTCCTTATCACCTACACTATCAACAGGTGGTAAGTGTATTATTACATCAACTCCAAATACAGATGAAGACCAATTTGCTGACATCTGGTTCGGTGCCAATAAGTTGGTTGATGCTAATGGTAATGAAACTACTATTGGAGTAAATGGGTTCCGACCATATATGTCTACTTGGGAACATCACCCAGATCGAGACCAAGCATGGGCAGATGCAGAACTTGCAGCACTTGGTGAAGATCGTTTCTTACGTGAACATAAATGTCAGTTCATAACATTCGAAGAAACTCTTATTAATCCTGTCAAACTTGCACAACTCGAATCTATGCAACCTATTAGAAAGACAGGGCAGGTTCGTTGGTATTCTTCCATTAGATCAGAATTGACTTATGTTGTTTCACTTGATCCATCAATGGGTACGGGTGGTGATAATGCAGCTATTCAAATATTAGAATTACCTACACTTATTCAGGTAGGCGAGTGGAGTAATAATAAGGCTCCTATCGAAGAACAGATAAGAACACTGAAACGTATCCTTCAAGAATTATATGAAAATGGAAAACCCGAGATATACTGGTCTGTAGAAAGTAATTCCCTGGGTGAAGCAGCCTTGGTTGTTATTAGAGATACGGGAGAAGAAAATTTTCCTGGTACAATGCTACATGATCCGAAAAACAGATTACAAGGCCGTGGTATGAGACGTGGTGGATTTGTGACAACTAATAAATCCAAGCTCGAAGCCTGTGCTAAATTAAAATTCCTAATTGAATCAGGTAAAATGAAAATAAATTCAAAAGGCTTGTTATCGGAACTTAAAGTTTTCGTATCAAGAGGTAATACATTTGAAGCAAGAATTGGACAGACAGATGATTTAATTATGGCCCTTATCCTAGCGGTTCGTATGACTGATTATATTTCTACATGGGATGATAAATCCCAAGCAGCGATAAACAGTAATGTATCATCAGAAGATGATCTTAGCTACGATGCGCCTATGCCTGTTTTTATATAAAACTGATAAATAAGCATAACAAGGAATTTATCATGGTTGAATTGGACAATCTCGCAGAAAAAGTATTCTCTCTATTAAAGGGAAATGGTCTGCAGATTAAGATTTTTGATGACGCTGGTACAGAGACAACTGATCCCACACAAGGTCGCAGATTTTTCGTTGTCAATCCAAACATTA
>Ga0209777_10007995_pt1 | contig 11644 bp, 7 predicted proteins | sample FrelakmetHBP12HB_FD_187147 | JGI IMG/M metagenome (GOLD analysis project Ga0209777, IMG submission 187147) | Freshwater lake sediment microbial communities from the University of Notre Dame, USA, for methane emissions studies -HBP12 HB (SPAdes)... | ecosystem: Environmental > Aquatic >...
CAGATTCATTGGGCTCGCAAGAATGCCCGTGCAGTAGCGGGCATCATGGACGACGCTTGGAGTCATGCAGAGGACTACTTCCGTAAAGCCAAGGAGTACGACGAGTACAAGGTCAAGCATCCTGAAGAGTTCGCTGGGCCTGCGAGTGATCGGTACTATTCTTGGTTCAAGCCCGATGAGTATGCGAACAAGCTTCGTCAAGACCTGGTTGAGTTGCAGAACCTCGAGACGAAGATTAAAGAGAAGGAAGCAACACCTCCGCCTGCCGGTCCCCCGGTCAGCGTGCCTGAATCCCTTCGCGGCGTTAGCTTGAGCGAGTCGCTGAAGAAGGAGGGCGTGAAAGCCCGTAAGCTGCACGAGCGTGAGTGGAAACACAAAATCAACATCTCCAAGGAGTTCGCAAAATTCAATGATGATGAAGCCACCTCTCTCGACGTTGCTCGAGCTCTCGTGACTGAACTGGAGCGGATCAAGCCCGAACTTGAAGAGGTTGATCAATCAAACGTAGAAGATTTCGTTGGTCAGTTGAAGGGACTCATCGATAGTCAGAATGAGGATCCTGATGAGTTCGATGCTATCTTCGGGCAGGTCTACAATTGGGCTGACGGTGACGTGAGTGTGTGGATCAACACCATGGGTATTGGTGAGTCTCGTCAGCGCAGGAACGTTCGGAAGCTGAAAGAGGATGACAGATCTGCAAAGTTTCAAGCTGTAATTGATTTTACTGCGAAAACCGGGTTCAAGAGTGTTGAACTTACAGTACCTGCAGTTTCAAAGGCGGTAGCCGATCTTCTCAAGAATAATGGTATTGGTGGTGTGAACTTTGGTGATGTTACCGTTAAAGTGACACAGCAAAGTTAATGAGGAGACGAAAGTGCCTTGGAGCATTTCAGACGTCGAGCACAAGAAGAAGGGCTTAACCCTTGCGCAGAAAAAGCGATGGGTTGCTATTGCCAACAGTGTACTTAAGGACAGCGGTGACGACGTCAAGGCAATTATGATTGCGAACTCGAAGTGCTGTGAATCAGTTGAGAACCTAGACTTCACATTGCTAGATCAGGCTCAGGTTGCAGAGGATGCTCGGGACATCGAACTTCGTAATATGTATGCTCGTGCGTTCTTCATACCCGAGAATCGCAGTGTTCAAATCGGAGATAAGCGAGTAGATACCTGGTGGGATCGGTCTTCTCGTAATTTCATTACCATGACACTCGATTTACAAGGTCACCAAATCGGTGATTGCGATACTACGGGCAATAGCAATGATGCAGCAGTTGCACACATGTGGGCGATTCAGCGTCTGCGGAAAGGTACTATGAAGGTAACTGAAGCAAAACTTACGCTTATCACCGACGTAGTGTTCAACAAACAAGTTGAGTCACTAAAGCGTAATGGATATGCTTACCTTTTCAAAGGTTACAGCAGCACTCATAAAGTAGACCTTGAAGCTTGCTTGAAGCAAATTGCTGATGAGATCGTAAAAGCGTTTCCAAATGTCAGCTTGAACCTTGGCGGATATGCGTACTCCCCTGCAGATAAAACGTTGCGTAAATGGAATGCTTCCGATGGTGATACCCTTAAGATTAGCTGTTTTGCTGAGATTTTCGATTGGGCAGAATTTGATGTCCTTGGTGCATTATTTGAGTTGAATCCCGAGGATTGGATTGAGCAGTACATGCGCAAAGGTGAGCCTGCTGACCAAGCTGAGCACGAAGGCAAGATGCTTGTCGGTGAGAGGGCTCGTTCGGAGGACGTTCGAAAAGTAACTCGAAGGATGTTTGAAAAAGGAAGGTTGTTGATATGAGCATTGAAGCAATCCGCAAAATGACCCAGCGTATGTTTATCGGAGAGTCAGTGCAGAAGCATGAGTCGATTCAACTGCCCGGTCTCGTGTCTGAAGTGGGCGTTACGTACAAGTCACTCGCGAATGCGAAGGTGCTCAAAGCGAAGTACGGTGATCCGGTTCGCATCGAGCTGATCAGCGGTACTCCAGAAGATGTGATTTGCCAAGTTCTTGCTTCTTACAACACGGGAAATGATCGTACAGAAGGTTTCATTTTCACTGGTTTCAGTTGGGGTTACCGCGGTGAAGGCCCTCACGGCTTGCTTGAGTTCCTGAAGATGAGTGGTATTCCGTGCACGATCGAACAGATCGCCACGTTGCCTGAGCAATCGAATGGTGATATCAAAGAACTGCTGGCCGGCAAAGTGACCGAGCGCAAGCGCAAAGGAAAGAGGGGACGGAAGGGCTTGAAGGAAGGCACGTATATTTCAAGTGACCACAAAACTCTCGGTCCTGCTTTTGACGAGTTGGCTTCTGCTGCTGGTTGTGATGATATTCCGCTTGATATGGAGGAGGCTGAAGGCATCTGGGGAGATGATGCAACAGAGGATGGTCTGGCCGATTACAACCAGAGCCTGGAAGCTTTCAAGGAAGTGTGCGATGAAGCGAAGAAGAAATACGGCAAGGTAGCCGCAACATCAGAGTTACTGGGTCTTCTGGATGGTGTAGCAGATGACACAATCGGCAACGCGGGTCATCAATCAGTGGGTGATTTTCTTTCTGGTCTTTCCTCTTGCATTGATGGTGCAGTCAAGCAGTTGAAAGCAATACTTGATGATGAGTTAGGTTCTGTGACTGAATCCCTCAACCGCATCGACGCCACCAGCGGCGACGTGCTGAAGCAGGTCAAGAAGTACTGGGACAGCGTCGTTGCCGACTCTGAGAAGTTTGTCAAGGACGGAGCAAAGTCGTGGCCGTTCGTCATAAAAGACGTGATGACTCGGTTCGGATTGAAGGCAAGCGATCTGCTCGAAGCCGGTGTGCCGGGCAAGCTCGTGTTGGAGGCGAGCATAGTGAAGGAACCGTGGCAGATGACGAAGGATGAGTACGCAAAATCGATCGGGGGAGAAATGGGACCTGATCGTAGGTATCCTAGCCATCGAAAAGCAGTTGCTGCTGCTTGCCGCGAAGGAAAGACTGTACCAAAAGAAGTATTAGCAGAGTATCCGGGCATGGCAGAGCAAAACCCGGTAGGCAGTGTTAGAGAAACTGCAGAAGCCACCGTGCAAGTGGTTTCCAAGACTGAACGGGGTCAGGCCACCGAGTCGTACAAGCTCGCCGAGCTGCTTGTAGATATGGAGCCGTATGCCAAAGATTTCGACGACCTGTCGAAGGTGTTTGTTGAGGGCGTACAAGAAGACGTCGTGAAAGCACTGTCCGAGGTGTTGAAGAAACAGGTGATCAGCTTCAAGCTCGAAAGCGTTGTTCTAAACGCAGGTGACCCGCATGCAGAGATTACAGTGCTGACCGTTGAAGACGGTGTGCCCGCTGTGCTAGCAGCAGATCGTTGCGTTATTGATCGCAATCTTCGTCGAGCACTCCTCGCCCATTTTCAGTCGAGCGGTTTCAAAAAGGAAGGTACGGAGTATCCTACACAAGGCCGTGGTGGGCCTGCACAGGTGACTTATTACACGAAGGGTGAGGATTCATACTCGATGAGTCGTGCGTGGGAAGGCTCACCTGAAAAACCGTTGTGGGCAGCAGGCAAAGCTGAACCTCCGCGCACTCGACAGTATGCGCAAGATGGTCGTTGGCATCCAGCAGAAGTAAAACTTCGTTCGTTCGCCGTTGCCGAGCTGCTCCGTGAAGCACATACGAAAAAGCCCTCGAAACTGTTTGAACAAGGGATCACAAAAGCAATGGCTGACGCGGATGAGGAATACCTCGTCCAGCAGTTCCCCGGAATCGAGAAGGAATACCTCAAGAAGGTGTTCTTCGAGAGCCGGAAGTTGAAGGAGTGGGTTGATATGCTTCCTTGCCACATTCTTCGCACGGCGAAGTATTCGGGCGAAGCTGATCGAGGAATAAGCACTGGTGATCGTTGCGGTCTCTGCGACTCTGCGTTTACAAAAGGACAGGAGGTTTTTCTTGTCGAAGGTCACGAAGATAGTGATCGGTGGTCGTGTCAGGCATGTGTTGAGCGTCTGCGCGGAGAAGGGCAGATTGTGGAAGGTTCGCAGATAAAGATCCTCCCTCAGCTTCCTGCCCCCAAAGCAGATAACGGACGGCGCCCACTCGCAGTCCGCTGCATCGAGTGCAGCAAAAGCAACTACGACACCACACTCTACCAGGCCGGCAGTGCTGCTAACGTCTTCTGTGTCGAGCACCCACCGCAAGGGGTAACGAAGGAGCAGTTGCTTGCTCTTTCGAAGACCGAAGGTCGCAAGCTGAAAGAGGGTCTTGAAAAGCACATCACCGGTTACCTTCAGGACAAGTTCGGTGTTCACGGTTATCTTTCCAAAATGGATGACAGCGCGGAGAAGGATATTCTGTACGTTACGGTAACGAATTTACGAGTAGGCGGTACTACTGTTCAGCAAATAGCCGATGCTTTGGCTGAAGAAGTGATTACCGATTGTGCCAAGGTTATCGTGATTGATGGAGCAACGGATGAGCGGTCCACTCCGGTGGATGGCTATTGCCCACTGTTTTACGAATCTCGCAAGCTGAAGGAAGCCACCAAAGTCAAGTGGTATCAAGAGTGGGAGGGTAACTCACAGGAAGAACTTGATATTACAGTGTATGACAAGAAGGGTGATGTCATCACCGGTGGTATTGACAGTCATTTGACGGGCCATTGGAAGCAGGATGCTCTTATACAAAAGATGCAAGATCTTGCCGAGATTGAAGGTGCTTCTCGTGTTGTTGCCAGCGATCGTTCCAGCGGTGAAACGATTGCTCGGCTCGTGGTCGAGGCGACAAAGCTAAAAGAGGATTCACAGCGGCCATGGATTGTCGGTTACATGGGCCTCAGTAACTTCGAAGACGGCAGGAGTGGGGTTATCGTTGCCGCAGAGCTTGTTGACAGCCCTCGTTTCCACGAGCAGCCGGGCAAGGTAATCGGTGTTTGTGGTGCAGGTGATCCTGCTTCGCAAGATGGTTATGGTCCTGTTGGTTCTGTGGTGCAGATCAAGAAGGACGACATGCAAGGTCACTACACGAACATGGGCGCGTTCAAGATCCTCGGTTACGGCCCGCAGACGAAAGAGACACTTCGCAAGTTCAACATTCGTGGAAATCGTTTGTACTATTTTGACTGATGTTCCCGCCGGCTACAGAAGACATAGAACTCATCGGACTACACAGAGAGCCCGAAGAAGCGTCAGTAACGTTGTATTTGCTGACAGGTGACACGTATCGATTGACTGGCGATGAGTTGATCACGTATCTAAAGCTGTTGGGCATCACAGAAGTTGACCTTGATGTAGCGTCGTATGTCTGGAATTTCTACAACGTCTTGTTGTATGTGAAAGAGAAACGAATGGAGTCGTGCACCTTCGAAGAGTTGAAGAAGGTGATGAAACGGTTTCAACTGTGACAGTGTAATCGTATCATCGATAGAATCCAAAAGGAGAGGTCTTTATGTTACTTCAGCTTGAACGTACCCGTCTAGCCCTAATCGACAACGTCGTCCTTGCCAACAACCCGTTAAGTGTTGCTGGTGCGGCATTGTTCTTCCAGAACAACAGCGACGTTGATCAGACAATCACCATCGAGCACAGTGATGATGGCACCACTTATGAGACGCTCGGTTTTACGACGATTGCCACTTCGTATTCTACTACAACGTTGACTCTCGTGGCCAAAGCGGGTGCTGTGATTTTACTCGCTAGTGCGAAGGCATACGTCAGGATCAACACTACAGCGACCACTCCGGATACGCTCTATGTCGATATCCTCCAGTTCGTGAAGTGAGGTAACCATGCCCAAACAACTACTGACCGAGTACAAAGCGCCTGATCGCTTTCTTCTGATCTCCAAGCGTTTGACCGAGTCTGAGGGCGGTGGTAACAACCTCATCGTAATGGGTATCTTCGGCAAGATCGGGGCTAAGAATCACAACGGTCGTCGGTACCCGGCTGGTGAGTTTGAGCGTAACCTCAAAGAAGGTGGTCAGTTCGATCGTAGGCTTCGTAGGCGCAGTGTACTCGGTGAGCTGGAGCATCCCGAGAGTGGCATGACCCATCTTGAGCGTGTATCGCATTTGATCACTAAAGCGTGGATTGCCCAGTTGGATGAGGCGAAGATCCGTGAGTATGGCTATGATCCGGCTGATGTGCAGCCCGGTACTTACGTCCTTGGCGAGATGGAAATCCTGAACACGCCAAAGGGTCAAATCCTGCGAGCCTTGTACGAGGCTAATGTTGACGTTGGTGTCTCTAGCAGAGGTCAGGGCGACACCCGAGTGTGCACCGAAGGCAGTGACAAGGTCGAAGAAGTATTCGACTACGAACTTGACACGTGGGATGCAGTTTACCAGCCCTCGGTTGAAGAGGCTCGGCCGAAGCTTCTTCGCACGGAGTCAAAGGAAGAGGCTGAAGGTTCTGCGCCTACGTGGAAGAAGGAAGGGCCTGAGATCCTCCGCTCTCTCGAAAGCCTCGTTGCAGCTACTGACACGGACATCAAAGACTTAGTTGAGGCATTGGCTTCTGCGACGTCGTTGGCCAAGTCGTTGAATACTATTGGTGACGTAGAGGCCAAGAAGATCCAGTCCGCACTGCTGAGTTTGATGACCGTACTTGCTGATCGGATCATGAAGATCGAAGTCGGTTCTGGTGAGCCTCCGCCAGAGAAGAAGGATGAAACACTTCCGGCTGAGTTGCCTGTTGAAGAAGCCAAGAAGAGGCTGAAAGAAGGTACGGGAATTGGTTACGATTCTATCGCTGCTGAGGTGATGAAGCTCGTTAAAGAGAAGTGTACGGACATGAAGGATTGGGATGCATTCGCCCGCACTGAACTTCGTAAGATAGTGGGTGATAATAAAGAAGCAGAAGGTCGAATCATGGACATGCTCGCGTCTGAGGATTACCTCGATACAGGCGAGGTGTTTCTTGGCGAAGCGAAGATAAAGAAACTCACCGAAGCTGACCTTAAGGCATTGGCAACGACCGCCGACGAAGATCGTAAGAAGGCAAACAAGAGCGGTCCAGTATTCAAAGGCGAAGTTGAAGCCGCTTTGAAGAAAGCTGGCCACGAAGCAAACGACGACAATGTGAAGCAACTCACCGCCGAGTTGAAATCCAAAGGGCTTGACGTCAAAGACCAGTACGAGTCGATTACAGAGAGCATCGACATGGCTACTGTTCAGGACGGGATGACGTTTGCTATCTCTGCGAAGAAGTTGCTGCCGAAGGAAGGCAGTCCTGCTTGTTATGATGCAGCGACGTTGGCGTGGCTAGAGAAGCAAGAAGGTGACGTTCTCGTCAATGTTAAAACGCACGGTGCCGAAGGCGTCGTTGTGAACTTCATCGAACCAGCATACGCCGCTTACCAATTATTTATCGCAGCGAAGGATGTCAAAGCAGTTGAACCCGTGAAGGAGAAGGTGATGAAACTTGGAGATTTTCTGACCGAGCAAGCGAAGCAACTCAAGGAAGCGAAGAAGCTTGACTCGTTCAAGCAGTTCCTTCTCGACATAATCAACGAACGGCTAGCCGAGGAGACCGATCCTGAAATGAAGAAGAACATGGAGGATCAGGTTGTGGGTATCAATTCGGCGACTACCCTGGATGATGTGTACAACGCAGCAGGATGGGATCACCGTACTTGTGAGGATATGCTTCAGGCGTGGATCGAAGCTGATATCACCGAAGCTCGCAAGAAGATGAAGACAGCGAAGAAAGTCGTAAAGGGCAAGCGGTCGATGAAGGAGGATGGGAATCTTGAAGATCCTGCTGTGTGGGAGAAGCGTGGTATTAAAACCATCACTGATTTCTGCGACACTGCGAAAATGAGTGTCCGTGAGTTCAAAGGAATACTTCGTGATTGGGAACAGGGAATCGATGTCGAGGCAGATCTTACAAAGGTGCTGAAGTCTGGTTTCGCTTATGACGATATTGAAACCTATGCCGAGTTAATCCAAGAATCTACGAAGAAGGGCAAGAAAGCGGATGAAAGCTCCGTACCACTCACCCGCCATGTCGCCGCGAAAAAGCTGATCACAGCCCTTACAGAACGGACAGTCCAAGCTGAAAAGAACCTCGCAGTTGAGCAAGGTCGTGTTCGTAGTGCTGTGAAGCTCCTCAAGGCTGTGCAGGAGAAGAGCACCTTGATTGAGGGCAGTGGTTTTGAAGCGTTCAAGAAGTTCATGGTCGGGAAATATGCTGAAGTCTCAGGTGAGTCCGACGATGAAACAGCAAAAGAGATCCTTGCGTGCACAACGGTCTCTCAAGTGTTTGCCGTGACAATGACAAAATCCACGCATCAGCTTGATTTTATTGATATGTTCCTCAAGCTCCTTAACGAATCCCGTCGTCGCATGACCGAAGGTAAGATGCTCGAGAAGCTCCGCAAGTTCCTCGTCCACGAGTTGAAAGAACTTGACGCTGAGAAGAACGCAGAATTGATCACAGCAGTTGAAAATGCAGAAACCTTCGGTGATATGGGCGAAGCATTCGAAAAGGACAAGGAAGGTAGTTGGCTTGAAATGCTCGAGCACTACTACGACAACGAGGACAAGGAAGAAGAAGAGATGGCCGCGGAAAAGAAGGGCAAGGAACTACCTCCGCATTCTGAGAAGGAAGAGAAAGAGGAGAAGCCGCCCAAGCCTCCGAAGGAAGAGGAAGTTGTTGAATCCCGGCGCCGTCGTTTCCACCGCCCTGTCCGTGAGTCGCGCCGTCGCCCGTTGAAAGAGAACATGATTGACTTCGATGGTGTTACGACTATCGCTGAAGCCGCTGAAGCATTCATGACTGCGTGGCTCGGCCAGGCTGATCCGCTGCCGTGGGACGACGCCCAGTGCCGCGAGTGGGTCTTCGACGATGAGAGCATGACACCGGAGCTGTGCGAGCGGGTGCGCACGGCGACGAAGAAGCTTCACAATTGCATTGACGCCCTCACAGCCAAGGAAGGTAACATCACCGACGAGCAGAAGCAGAAGCTCGAAAATACCATTGATTGGATGTTCAGTGGCCGGGCTAACACTGCAGAAGGTTCAGTTGAAGAGTTCGAGGAAGGATGTGATAATATCTGCCGCGACCTCAACGAAATCTTCAGCGTCACCGAGAGCCGCAAGCCCAACCGCTTGACCGAGGACAGTCTGAACTTGGTGGAGCGCCTCCGTGGCGGTCGTGCTGTCGTCGAAGACAAGCCAAACACTAACAACCTGATGAGCAGGGTGTCGAGGAGAGTGACAAAATGAAAGACCTACGCGAATCGTTGAGAAGCATTATCATTGGAAAGCCGTTGATCGAAGGCACAATCGGATCCAAGCCTTTCAGTGCGTTGCAGAAGGAGAAGCGGTTTGGTATGGTCCTTCTTGGAGCTGGCGGTGATCTTAACGAGTGGGTTGAAGGTGTTGCCGGCAATTTGATTGAGAAGGGTATTGTCTCCGAAACGGACAAGACCAAAGTTTTTGCCGAAGCTTACACGCTCAGCGGTAACATCAGAGGTGAAGGAGGCCGCACAGATTTGGTGTTGATTTTCTCCGAGACGGCCCAACCCGATGTTGGTATGTTGGCAATGTGGAGGCTTCAGTTTGGTGACTGTAGTTGGATCGAGGATTTCATTCCCAACTACGGTAAAGATTACGGTAGTGAGGCGACCACGGAATGGAACGAGGAAGAAGACGAAGATTCGGAAGAGGAAAAGGAGAGACAATCACGCAAGGGCATGATGGGAGAGCAGAAGAAGGGCAAACGCCCTGTCCGTGAAGATGAAGATGAGGGCGAGCACGGGAGTATCGAAGCTGCTCTCATCAACAAGTTCTTCAACACTGAAAGTGGACGGAAAGCCCTGAAAGAGTTTTTCCTTTCACAGAAAGAACTGTTCAAAGGATTAGCAGAGTACGCAGAGGTTGATCCGAAGAAGATCACCCCCAAAGTTTTGGCCACAATTGCCAAGGACATTTACGAGTTGTGTGCTAATGAGGATTGGGAAAACTTCTGACCAGTGAGCACCGTCCCTTATAACACTGTCCCTTGTGCCACCGTATCTATCCAACTGCCGCTTGAAGTAGCAACGCGCACACGTTTGCTTCTGCAGTCCAACAACATCACCGTAGCATGCACTGACATCGAACTGCTCGGTCAGCTGCTTCAGTTTTATCTTGACCCCGACCAGGTAGGTCCAAGTGCGGTGATTGAAAAGCTGTGTGCTTGGGATGTACTTCATCATATTGAAGACTTCGGCAGTCAATTACTTCTGCAATAATTCATTGCAGAAACAGTTCCCACCTTTTCTTAGTGATAGTATCACTGCTTGTATTCGTATCGGTCCGCGCGGACGATAGAGTTCGCAATCCAGGCCCGGTCAAGAAATCGTAAAAGGAATTGCAAAATGAAGATCAACGAAGAGCTCCTCGAGAGTCGCAAGCTGAAAGGCTTAGCCCTCGCGGAGAGTTGGAGCCGGAAGGACGGGAAGTCGATCCGCGGGTTCGAGAAGAGCGGTACGATCGACTTCCTGGAAGGTATCGACGATGACTACCAGCGGTCGATGTTGGCGCAGTTGTATGAGAACACCCAGCATTGGCTCCGCGGCCTGGATGAGTCGACCCGCACGTTGCAGGTCGGCCCGTTCGAGAAGTTCGTGTTCCCGATCCTCCGTGCGCTGATGGCCAACCTGGTCGCCGGCGAACTCGTCACTGTCAGTCCGCTAGACGCCCCGACGGGTCTGGTGTTCTACTTTGACGTTGTGTACGGAAGCAACAAGGGCAAGATTGCCAAGGGCGACAAGATGTTCGACGTCCGCGGCGGTCCGTCCAAGGATACGCAGTACACGACCGAAACTGTTGAGGAAGAGCCCCTCGGCACCGGTGCTGGCACCAGGGCCCACCTCACGAATACGTTGGCGTACAACCCGATCCGCCCGGGCACAGTTGTGATTACCGATGGTAGCCAAGTCATTACCGATAATGGCAACGGCGCGTTGACCGGCGATGTGAATACCGGCGCTACGAGGACTATCGATTACAATACCGGCGCGATTAACGTGACGTTCGCCAGTACTGTTACCTCGGGTAACGCGATCGTTGCGACGTACGAGTACAATTCCGAGGCGAATGCATCGACGCCCGAAATTGACCTGCAGCTTACCTCCAGCAACGTTACGGCGCGGACTCAGAAGCTGCGCGCCCGTTGGAGCCTCGAGGCGCAGCAGGACTTCCAAGCCTATCACGGCATCAACGCAGAAGTGGAGTTGGTTGCGTTCATGGCCAACGAGATTGGCAAGGAAATCAATTACCGTATCATCCGGCACATCACTCAAGTTGCCGCGGCTGGCAGCGTGACGTGGGATCGTACGCCCCCGGCGAGCGTTCCGTGGATCTGGCACAAGCAGAGCTTGTATGACGCCCTGGTCATGCAGAGCAACCTGATCTTCAAGGCGACGCAGCGTGCGATGGGCAATTGGATCGTCGGTTCCGTTGAGTTCTGCAACGTTGTTGAGACGCTGCACAACTTCAAGGGTAACGGCGGTGGCAATGAGGGCCTGGCCGGTGTGAAGAACATCGGTAACATCGGCGACTTCAAGGTCTTCAAGGACCCGACGATGACAAGTGGGACGTGGACGATGGGCCATAAGGGGAGCAGCTTCCTCGATACCGGGTACATCTACGCACCTTACCTGCAGCTCTTCACGACGGAC
>Ga0209777_10007996_pt1 | contig 11644 bp, 12 predicted proteins | sample FrelakmetHBP12HB_FD_187147 | JGI IMG/M metagenome (GOLD analysis project Ga0209777, IMG submission 187147) | Freshwater lake sediment microbial communities from the University of Notre Dame, USA, for methane emissions studies -HBP12 HB (SPAdes)... | ecosystem: Environmental > Aquatic >...
GACTTAGAGAAACTGAAGAACTTCATGATGAAAAAATTAATTACCATTGGTGCCTTTACAACAATAGTTAAACGCTCTCAAAATCTTAAAACCCGAGAGATGACCCCTTTCGTAGATACTCCCGATTACCACAAAGTCAAAATATTATATGACATTTCAGAGAATGACAATGGCTCTAATAATTTCATAACGACAAAACATATTGATAGATATATTATGGAAGGAACACCGAATATGCGACACATAGATTGGGATGGGGTGCTTATCATTTTGAGGAACACTTAACAGCGTCTTTCATGTGCCAGATTACGTTATCATAAAGTTTTGAATTTTCAGTCAAGATTTTAAGTGCTTTGTAAATATTATCGAGGTCTGTTTTAGTTTCCATAGGAATGTTGTGCCAAGGCTTCTTTTTAGGATTCTTGAATAATTGGTACAATTCCGTTTTCGTCTCTTGCGGGAGTTCAAACCATGGAAATATAGCTTTGTTACCTTGATAATCTACTTCTACCGACCCATTTCCTAAAATAAACATGGGGCTAACATCCCACTTCTTAACAAAAATTCGCATGGTCAACCATCTCGTTCCTCCACCCCATCTTAATTCTAAATCCTCGCTTTGCTTCACATAGTCGAAAAGTTCTTTTATCCAATCATATCTATATGGTCTTTTTTCCCTAAGTTGTTCGAAGAACCTTTCTTCGCCTCTGTATATATCGGGTCGTCCACTATTCTTGATGAACTTGAGGCCTTCATCCTTCTCTAATCTGGCAACTATCTTATCTAATGCTATTATCTCAATTTCATGTCCTTTAACTACGAAAAACTCCTTATCCTCTCTTTTGGTTGTACTTCGTTCATCATTCTTCCAACAGATGAGCAAGGAGCATTTAGTCAGGTTATCGTTGTTTTCATGGTTGAAGTTAGAGGCTAACAACTCGAACTCTATACCTACTCTTTGCCCATTTCGATAAGCGAAACAGTCTGGAAAAGTGCCTGAGTATTCATCGATCACATAACTGTCTTTTAGATGAGGAATCAGTAGACTGAAAAGCATGACTGCTTCATTTTCAAGTGAAGGATTATATTTTAAGCCTTTAAAGTTATCAACTTCATCCTTCGCCATAAAAATTCACTATTATTTCAAGCTGAAACGTAAGCAAATAAGTATAACGCAAAAATAACGATTCTTCCTATTTGAGTAACTCATTTAAATTGAATTTTCTCGAGTTTTTTAAGACTCTCTAATTTTTCTCCAACGTCGTTGGGTTTCAAGATCATCCTTATTCCACCTTTTTTAATGCCAAAGTTATTAGTCGATTTATTTTTACGTGTACTAATGTATTTTTTCGAGGCAAACTCTATCACATCAAATAATTCATCGGAGGTTAAAACGTAAAAAACACAGTCATTTAGCTTAACTCTTGAAAAAATGTAGTAATCGACCTTCTTCTCATCGTTAATCCGTTTTATTTCCCTAAAAAATGGTTTATTCTCACCATTTCTAAGACCTTGTTTTAATGAGCTCGAATTCCTAAGTTTTTTAAACCCGATGGAGAAAGCGTAATTCTCTTTGCTACTTTTAATTTGAAATGTCTTACTTACTCCATTTTTCTTAATTTCAATATCATAATCCTTCTTTCTTCCACCATACCAATTATACTCAGCATTAGTTCCAACGTAATTGTATAATTCTACTAAGGCTAACCCTTCTCCGAGGAAACCGGCAATTTTCTCAGTTAAGCCTAATTTTTCGTTTAGTTTTGATATTTTTAGTTCGTTACGAATATTGTTTAGGATTATTTCGAGTTCAATGATTTCATCTGAAGTTAATTGAACCATAATATTCGATCAACCATTTTTCAAGTTGGCTAATTCGTTGATGGTTTCTTCGTCTTCTAATATTTGGTCAATTTTTTCGTTTAGATGCATTTTATAGGTAGTTAATGTGCTGACAATCTTATCCGTCTGAGTGGCTGTGTGACTCTTCAGACTATCTGCGGTCACCCTAATCGATTCAATATCCTGCGTCAACTCCTGAATCTCGGATACAAGGCGGTAAATCTTTTTGATCTTGTACTCATATTGGCTTTTAGAAACATCCTTCTGCTTAACACCTTCAGATTCGATGAGCTTCTTGACCACGTAGAATGCGAAAAGATGCCCTTTCCAGTTAAGCTCGTTGTTCACAACAAAGATTCCAGTCCTGTTCATGTGGCTCTTCATGCTGATACAGGTCGCACAACCCACGATGCCTGTCCTCATGGAGATGAAGATACCATGGTTGGCGTTGTGGACCTCCATATCCCTCCAGAATTTGTCGACCTCTTTAGAAGGAACTCTACTCGTGTACTCTTTGAGCTCGATTAGGACTGGAGTTACCCCGTTAACTTTGGCGATTACATCACTGCTTTTCTGGTCACTTGATACGTCCTCGAACTCATCATCCATGAAGTGTTCTTTGAGGCTCTCGTAGATTGCCTGAACCGTAATATCCCCCTTTAATGAGGGAGTTGATATTGTTGGCACAATCTTGTTTAGTGCTTCACTGATCCTCTCGATGTCCTGCCTCAACGGATTAAAGAAGTTTTCAACTGTCTCCTTGCTTGTACTGATGTTTGCATGTGTGGCGACCATGTCTCCTAGAATAATCAACTTCTCAATGACAGTGTTCCTCTGATCCTCGGGTATTTTTTCAACGATAGAAATTGCACGTGGGTCTTGTAGTACGAGGTTAATCAGGAGACTATCAGTTAAATCTAATTCGTCCACAGGTTTAGGTTTTTCTTATTGGTTATACGTTTTATTGATTTTGACTACAGTTCACCTGTCAATCGTGTATACGCTTAGTTTAAAACCTAGAAATAGAACCATTTCATTCTATATTATCACCGTGGATTAAGTATCCAGGACCCAAATCAATTTACCCATAATCTAATCTCATGGCTCAAAGCCAGTTTCACCCATTATACCCTCACCTCCTAATGAAGTATGTCTGAATTTTAACGAAGAGCAAGTGATTGTGTAGGAATAGGACTACTCTTCCCACTCGAATGAGCTCCCAAGACCTATTACACGCATGAGGGATGAATACAAGTCAACGTTACAAGGGCATAACGACGTTGGGTCCAATCGCCAGATGCTGTTAAATATTAATGAGTTATCTTTGATTCATGCCAGTGAAGTCCTTTTTTCTTCCTGATAATGCTCTACAAGGAGAAGAAATTCCATCATATATTTTATGGAAAAATTTAGATTATGATAAGATTTTAATTAAAAAATTTAATTGTTGTGATTTAAAAGATATATTTAATGTGAATAAAGAGGATTACTCAGTATCTGATAACATAATTACGATAAATAAAGTAGCAGTAGATGGATATATTGGATTATTGTTTAAAACTGAAAGAACGAAAGAAATTAATATTAAAGAAAAATTACACGTAAATTTCATGAAAGGAGAAATATCTATCTGTGATCTAGTTGCTGAAATTACATTATTTAAACCGGAATTAGAAATCATAAAAGTTCCTGAAGTAATAACAGTTAACAATGGAATGATCGATAATAAAAATAAAATATCAATATCTAATATTGGAGATGGTACATGTAGAATTGTATTTAAAGATAAGAAAGAAAGTGAAATTAAACTTACACAGCCTAAGAGAATAAAAGATTTTATAGAGGGTTATCAAAAAACTTTTAATGAAGAACTAGAATTAATAAGTTCAAAATATGTCGGGCTTGAATCGATTTTTGAAGATTTTCGGTTTATAACAAACAAATTTTTTGATCCAAGTGATGAGGTTTTACTTAAAGAATATAAAGAAAAATACGATCGTTTGGAAAAAATAATGGATCAAAACGAGGATTTAGCCAAAGATATTCTTCGAGTATATGTTTCGGCTATTTTTAAAAATATTCACATGATTACAGTAATAGAACAATTTTTGGATTATCTTCAATCTATCCAAAAAAATCGGGTTGAACTTTTAAATTCATTAGATACGATAGAAGTGAATAAAGAAGAACGATTTTTGATACTTGAAATTCATTATACTGATCTATTAAATAATAAAATAGAACCTATTATTTTGAAACCGATTAAAATCAAATCCAATAAGGAAACAGATATTTCTATATATAATTTGTTCTCATGGGATGGAGTTGAATAATTATGAGTTTTGAAAAAGATGGAATAAAATTTGGTATAAAAGATATTGGTGATATAATAGAGTTATGGGATAAATTAACGGGAAGATTAAAAGCATTTAATATACTCAGTAAATCTGTAATAATAAATGTATCACAGGGAACTTACGAATTAAATGCTGGAATAGAAATTCATAGAGGTATGTTGTTCTTTAGAGTTGTAAAGATTCCGATTTTTAATAGTATTAAAACTCAAATCACTACTTTTCCATCATTTAAGCCTATAGATGGTTCAATTATTAAAGATGACGTTGACGGATTGATTTTATCGTTGGATAATATTCCAGAATCTGCAAATAATATATTGCTAAGCATTAGATGTCCTCTTCCTAACACACAATTTATAGAAAGACTTATTCATCAAACTACTCAAACTGAACCGAAAAAGGATGTTACCAGTTATTGGATGACTGCTCAATTTAAACATTTAGAAATGTTACGAAAAAAGATGGATTCATTAAATGTAGATGATTTAGATTTTGCTGTTAGAGTTCATATACAACAAAATATAAAAGATATAATACCACCACTTCTTATTAAACAATTAGATGTAGGAACAAAATTATTACAAACCAGAGATAGAGTTCAAAAACAACGTTTGGCATTAGATCATCTGAGATTAACTAAAAGTACTAATATAATAAAAGAAGATGAGATGATAGAAAAAATACAAGATTTAACGAAACCTAAAAACTTTGAAAATTATTTAGAAGTCTTAGGATACCGTTACTATGATTGTATGCAAAGCGGATCGTTATTCCATATACCTAATTTTACTATCCCCACTATGATGAGAGTAGTTACAAGAACTAATTTAACTCTTGAAGATCCAGCCACTAAAGGAGAACTTCGTTTCAAGAAAAAAACGTTCGAAAATGATTTATTTGATCTATTCCCCAAAGGATTAAAGAAAAAGAAGAAATCCTAACTATAATGCACGCGTACGAATACGGAGAGAGCCTTCGACCGTTAAGTTGAGGCATGGTCAGCCGAGATGGGTGCGATAAGCTACGCTGAGTCCATGTCGCTCATGGACCTGCTTTTGTTGACGGGTGCTGTTGATAATCGACGGGTAAACGAAGAACTAAGCATCCGAGCATCGGAACTTGAGAAACGACTATGGAAGATTCTTGAGTCTAAAGATGATTGCATGACTAACATCAAGGCATAAGTGATTTATCAGATAGCTTTAAATAATTAAAACATCGCACATGATAAAAAAATTACTAAGATCATCAGTTCATGTTGTATGAAATTGTATTTCTCTTACATAAGGAATACATTTGTAAACTTTATTAACTAAATCATCACCATCTCTAAAAATTTGAGCAGGATAATCTTTTAAATTACGTGATGTACCATCTACGAATACAAACGTTGTTTGTTTTTCGTCATCCCATATAGTATCCAAAATAAAAATATATTTTCCTATAGAATTATCATTTTTAACAAAATTAAACTCCCTTTTTATATCATCTGATGTTGATGCAGTTGTCGTTATAATAAGTATAAAAACTTTAGTTATTGCTAATGCATCATCTATTTGTTTGCTCCACTCACCTTTTGTAATGTCAAATTGAATATCTCTATCTGAAATAAAAACATCAATATTACAATCTTTTAAATATTTGTACAGTTGTAATGCAATTATTTTTCCACTTATATTTTTATAACTAATAAAAAATTTTTTAGGTTCTTCTATTGTTCCACGGATAAAAACTGCATTAATAGTTACCAAGTTATCATTTCCTATTTATTATTTTTATTTAACAATTCAATTATTAATGAAACATTTTTCCATGCGGGTAATTCTGATGCAGTTTTAAATCCCCTAAATTTATAATCTATTCCAAATGCACGAACGAAACATTCTAATGCATTACCTAATTCTTGTTTTTGTAAATAATTAACACCTAAATTATTGAGATAAGCTGGATTCTCAGGATCTGAATCTACTAAGGCTTTAAGAATTTCACCCCCTTTTTCATATTCTTTAAAGCTATTAATTATTGAAAATGCAAGTGTAGACCATTTTGATCCATCATAATTATTTACTTTAATATCTTCTATAGCAGTACTAATTACCTCATCAATATTTTGACTTGATAATTTGAGTATTTTTTGCAATGTCTCATCTATTTCGTCTGAAGCATTTGTATCTTTTAATTTTTTTAAGAGAAAATTTACACTCATTTTACTCATTGATATAAAGCATAATGAATTACTTATTTTTTTGGTAAAACTGTGCACGCTGAGTGAACACATACAAATAGTCGAGAATTTCTATTTTTCATGTAACCACGAGCACGACGCTCTGGGAAGAGAATAAACTTGACTAATAAACACACATCCGCTCTCGACGTGTTGATTTGTTTCATTATCGGCGTCTTCCTAGTGGTTGCTATTTTCCTTCTTTAGTTGATGAGGTTTGCCTAATTACGATCGAGCTTGCATTTAAAGTAAAATATAACTTATGATATATGAATTATGATGGAGTTTGTATCTGTTTAATGATTTAAAGCCAAATAGAAGTGAAACAGAAGATAAAATACAATGTCCACATCGTAATTGTGATCTTCCGCCGCTAAATCGAATGAAAAAAGGAGACTACTATCGTAGTAACGAATTTCTCTGCAAGAAACATCACATCTACATTAGTCCCTCAACCTTCAGTTACCAGAATTGGGGGGACAACATACTCTGGAAATCTGAAAACGATAGACGATTAATTAACCTCTTAAAGGAATCTAAAAGAGATAAGGGAAAGGGATTTAGAAGCGAAAGAAGCGAGGACGCTGTCACATGGAACGTGTTCAGATATTTAGAGAACAACAACTTACTCGAAACTACCTTAACTCAAATAACAGGTTCTCCCCAAAAAACAGCAAAACCCTACTACTGGGGAATACGCCCAAAAGGAGGGGTGTATAAACTATTAGAAGAAGCACGAGAGACCTTTGAACAAGTATCTAGTGGACACCGATCTGAACCTGATCTAATTATTGAAACTGAAGAGTCTCTTTTCGTAGTGGAGGCGAAAATTCTAGCCAGTAATAATCCTCCTCCTTCTGACCCGGATGTTGTAAGAAACAAGTACGAGTCAAATAGTGAACGCTGGTTCTCGAAAGTATTTCGTGATGACTTTAACAAGATTGCACTCGAAAAGCGTTTTTACCAGTTAATGAGGCATTGGCTTCTTGGGTCATGGATGGCGAATGAGATTAATCACAAATTCTATTTGATTAATCTGGTCCTTGAATCGAAGGAAGTTAATATTGAGTCACAGTTTGGATCATTAATTATAGAATCAGAGAAAATGAAGTTTAAGAAGTTTAAGCGGTTCACATGGGAGTCGATTTATCAAATTGTGAAGAAATCTGACTCTATCAATAAAAGCTCTATATTGAACTATTTTGAGGGAAAAACTATCGGATATACGGAAAATAAAAAATTACAACTTGGGTCTTTGAAGAGAGCTTTTAATTTATCTGATCTATCTGCATATTGAAATGATCGGTTGATTCTCCCACATCTGCGGATATTATACAATACTTTATAATAATGTATAGTTGATTACTATTCAGTATATTTCCGCACCTGCGAGATTATAGGATTCACCCGATAGCTTCACACTTCCGGAAGTGACACTATATTTTTCCTCACGTTGTTTTGTATATACATACCGAGCAGTCAGAGTTACTCTGGAAATTATCTGAGAGGCTTCGTTCAGGGTTTAGACTCATAAAATTTTATTGTAACTCTATAAGAATATCCAACTACTAGTAAAAACGGGTTGGTGCCCCACGCACCACACAATTGTGTGGATAATCTGCAGAGCCTAAAACAACATGAGTCCCCCCACGCACGCCGCGATGTTATATGTTCTAAGCGCACGAACAGGCAGATAATAAAAAATCCCAATCGCCGACCAAACGTTCTAAAACATAGCATTATAGCGACACAACCAATCTCTATATTCGTATGAACACGAAAGTAATCATAGTTTCAGTCATACTGATACTCGCCGGAATATGCGGCACCTCGGCTCTAGCGAGTACAGTCCTCGGAGCGAACTCAACCGCCATCAAGGGCATACTGCCGGTTTCCAATAGCACAGACAGTGGAGGAAGGCTAATCTCCCCCATAGTGACTATACCTCTAAATAACTCAACTTCAGTCATCGTCAAGTCGCCTCCTAGCATCTACACGTTTGAGCAGTACCTTCAGATACTCCTCGACGCCAACGACGGGTCGGCTACCCTATCCATAGTCGCTAAGGGTGGTGTGTTAACCATATCATCGCCGTCTATAGACTTCAAGTCAGATACTATGACGCTGACGGCTACGAACTTTAAGTGCGTCATCGATAAGAATACGGGTGTCACAACCGTCACTGCTGACTCCATCAAATACGTTAACGGGGATAACAAGTTCTCTGCTGATAACTTTGTGTGGTCGATGGCTCAGGCTTATAGTATCTATAATAGTAGTGGGGACGGCGTTATACCACCAGTCGCCGGCAAGTAGGGCTAATCACTAGGCTTGTTTTTTAGTTCATCTTAAAAACCACAAATGGCACCATTTTGTCAGAGACGATAGTCTCTTTGGTGTAAAAGATGGGTAAAATGATTAGGGAATCAAACACGAATGTACTTTCCCTCCCCCCGCACCAAAGACGAACCCCCTAAACTGGAAGGTTTCTTAGAGTATCTCAGGTCTAAGGATTATCAGCTTTCCACGATTGAGACAAAGTGGAAACTGATCAACATCCTGTCACGGAGAGTTTGTAATCTGTGGGATTCTGACTCCGTGCGTAAATACCTTAAACAGTCTTCTTGGGGAAATAAGAGAAAAAACAATGCGGGATATGCTTACCGTGATTGGTGTACTTGGAAAGGCTTTGAGGTTCAGATGGACTACTACAAGGAAGGTGAATCAGCCCTCCCATACATTCCTCGTGAGACTGAGATTGACCAACTTATTTCAGGAAGCAACCCATCTCTTGCTTGTTTCCTCCAAGTTATGAAAGAGACAGCGTTTAGACCCGGTGAAGTTCTAAGCGCGCGCGCACCAGGTGTACGGGAAGAAGTGAAGTATACGTAGCAAGATACAACGAATAGTCGCATCTCCCTAAAAAAAATAAGCCTCAACACGTTAAAGTTCCATCGTACATCTGGTGCATCAACTCCCTCGTATTCTCAAGGGTCAGTTTCCTAGGGTTGAATCTGGGGAGGCTGTACAATTGCTGGCGTTCATTGAAGATGTACTCTGCGAATCCGTCGATCTCGCTTTCTGGGATGCCGATCTGTTTCAGATTAGTAGGCAACTCAAGGTCCTCCAGTAACTCCTTCACACCGTATACGAATCTGTTGGCCGCTTCACGCGGGGATAGACCAATTACGTCATCACCAAGCACTTGCCTCGAAACATACGCGAGTTTCTCGATACATGCAGGGAGGTTGAACTGGAGAATGTAAGGCAGGACAACTCCGCATGCTACGCCATGAGGCACTTTCCAACGAGGCCCCAGCGCTTCCGCGATGCAGTGTCCCAAGATCGCCGGGCCGCCGATCCAAGGGTAAGCAATCACTGTCCCTCCTAAGTTCGCGGCAGCGGCCATGTACCATCTCGCCTCCAAATCGTCTCCCGTGTGGTAGGCTCTTCTCGCGTATCCGAAGACGATCTTCGTGGCTTCCAGCGCCTGAGAGTCAGATATAGGGTTGGCTTCTCTGTCTATGAGGGCCTCAACATTGTGGGATAGGGCGTCCATTGCGCTTCCCGCCGTCTGCTTGGGGGGGCAGGAGATCACCATCAGCGGGTCTACTATCGCCACATCTGCCAAGAGGTTACTGCTGGCTGCCCACGTCTTGTATAGGCCCTCGATAACGACGGAGTAGTTTGAGACTTCGCTGCCAGTACCGGAGGTTGTTGGGATGAGTATCTTCGGCTTCGCCGTGACTTTGCTCCTATCTTCCATTGGGTCCATATAGTTCATGACATCCCCGGAGTTTGTTAGACAGAGGGCTACCATCTTCGCCGTGTCCAGCACGGCACCACCCCCCACTCCAATGACAAGATCGTAATTCCCCTCCCGACCGAATGCCACCGCAGCCCTTATGCTATCAGAGGTAGGTTCAGCAGAAATCTGATCGTAGATCTCAATATCTAAGCCAGTATTCCTTAATTTGTCTGCAACTGTGCCGGCTATTCCAACTTTTTTTACGCCCTTATCGGTGACTACGAGAATCTTCTTACCTCCAAGCCTCTGAGTCTCGGGACCAACAAATTCCTGCACAGCTCCTGTGGCGAAGATTACTCTTCGAGGTAAATCGTATATGCTCACCCTGGCCACATTCAGCTTAGTCTCATAACCTTTCAGACTCAAATTACGTCTCTCCTATCGATTGTTTGAATTAGATGGATGTTTATCGAGATTTAAAATAAACATGTTTTACATGTAAAGATCTCATGTCACTCATTATGGGAGCACATAATTATTGAAAACGCCAAGAAACGTGTGTTGAGGAGTTTTTTTAAACCGGAGTCTGGTTGCTGCACGCGCGCCCTAGGGCTTTGTTTTCTGGATGGGAGCGATCTTCTCTTCCTGCTTTTGGAGCTCGCCCTCTTGCATCGCGTGCTTTAGGTTCCAAGCCGTGACGCTGGGGAGACCCCAGAGAGCGATGAAGCCGAGGGCGTCCCCCTGATCGTATTTCGTGTTGATGTCGAAGCTTGTCAAGTTATAGTCGTAGAGACTAAAATCGCTATTCCTCTTCACAGGCTTAGCAGATCCTTTGTGGAGCTTCATCGTTACCCACCCCGTCACATTTTCTTGGGTACTGTTGATAAAGGCCTCAAGATCCTTCTTGAGTGGGTCGACCCAAAGACCTTGGTATGCTAAGACTGTCCATTTGTGATCGATTTCGCGCTTCATCAGCATCTGGTGAATTGTGAGGACCATCTTCTCCAAGTCCTTGTGTGCAGTGAGGAGAATATCGGCTGCTGGACACTCGTACGTCTCACGGCTCTTCAACCCGACTGTTCGGTCCTCCATATGCTCGATCCTACCAATCCCGTGCAAGCCACCTTTCTCGTTCAGCAAACAAAGGATGCTGACCAAGTCCATCTCGACTGCGTCGATGCTCACCGGGACACCCTTCTCGAACCCTATAGTCACAAACTCGGCCTCGTCGGGTGTGTCCTTTATCTCCTTCGTCCAGTCCCAGATCTCTTTAGGAGCCATCTTATCAGGATATTCGAGTACACCACCCTCAATGCTCCTCCCCCACAGATTCTGGTCGACACTGTAAGGACTTTCTACCGTCACTGGAACCGGGATCCCGTGTTCCTTCGCGTAGACGATCTCACCATGTCTGTCGAACTTCCACTCACGGACAGGCGCGATGATCTTTGTCTTTGGGCTTAGGGCCTTTAT
>Ga0209777_10007997_pt1 | contig 11644 bp, 15 predicted proteins | sample FrelakmetHBP12HB_FD_187147 | JGI IMG/M metagenome (GOLD analysis project Ga0209777, IMG submission 187147) | Freshwater lake sediment microbial communities from the University of Notre Dame, USA, for methane emissions studies -HBP12 HB (SPAdes)... | ecosystem: Environmental > Aquatic >...
AAGAACAGTGAAGGTGAGACGTTTCACCTGTATGAGAATATCGGCAGCAAGACCATTACCCTGGGATTTTTCTCGGTCCGCGATGAGGGTGTCCACAAAGGTATAGAGATTCTGAAAACCGTGTACAGCCGGTATAAACGGGAAGACCTTGATATAATCCGTATCGCCGTGGGAGACAGCCTTGAAGAGGTAAAAGCCTTCAAAAAGAAATACTATGTCAATTTTCCCATCTATGTTGATGAAAAGGCGGAGGTTGCAAAGCTGTACGGCGTTGCCCCGCCGCCCAAGCTTTTTATTATCAACAAGAAAGGCGCGATCCGCTATGTGAATGCCCAGATATCGCTCGATAACATGATGGCGGTTCTGACCAAGGTTAAAAGCTACTATATGGAGGAGCTGCCACCGGAGATGTTAATGGGCTATATAAAAAAGGCCGCGCCGGGGGTACGCAATTTTGAAAGAATAGTGATTGGAGATAACCAGCCTGTTTATATTGGTACTGCTGCGGATAACAAAAAGATTTTAGTCCGGGAGGTTTTCAAAGATGTTTTTTGTGATGTCTGCACCAATGTGCACTTTGTCTATTCTTTTGCTGAGAGTGGAAAAATAAAAAATATCGTCCTGATTGAATCGATTGATTTATACGGTGTGCCCATTGCGGCGGAAGACTTTCTGCAGCGGGTCATACAGAAGGCCGATCAAAAGCTGCCCTTGAAGCTGAAAAAGGATGTGGATGCGCTGACCGGGGCAACGCAGTCCTGCAAGCTTATTCTGGAGGGGCTGAACGAAACGCCGCAGATATTAAGCTCCCTTAAGGCACGGCAGGATACGCTGAGCAAAATGTCAGAGTGAGCATTAAGAACCCGGTGCGGCTGTCTTTATCCACCCCTTAATTTCACTTCTTGCTGGAACCCTGCCCGCTGCTTTCACCTCCCCGTTGATAACCAGCGCCGGGGTTGCGGCCACGCCGAAGCGGTAAAACTCGGCCGGATTTCGCTCATGCCTGACATCAGCAGCGATATTGAGATCGGCAAGAGCATTAATAACTTCTTGGTGCAATTGATCGCAGCTTGCGCAGCCGGTTCCTAAAATTCTGATGGTGAGCATAAATTCCTTATAACGCATAAATCCTAAATTCGATTATCTAAATGCTAAACAAGCTCAAAATCCAAAAGTCCAATTTTCAAAACCTTTATTTAGCATTTAGTGCTTGTGATTTAGGATTTGTGACAAAATGGTTTCCATTTTGCCCTTAAGGGCAACGAATAAATCCCTGTGCCCACAGGCAGCCGCCGCAAGCAGGAAAGCCGCTGCCGAGGCAATCTGTTTCATTCTTCTCCGCAAGCTCGCATCCCTTGCAGGAGGTGCAGGAGGCAAAATAAAAAGCCTGCACGCGCCTGCGGATATTCAGATATTCCGGCGCATCCCAGATATCAGTGAGATTCCTTTCGCTAACATTGCCGGCGATCAGACGCCTGGTGCAGCGCTTGCGCTCGCCCAGATAGCTTGCGTGGCTGTGCATGAGCGGCAGGCACGGGCTGACGCCACCATCCCAGCTTATTGCCAGAGAACCTGACTCAATAAAAGGGCAGTAGTTCTTCAACATGCCTGCATTGGTTGCCGTGGTATCCACGATGCATGCGTTTCGAATTGTTTCTTGAAGCGCAGCCCTTGTTGCGTCATTGATATTCATGGTGCAGAGTTCAAAAGAGGTATCGGCTGCCGTTGATGTAAAGCTTAAGTCCTCAGGCGCGCAGGAATAGAGCGCCTCTTCTCTCAGGTCTTCAGTATAGGGCAGCACGTTAGTCACCAGGAAGCGGGTGACGCCCAGCTCTTGAGCAAGGCGCATCACCTCCGGCAGCTCCGCGATGTTTCGCTTCATGGCAACAAAGACGACGCCGATCTCGGTGTGATAGGCCTGCCGGCTGTCACGGAACCGCCTGATGTTATTCAGGATATCGGGCAGTTCAGCGCCCAGGCGCACATCCGCATAGCTCTCAGGTTTTGAGCCTTCAAGAGAAACCCACAGTACATCAAGCCGTGCCGCTGTCAGGCGCTTAGCCAGCACCGCGGAAAGAAGTGTTGCGTTGGTAATCAGTTCAACAGAGGTTTTCAATTTTTTTGCCTCTGCAACCATGTCAATAATATCGGGGTGCGATAGCGGCTCGCCGAACCCGCCAAAGAAAATTGCAGGGGCAGGAGAAAAAGTCTGCAATCCCGCGATGACGCGCCTAAAGGTGCCGGCCTCCATCTGCCCCACTGGATCGTCCCAGGTCCGGCGTATGCACATGCGGCATTCAAGGTTGCAGCGGTTGGTCACTTCAAGATACACCTTTTTCAAATGTGTCGGCGGAAGGCGCAGGCGCAGGTTATGCGCTTCTTCTGCAAACGGCACCACCGCGCCCGGTTTGAGGCCGAAGCGGAAAGCTGTTTCTGCAGGGATTATGAGGCGGCCCTCGTCGTCGACGTGCGCGTAGGAGTCGGGTTTTAGTTTCATAGGTAATGCAGGGTCCAAGGAGTCAAGGGTTCATGGGGTCAAGTGAAACTCTTTTTTTATTACGGACATTGAATAACACCCTGCGCCCACAGGCAGCCGCCGCAGGTCGGGAAGCCATTGCCGAAGCAGTCTTCTTCGTTTGCTAATGAAAGGTCACAGCCACCGCATAATGAACATGGCGAAAAGTCGAAATCCTGTACGCGCGTTCGCAGCTCAACATAATCAGGTGCGATCCATAAGTTAGATAATGTATCATTATTGATGTTACCAATGACATGTTTCCGCGTTAAACGCGTGCGGTCATGAAAATAGCTCGGGTGAGAATGCATGAGCGCTAAGCACGGACTGAGACTTCCATCCCAGGCGATTGCCGCAGCCCCCTTTTCGATAAACGGACAATAATTGCTTAAATTAACAGTCTCATCCCTGGAGTGATTCCCAAGACGGAAGCCCCTGATGACCCGATAGAGTGCCTCACGGGTATCGTCATTCATATCTATTTTTGAAATGTTGAGATACGGCGAAAATGGTGATGGTACATCGGTGGATTCACCCATAACAATTTCATACAACATCTCTTTTACCAGTTCTGCAGTGTAGGGAAGAACATTCGTTACAATGTAACGGTCGGCTTTAAGCTGCGTTCCTATCCGTAATACTTCAGGCAGGTCATCAATGTTTCGTTTCATGGCAACAAATACAATCCCAAGGTGAAACTGTGGGTACTCATAGGCCCAGCTGCTGTATCGCATGCGACTGACATTTGCAATCACTTCCGGCAGCAGGGCTCCAAGACGCACATCTGCATAGCTTTCAGGTGTTGCACCGTCAAGAGACAGCCATAATACATCTATACCTGCTGCCATAAGGTCGCGGGAGAGCTTTTCGTGCAGTAGCGTCCCATTGGTAATCAATTCTACCGAAGCACCGATAGACTTTACCTCGGCTACCATAGCTGCAATATCCGGGTGATGCAAGGGCTCGCCAAAACCGCCGAATATGACTGTTGGCAGGGGAGACATATCTTTAAGGCTATTGATTATTTTCTCGAAGGTAATGTTTTCCATCTGCCCCAGAGGTTCATCCCAGGTATTGCGGACACAGGTGCGGCAGGAGAGATTGCACTGGTTGGTCGGTTCAATGTAGAGCTTTTTTAGGCGCGTAACAGGCTGGCGGATGCGTATCCCGTTCACACTCTCATTTACCGGCAGCGTATCTCCGGGTTTTAATCCATAGCGCTTTACTAATTCCGGGGGAAGCACCAGGCGGCACTGCTTATCTATCTTTGCTCGTAATTCAGGTTTAAATTTCATTGCTACTTAATAAAAAAAATGGAGGGTGAAAAATATATAGCCTATAGTATCTGTACATAAAAAATATGGGTCAGTACATAATAGATGCCTATGATAATAAATATTACGCCGGTTAACTTTCTTGTCCAGTATTCCATGACCGTAACCTTCTGGAATATGCTGCTTATATTTTTTACCCCGAATGCAATTACCACAGCAAAAATGAGTACCGGAAGGCCGGTGCCAATGCCATATACCGCCGGGAATAAAATCGTTGAGCCATTATTCAATGACAGAGGCAGCAAACTTCCAAAGAATAGTGCTGCTGATGATGGACAGAAGGACAGGGCAAACAGCACACCCAGCGGAAACGAGCCCATGACGCCCATATTGTTCAGACGGCCTGCTACCTTATCTGATAGTGAAAAACTTGGGGTTGAAACCCGAATCAGTCCAAGCAGAAATAACCCGGTTATTATCAAAACCGGGCCAAGAAGCTGGTTCATGTATTTCTGGAGGAACTGGGCCGTCTGGGGAATGGTCAACAGTGATGAAGTCAGGAGCACGCCCAAAACCGTATAACAGACCATTCTGCCCAGCGTATATAAAAATCCTGAAGTGAAAACGGCAGAGGACTTGTCTATCCTCTTCATGATAAACGAGACTGCAGCTATATTTGAAGCAAGCGGGCACGGATTTACCGAGGTAAGGATGCCCAACCACAGTGCAGAAACAATGGGAATGGAAGAACCATCCATTACATGCCCTTTAATGCTTTTTCTATTTCGGTTTTTACATAGGTATAAAAGGCGTCCCGGTCTCTAATATAATCCCACACCTTTGTGAGATTAGTCCACTTGACCTGCTTGCCATTTTTAAATTCTGCGACAACAAGAGACCGGGTATAAAGCTGATAGTCTTTTATAAAGTGTTCATTTTCCGGCTGGTCAATATTTATGGCCGTAAACGTAAGTTTCCCGTTTTTCAGCTGGTTGGGAAAATATTTTTCAATTGCTTCCTTCGAATACTGCTCTATCGTAAAGCAGTTATTACAGCGAAAATTTCCGTGAAAGTAATATGCTTCAATGGTGGAAGCGTCTTTTTTCTGTGAATCCGCAGGCGCCTCTTTAGCTGCTGCAGAGCAGACGCTATGCAGCAAGCAGAGCATGGAAATTGCCAGAACAACACGGGACAGTGTTAGTCCTTTCATTGCTTCACCTCAATCTTAACTGGTTTTACGATTTGTTGTTTCACTTCGTCCTTGACTTTATTCACTGCTTTTTTGTCCATAGTACCTGAATAAGGTCCCTTTTCATAACCCAGTGCTGTAATCAGGATATAATCAGTAAGACTAAGCCCTGCATGCTCCACAGTCTTTTTTGTACATGCTATAGCGCATCCATCAATACCTACAAGCCGTTTTGCAGACTGTGCCGAGGCGATCATGCCTGATACGTGGCCGCCAATGCCAGCCAGGCAGAGCATTTTGCCTATGCCTTCCTGCTGCAGATCAACTGCTGCCTGGTTCGCCACCTGGCCGACGTTTGAGGAGCCGGAGCAGGTAAAAATTAAAATTTCTGATGGTGAACAGCATTCCTCTGCCATGGGCAACCCCCTTTTTTATTTTAACTGATAATTTTCTTTATTTCATCAACGCTCAAAACTTTTCCTGCAGATTTCACTTTTCCGTCAACAGCGATGGCCGGCGTCATCATAACGCCGGCATTCATGATCAACTGGATATCTTCGACTTTTACAACGTCGGCGCTGGTTCCAAGATATTTTACCGCCTCCTGTGCATTTTCAAAAAGCTTTTTGCATTTTAGGCAGCCGGTTCCTAATATTTCTATCTTCATATATCAGTCTCTCCTTGCGTGAAGTGTCTACTGATCGCTGCTTTAATATAGTCTTTATCTGGAACATAGCCCATAACCAAAACCTTATCGTCAAGCAACAGCACCGGCGTCATGAGCCAGCCTTCAATCTCTGCCCGTTCTTTACATGGCATCATCAGATTATCGAGATCCGGTGACCATCCTTCAGCAGCAATGTCCCAGATTTTACTCCACTCAATTTTCATCTGTGCCCATTCGGCAATGTCATGGGCTGTGCCGACTCTGCCGAACTGTTTTGCCTCATCAGAATCATACGCTATTTTCTTTATCTCTGCTTTCGCGTCTAATTCGTTAACTGCTTCAACGGTTAAATCATAAATCCGTTGACAGCGGGGACAGGGAGGAACGACACCAATAATTGTGATTTTCATAATACCACCTCTTTGTGAAATTACTTCTTGCCTGAGAAAGTACTCACAGGATCACTGCACCCGTCGAGATGCGATTTTAAATGGCTTTCCTGCGAAGAAATAAATCTCTGGTAAATATTCTTTTTCAAAAATTGAAAAGCGCCTTCGCGGTCATCATCAATAATAATCCGCTCAAGCTCCATAACTTCCTGGGGCTCAAGAGTTAATGTCTTTTTTTTAATTTCAAGCATTGATTACTCTCCCTTTCTGGACATTTGCCGCTTACGGAAGTGCTTAGAACTGCATGCCGGTAATGTAGCCATGATGACTACCAGGGAGCAATACTTTGCCGTCTTTTTAGTTCCCCTGATGCTGTTAAGCACTGGCAGACAATTGGTGCGTATTTAAAACAACATATTAAAGAAGTATCCGACAATTAGTATCCCGCAGCCCACAACGCTGATGAAAGTTAGGATGAGCGGTATCTTAAGCACCTTTCGCAGTATGATTGTCTCGGGCAAAGACAGGCCGATGACCGCCATCATAAACGCAAGCACGGTTCCCAGGGCCGCGCCTTTTTCCAGCAGCGCCTGCACCACCGGGATAATTCCCGCAGCGTTTGAGTACATGGGGATACCGATCAGCACTGCCACAGGCACACTCCACCACGCGCTTTTACCCATGATGGATGCCATGAAATTTTCCGGCACGTAGCCGTGAATACCCGCGCCCACGGCAATGCCCGCAAGCACATAGGGCCAGACCTTGCCCACAATGTCGCGCACCGCGTCAAGCCCGAAGTTGATCCGCTCCTGCAGGCTGTACGACTCTGCCACGCATGAGGACTGAACCGGCTTGTTTGCAAACACCCAGTCCTCTATGTGTTTTTCCATGCCAAGCCTGCCGATCACCAGCCCTGATATCATGGCAATGGCAAGTCCGGTGCCCATGTACAGCAGCGCGATCTTCCACCCGAACAGGCCAAAAAGCATAACAAGCGCTATCTCGTTGACCATGGGCGCGGAAACAAGGAATGAAAAGGTAACGCCAAGCGGAACGCCCGAAGTAACAAAGCCGATGAAAAGCGGCACTGCAGAACAGGAGCAGAACGGCGTGACCACCCCGAGCAAAGCTGCCAGAACAGAGCCGGCCGATTCCCGGCGGCCCGCAAGCAGCGCCCGGGTTTTCTCTGGCGTGAAAAACGAGCGGACAATGCCGACACCAAACACCACCAGCAAAAGCAGCATCAATACTTTGGGAGCTTCATAAATAAAAAAACCAACTGCTGATCCCAGATGGGACTGCGGGTCAAACGGCAAACACTGGTATGCCAACCACTCTGCAAAGCGCTGCAGGTTCAGATAAACCGTCAGCCACAGCGCCAGGGTCAAAACGCCTATGGGCCGCCACAGCTTCTCGAACTTTTCCTGTGCGTAATCCATAATGTTCAGTCAGTATCAAATCTAATGATAAACTGTTTCAACTCATCGCGGACTTTCCTGAATGCTTCCAGCACATCCTGCTCGCTGCCCTGCACTGCAGCCGGGTCGGGAAAGCCCTGATGAAGCCGCGCGCCTTTGCCAAAAAACACCGGGCAATTCTGCGCCGCGTGATCACAGAGCGTTATAATGTAATCAAATTCTTTTATTGGCAGGTCATCCACATGCTTTGATTGCTGCCGGGAGATATCAATACCTGTTTCCCGCATGGCCTCGATGGCTTGTGGATGGACCCCTTTAGGCTCCACCCCTGCGGAGAAGACCTCGAATTCATCGCCGCGAAAATGGCGCATCAGCCCTTCCGCCATCTGGCTGCGGGCGGAGTTTCCAGTGCATAAAAAGAGAATCTTTTTTTTCATAGCGCCTCTTCAGAACATTTTTTGCATGTGTTGTGACGACTCTGTATGTCAACTATTTCTTAAAAAACTAGCCAAAGATATTTGAAATTTTGCAATCGCATGAGCGACCCCCTCTGACTCCCCCTTGGTATAAAGGGGGAGAACTTTTCCCCTCCTTAATAAGGAGGGGTTATAGGGGAGGTCGGATGTAAAGCCAGTGTGATCTGAGAGAAAAATTCTCAGATTTGAATATGCGCCTATTCCCTTGAGCATGGGTTTTCGCCATACACGGTGATGGATAAAATCTGCACTCCTGATTGCTTGTAGTCGTTTAATTCAATTGTATAGGAATTTCCTTTTTTGGAGACAGATGGTTTGGGAAGGCAAAAACATGAAAAAACAAATAGATGTAGGGAGAAACAAGCGAAGCGGTTCCGTCCTGCGCCTTAAAACTTCGCATGCGCTGTCGCTTCATGAGACCTATATTAATTGTCCGCCCGAAGGGCGTTAAGTTCTCCTGCGAGAGATACTTTAATAAAACAGCATCGGGTATGGCGTACACTTTTTCTTTTGTTATGGAAACGCTCACAAATCCTGCTTCGGCAACAATGCGCATGTACGCGTCTTTGTTGAGCGCCCCGGCCACGCAGCCCGCATACATCTCTGCGGCAGATTGTATTTTTGCAGGCAGCTTTCCGTTGATTACGATATCTGAAATACCGAATCGCCCGCCAGGTTTTAAAACGCGATTGATTTCCTGAAATGCTTTGAGTTTATCAGGCACCAGGTTTATGACGCAGTTGCTGACAACGACATCTGCGGCATTATCATCCACCGGCAGTTGTTCTATATCGCCAAGCCTGAACTCGACATTTTCATAGCCAAGCTTGCCAGCATTCTGTTGCGCCCTCTCAATCATGGCTTGCGTCATATCAATGCCAATAACTTTGCCGGTTTTGCCAACAAGTCTTTGCGCGATAAAGACATCATTGCCTGCGCCCGATCCAAAATCAATAACCGTTTCTCCCGGCTTTATATGTACGGTGTCTGCCGGTATCCCGCAGCCCAGACCCAGGTCGGCATCCTTAACATAGCCGTCTTTTTTTGAATAATCCGGGCTGAATGTTGTGTAGATATCTTCTGCCGGGCCGCCCGAGCAGCAGCAGGGGCAGGAAGAACCCGCGCCAGATTTCTTCGCAATCTCAGCGTATTTTACTTTAACGATGTTCTTGATTTTGTCTTTGCTGTCCATTGGTATTTTCCTTTAAAAGAGTGTTTTAAAAGTTGAAAACGAGCAACTGTTTAGACAGGCAGATGAAAAACGTTTACGTCCGATGATTATCATGGCAATAGAGGCACTGCATTTTGGAGATGGTATCATCCCTGTTGCCTTTTTTGCTGTAAAGGATGCTTTATCTAAATTGTTTCAATTGCTGACTGGCAATATCCCCGCTTATTTGCAGTCAATTTGGCAGACCCCAGCAGGCGTTTCTTTCGCAAGGGGAAAATATTTTTCCTTGAATTTGAGCGCCACATTCACCAGGCTGATGAGCACCGGCACTTCCACCAGCGGGCCGATGACCGCGGCAAAAGCCTGCCCTGAATTGATGCCGAAGACTGCAACCGCAACCGCAATGGCCAGCTCGAAATTGTTGCTGGCCGCGGTGAAGGAAAGGGTCGCGCTCTGGGCATAGGTGGCGCCAACCTTTTTGCTCATATAGAAGGACACCAGGAACATGATAAGAAAATAAATAAGAAGCGGCACGGCTATCCTGACGACATCAAGGGGGATTTTGACGATGTATTCATTCTTGAGCGAGAACATGACTAAAATGGTGAACAGCAGGGCAATCAGGGTTATGGGACTGATCTTGGGGATGAATTTTTCATGATACCATTTTTTATCTTTTATATTGATGAGAACAAATCGGGTAATAACACCGGCAATAAATGGTATGCCCAGATAAATGAAAACACTTTTGGCAATCTGACTGATGGTGATATTGACTTCAGTGCCCTGTAATCCCAGCATCGGCAGCAGCACGGTTATAAAAATCCAGGCATACACCGAGAAGAAAAGCACCTGGAAGATGGAGTTGAAGGCCACGAGGCCCGCGCAGTATTCCGTGTCGCCACTCGCCAGCTCATTCCACACAATGACCATGGCGATGCAGCGGGCAAGGCCGATCATGATAAGGCCCTGCATGTACGCGGGGTAGCCATTCAGAAAAATTACTGCCAGGATGAACATCAGTATGGGGCCGATGATCCAGTTCTGCACGAGCGACAACCCCAGCACCTTGTAATTTTTAAAAACCTCCCCCAGCTCTTCGTATTTCATCTTGGCCAGCGGCGGGTACATCATGAGGATAAGGCCGATGGCGATCGGGATGTTGGTGGTGCCGACCTGAAACGCGTCCCAGAACTTTACAATGCCCGGGAACAGATAGCCCCATCCGACCCCGATGAACATGGCAAGAAAAATCCACAGGGTTAAAAAGCGGTCTAGAAACGATAGCCTCTTTGCAACTGATGCAGTCATAAGAAATACCCCCTTTTATTGGGACGCAGATGAACGCAGATTATCAGGATTTTAACTATTTACAGAAGACCATGGGTGTGAGCCCCCTATTTAATTACATCAAGGATAGAGACGAACCAGAGAGATTTCTCTGTGCCTTCTGTGGCAATAAAAATATTATACTTTTTTGCAGAGCTTCTCGCGGTTAAGGGTTTTTAACATAGCAGCATCCCTGCTGATCCGCGGATCTTCGTTTATCGTTTTGCGGATATGACCCATGAGGACCGGCGCATACTTATTTACTTTTTCCTCACAGAGCTCGTAGTTAATCCACTGCGCATCCCGCCCATCCCGCACCAGACCCGCATCCCGCAGCATGCTCAGGTGGCGGGAAACGCTCGGCTGGGTTATCCCCAGCACCGCGGAAAGCTCGCACACGCACATTTTTTTCTGCTGCAGCATCTTTAAAATCCTGATGCGGTTCGGGTCCGCGACTGCCTTAAATACTTTGACCATTTCTTTCATGATATACACAACGTAAAAAATATATTCGCATAAAAAATCACATAATGCCTTTAAAATAATGGTTCTACGAAAAAATATGCGCAATTATTTATGACGCTGTGTATAACTCCCTAAAAAAGCTATTAGCTGTCAGCCGTTCGGCCCAGAGCTCACGGTCGAAGGGCTATCAGCGTTCAGCGTTATAATTAGTTCTGAGTGCTGAGCGATGAGTAACGAGTTCGGGGTATCCTTTGTCTGTAGTCTGTCTTCTGTTATCTGCCTTCTCTTTTTTACTGGCTATGAGCCACTAACCCCGAACCCCGAGTCACGAGCACCGTTTAATGTCCTCTGTGGTTTTGTTTAAAACTATATGCTATTCTATTTAGCTAAATAGCTATATTGATATATACCCATAGATTCAAAAACCGTCAAGTAAAATTAATTACAATTGCTTGGCCGCAACCTTGCAATCATGTTTTGAATAATTTTAATAAATTGACTTTCATTATTGACAAACATATAATTTCTACTCCTGAATATCCTATGGAGTCTTTATGTCACAAGATCCTACGCATCGTCCGGGACTGCGCCCGGAAGATGAGGCCCCTGCGGGGCAGTTGCTTTCATGGCACGTTTCTTTTATACTGCCGTCTATCAAATTATGAAGGAGAACAATTACATGCAAGCATCTGATGCTTTCTCCCAACAGTATGAAGATCATTTGGACGGCACCTATGATTGCGTTGAT
>Ga0209777_10007998_pt1 | contig 11644 bp, 12 predicted proteins | sample FrelakmetHBP12HB_FD_187147 | JGI IMG/M metagenome (GOLD analysis project Ga0209777, IMG submission 187147) | Freshwater lake sediment microbial communities from the University of Notre Dame, USA, for methane emissions studies -HBP12 HB (SPAdes)... | ecosystem: Environmental > Aquatic >...
CGCCAGCATCATCTTGAACCGGATGATGGCCCGCAAGGCGTGCGGCTCATTCGCCGGCATGATGACCATTTCTCCCTGCTTCAGCTGCAATGGTTTACCGGAAATTTTCACCTCGGCTTCGCCATCGAGAATATAGACCATCGCGTCGAAAGGGGCGGTATGCTCGCTCAGCCCTTGCCCTTTTTCGAAAGCGAACAGCGTCAGTGTCCCCGAAGGCTTATCGATTATCGTCCGGCTGACGACTGAGCCTGCGTGGTATTCCACCATGCCGCTCAAGTCCATTACTTTTCCGGTCAAATCTTCAGATTTCATTTTCCTTTACCTCTATTTTGTTTTCTCTAATTATACCCCAAAATTTTTAGGCATGATAGGCATGGTTTACCTGCCCCCGTTATTGACCCTGAATTCGGAATAAGCCTATAATCACTTATTCCGCCGCTATCAATACTTAAAAAGGAGAATAGATGCCTCAAAAAAAGTACGCCCAATATGTCATTACGGAAGACATCCGCCCCAAGGTGCCGCCGCCCTCCGGCTTTATGAAACGCCTGGAAGACCAGCGCAAAGCCGGTAACTACACCGACTCCGCCCACGTGCTCTCCCTGAACGACTCGGTAGCTAAGGGAGCTTTATACTTCGATGCCGTCTGGATGGTGGACAAGCACGGCGTGCCCCCCACCAATATTGAAATCGCCCACAGCCACGACTTCGATGAAATCCTCGGCTTTTTCGGCAACTATCACGGGAATGCCCGCGAGCTCGGCGGCGAGGTTGAGATCTGGTTGGAAGACGAGCAGTATATCCTCACAAAAAGCGCTATTGTTTTCGCCCCCCGCGGTTTGTCCCACGGACCTATCTCCTTCCGTAAAATAAACAGCCCTATTCTCTTCTTTACCAGCGGTAACGGGACTACCTATACGCGGGCGACCGGCAAGGAGTAATGAACAGGGACCGGAGGTCATTATGGAAAAGAGACGACTTGGCAAGACAGAGCATATGAGCAGCATCCTGATTTTCGGGAGCTTTGCCCTTTACCGCATCACGCAAAAAGCCGCCGATGCCGCAATCGAGATGGCTCTGGAAAAAGGCATTAACCACGTCGATGTCTCGCCGCTCTACGGCGACGCGGAGAAGCACCTCGGCTCGTGGTTTAAAAGAAACGGTAAAAAGTTCTTCCTCGGCTGCAAGACCCACGAGCGCCGTAAAGCCGGCGCCCGGGAAAGCCTGCTGCGCTCTCTGGATACGCTGAAAGTAGATAGCTTCGACCTTTTTCAGTTTCACGGCGTCGATGATGCCAAAACCCTGGATACTTTCCTCGGTCCCGGCGGCGCCATGGAAGCCGTCCTGGAAGCCAGGGAGCAGGGACTGGTGCGCTTTATCGGCATTACCGGCCACAACCCCCCTTCGCACAACAAAGCGTTAAACCGGTTCGACTTCGATACCGTCATGTTTCCGCTGAACCGCGTCCATGCTGTTCACCCTACCGACTGGAATGATTACGCGCCGCTGTTAAAGACCGCCCGGCAGAAAGACGTGGGCGTGATGGCTATCAAGTCCGTGGCGAAACAGGCCTGGCCAAACCGGCAGGCCAATACGCAAAATTACAATACCTGGTACGAACCTTTTAATAACGCTACGGAGATAGAGAAAAGCCTCTGGTTTACCTTGAGCCAGGATATTACCGCCGCTGTGCTCCCCGGCGAATTAAGTCTTTGGCCGATGATTATCGATGCCGCGCAAAGGTTCAAGCCGCTGGACAAGAAAGCACAGCAGGAATACATGAAGGATGCGGCGCAATACCAGCCACTCGTCGGCCCGCGGATGGACTAGTTGCCGGTTACGTCGATTGTCCTAGCAATGAATTCGTCAAGCTTGCCCACGAACTCCACCGGATGGGTCCGGAACGCCTGGCTGTGCTTGGCATCGCTAACCTCAAACACCTCGTCCGCCGGATTGTTGGCGGCACGGAAAAGCCGCTGGGTCTCTTCACTAGTGTTGAACTGGTCATTCTCTTCGTGGACAAACAAAATCGGGCAGTTTACGTAAGGGACGACGTCGATGGCATTTATCATGGTGAAATCGTAGAGCCAGTGGGTGAAGAATTTCCCACCCGGCAGAAGGAAATAAGGCACAAATACCGGCAGCCCGAGAGCTTTTGCCTGCCGCGACAACATCGTAGGGCAATCGATAAAACAACCGTCCAGTATCAGCGCCCCTACGCTGTTCCCGCCGGCGTAAATGCAGGCCGAAACCGCCCCAGTGGAGAAGCCCAGTATGCAGATATCCCCGGTGCCGAACCCCCGGCTTACCAGGTAGTCCACCGCCCCGCCAATATCTTCATCGATATTAGCCAGCGTCCGCCCTTCCCCCTCCGATTCTCCCCTCCCCCTCATATCGAACAGCAGGACATTGTGCCCTTTTGCGACGAGAGCGTGCGCCAGCCCGCCGGTATCCACGTTAGCGTCGATGCGGTTCTGGAAGCCGCCGTGCACGACCACGATAACGTCTTTATTTTTCGCCGGTATAAACCAGCCCTTCAGCGTTAAATTATCGCCGCGGGTTTTAAAAGCAACGTCCTCATAAGGCACCCCCAGTGAAGCCGGCGAGTACACCACCGGGAGGCGGGGAATTTCCATGGCTGTCTTGGCGCCGTATACCGAGAGTCCCACGTATACGACCAGTAAAGCCCCGACGATTACAGCTAATATCTTGAATAGCTTTTTCTTGCTGGGTTTCAAGCGGAGTCCCTTATTTATAGCCTCCGGCTTCCCGGCGCTGACCGGAAACCGGCAGTTTATTGCTCGCCCATGAATTGCAGAACGACCTGCCTGCTCCTGGCGCGGTTATCGAATTCTACCAGCACTATCTGCTGGTATTGGCCCAGCGTCAGTCTCTTGTTGACCAGCGGCACCACCAACGAAGCCCCCATCAATGAAGCTCGCACGTGAGAGTAGGCGTTGTTTTCCTCCCATTGAAACTTATGCGTGTAGACCAGGTCTCTGGGCACGATACGCGCCCACATACTTTTAAAGTCGGATAACAGCCCCGCTTCATATTCAATCGTCCCGATGGAGGCAGTGGTGCCGGGCAAAAATAAAGTCAAAGTCCCGTTCGTCACGAAGGATTCGGTTACCTGCTGCTGCACCTTGGGGGTGATGTTGTAAACGGAAACAAACCCCTCGTCCGCGATGGCGTTCGTGTCTACATTAACTCGCCTGGTGACGATAATCATCTTCGCCTCCGGAAACGCATATTTGTCTGCTAGTTTAACATTTTAGGTCTTTACACTTTTTTCTCGGCCGGTGGCATCTGCGGCGGCGGAGGCGGCGGCGGTCCCTGCTTGGTCTGGAGCGGCTTGCAGATGATTTCCGTGATATGCAGGTCGGCCAGGTGCGTTGAAGGCGCAGCGATAGCTACTACCGCCGTATCCGACCCTCTTCCCGAACCGCTTACCACCACGACCTGCTCCCCCACATCCACCTTCCCGCCGTCGGTGGCCATCATTAAAATTTCCACGCAGACTTTCATCCCCTGGCAGAAGGTGCGGAGCAGGTTGGCCATAATCGTGGGTGTGTCCACGCCGTAGAGTCTATCGGTATGGAACAGCATCGTCCCGAAGTGCACGGTGTGTCCCTGTTTTTCCAACTCTGTTATCAGCTCCTGCGGGAATTTCATGCCCATGAACCCGAACTGGTGCGGCACTACCACCATTTTAAGACCGCTTTTCGCCCAGAGTTTGGCGGCCACTTTGGCCACCTCCCCCCGCGTCGACGCTACCACGATTTTCTTAATGCCGCGCGCTTTAGCCCGCTCGGCGGCCAGCTTTAGAGTCGTCTCTGTATTTTCTATGCCCGGTTGCTCAAAATAGACAACTTTTTCTTCCACTTTTTTACTCCTTTTAGCTTGAGGGCTTATATTACCCCCTATAATACCACTAACTATTGAAATGTTCACACTTAGAAATCCATCCCCCTGACCCCCTTCCTTTACCAAAGGAAGGGGGAAGATGAAGAAAGAGGAGCTGGCGCCCCTCTTCGCAGACTACTCTCTTTAGGACGAAATTCAATCTTTACTCCTGTTATTCTCGCGAAAGCGGGAGTGCGCAGCGAGAGGGGGCGCAGCCCCCTCTCAATTAGTATCCCCTCTCCAGCCAATAAATCCTCTGGTTTGTCTGCTAAAACAGGCTGGAGAGGGGTCAGAGGTGAGGCAAAGCCAAGCAAAATGATGAGCGTAATACATATCGTCTTCATCTATCCCTCCATTCCCTTCGTGTGCCAATACCTGTATAATGGTGGCTGGTGAACTTTTATAAGGATGTATCATGCTGGGTTTATCCAATATCTCCAAGTCCTATAATGCCCGCTACCTTTTCAGTGACATTACCTTCAATGTCGGCATGGGTGACCGCATTGCCGTCATCGGCGCCAACGGCTCGGGTAAGACCACGCTGTTTGAGATTATCACCGGCAACATTACTCCAGATACCGGCAGTGTTTCCGTGCGCCGCGGCACTACTATCGGCTACCTGCAGCAGGACATTAAACATACCTCCGGCCGACGCCTCTTAGAAGAGGTCGTCCACTCCTCTACCGATATCGGTAAACTGGCGCACAAAGTCCGGATGCTCCAGGAAGAGCTGGCCGAAGAAAAAGACGAAGAAAATATCGCCGCGCTGATGCGCGAGCTGGGCAACGTCCAGCACGAATTCGAGTCTTCCGGGGGCTATAACACCGAGCATGAGGCCAAGATTATCCTGGCCGGACTCGGCTTTACCGAGGCAGATTCTAGCCGGAAGCTTTCCGAGTTCAGCGGCGGCTGGCTCACCCGCGTCGAGCTGGCCAAGCTCCTCTTTCTCTCCCCGGACCTGCTTATACTAGATGAGCCTACCAATCACCTCGACCTGGAGACGACACGCTGGTTCGAGAACTACCTTAAGTCCTATCACGGCGCCGTGCTGGTTACCTCGCATGACCGCGCTTTCTTGAACAACGTCGTGAAAAAGGTCATCGCCATCGAACAGGGCGAAGTCGTTTTCTTTCGCGGCAATTATGACGACTATATTCTCGCCCGGGAAAAAGACCTGGAAACAAAACAGGCTACCGCCAAAAGGCAGGAGCAGAAAATCCAGAAAGAAACACGCTTTATTGAACGCTTCCGCTACAAAGCCACCAAAGCTTCCCAGGCACAGAGCCGGATAAAAAAGCTGGCAAAAATCGAGCGCATTGTCGTGCCACGGCAGACGAAAAAGATAAGTTTTGCCTTTCCAGCGCCGCCACGCAGCGGGCACGTCGTCATTACGCTTAAAGATATATCCAAGTCGTACGACAGCAAGGCAGTTTACCGCGTCCTTAATCTGGAGCTTATCCGTGGCGACCGCGTGGCGCTGGTGGGGCCCAACGGCGCCGGCAAGACCACGCTGCTCAAGATGCTGGCCGGCGTGCTGCTTTTTGAAAAAGGCGAGCGTATCCTGGGGCATAACGTTTCCACTGCCTATTTCGCCCAGTACTATATCGAGCTGCTCAACCCCGCCAACACCGTCATCGACGAGCTCCGTTCGGTAGCCGGTGACGAGACCGACCAGCGTTTGCGGGGGATGCTCGGGGCGTTTCTGTTCAGCGGCGATGATGTCACCAAAGAAGTAGCTGTGCTTTCCGGCGGTGAAAAGACCCGCCTCGCTATCGCCAAGATGCTCACCCGCCCGGCAAACTTTATCCTGATGGACGAGCCCACCAACCACCTCGATATCCCTTCGCGGGAAATCCTGACCGATGCCCTCGATGCCTATACCGGCACGATTTGTTTTATTACCCACGACAGGACGCTGATACGGGAAATCGCCAATAAAATCATCGAAATCAGAGAAGGGCACATCCGGGTCTTTTCCAGCAATTATGACGAATATCTCGAGAAGCAGGAGCCCCGCGTCGATGTCGTTCCCGAGACGCTACGGGCTGTCCGGCAGCATGCTCTGCCTAAAGCTTCGTTAAGAGAACAGAAGCAGCAGCGTAAAATAATCGAAGGGAACCTTAGAAACGATTTTTACCGGGAGATTACGCCGGTGAAAAGCCGCATTACGGAAATCGAGCTGAAGGTTGCCGCCTTAACCACCCGCATTGCGGAAATAGAGGCGCTATTCGCCAACCCCAATCATTATAAAGACGGCTATAAAGTGGCGGAAACCAACCGGGAATACGTGACCTCCAAGGAACAAATCCGGTCGCTAACTGCGGAATGGGATAAGCTCACCGCTGACGCTGAAAAGCTCACACGGGAATACCAGGAGACAAAAGATAACCTGGAGGTGTAGCCATGAAAGCAGCCAGACTCTACGCTCAACTGGAGAAGGACTTTATCACGCCGGCGTTAAGTGATGAATGGTTTAAGTACATGCAGCCTATCGCAGACTTTATCAGCGAGAATTTCAAGCAGCGTTCGATGGGACTGGTCTGTGATAATACGTCAGAGGTAAAGAAGGTTTATACCGCCGTCTTTCCATCGGCTAATGTCATGCAGGCGGTTCTGGATAAAGGAGAGCAGGAAGTTATGCTTTTCCTCCACCACCCTTCCATCTGGGACCTCGCCAAAGCCCCACCTATTTTCCACCTGATGAACCGAGAGCTGCTGGAGAAATTCCGGAAGCAGCGAATTGCTATCTTTAACTTCCACGTCCCCCTGGATAACTACGGTGAGTATTCTACCAGTTCAACACTGGCTAAAGCCCTGGGATTGACCGTCCTCAAACCGTTTTTCGAGTATTACGGCAGTCTGGCAGTAGTTTACGGGAAGACGACACTTACTACGGTGAAAGAAATGAGAGAAAAGTTCATGGAGGTGCTGGGGCTCCACGCCAGTCTGTATTTATACGGTTCGCACGATATCAAAAACGGGATGGTGGCGGTGGCGGCGGGTGGCGGTAACCTCGCAGATTTACATGAGATAATGGCCAAAGACGGGGTGAATCTGCTGGTAACCGGCGTAACTGTTAATGCCCCTTTTACCGAAAAAGCTCATGATTCCGCGCGGGAAAAGAAAATAAACCTTCTGGGGGGCACCCACTACTCCACCGAGAAGCCTGCCTTTCAGGCAATGTGCGGCTATTTCCAGAAACTGGGTTTACCCTCCGAGTTCATCGAAGGCAAGCCGGGTCTTGAAGATTTATGATATAGCCTAAGTTATCGTCGTTACGAGCCCTCACGCTGCGCTCAGGGTAAACTCCGCGCGACAAACTATATCATCGGGTTAAGTACAACGGCGAGATTGCCACGTCGCCCCGACTGCATCGGGGATCCTCGCAATGACACGACCTCCAGTTACTTCAGCGCTTTCCTCCCGGTGGCGAGGTTATCAAAGTGGAAGGGGCAGATAAAACCGGAAGGCCAGAGCGTTTCTTCCGGCGCGCCGTCCGGCTTTAGTTGAGGGTTACGCTGATAAGGGCGGTCTATTTTTACATCAAGTATTCTTTCCGGTGGTACAAAACTGGTACGCCAGGGAGCGTGGAAAGTCATGCACCAGTGGACTTTGTGCATCCGCCACCGGCCGTCCTGCTTAACGTACTCCACTTCATACACCCCGTTCATCCAGCCGGGATTGATTTTGCCCTCCGGCGCCGGGAAAGCATTAGCCCCAAAGCCGTACCATCTTCCCTTGGCCGTCTTGCCGTCCGGGTCCACGTGGACGATGCCGGAAAGCTGCATTACCTGGTGCATGAACTCGTTGTTTTCCGCTTTCCTCACCTCGACGCCCTTCCGCCCGTGGTGGAAAAAGTCCCGGATGTTCTCTTTCCCGATATAGTGGCCGGCGGCTACCAGCAGCTCGGTATCCGGCCCATCGGCAAAGCAGTCGATGATGTCTTCGGCCATCCAGTGCTCCAGGTAATAGCCGTAAGCCCTTTGCAGTTTTTTAATCTCCTCCGTGTCTTCCAGTGTCCGGATTTTGTTTTCCAGCATTTTTACTTTGGCTTCCAGCTCATCGATTTTCATATTCAACCCTTTCTTAATGCGAATCTAACGGCCTTATCCCCGGCGGCGGGGTAAAGCTAACGTTATTGAATGATATTCACCCACTCCTCTCTTTGTCAAATCAACTTCACTCCTTAATTGATTCGCCCGTCTGCTTCAGAGTACAATGTACGTGTTTGATAGTATAATTTGGATATAACGTCAGGAAATATTTCGTGAATCCACCTGAACCAAGAAAAACCAATACGTCCGCCTTCGGCATAAGAATGCTAAGCTCCCTAACCAATCCACTTTACCGTCTTTACTTTTTCGGCACACTGGCGCATTTTGCCGCAATGAGTATGTCAATAGTCAGCAGCCCGATGCTTATCTTCCGTCTTACCAATTCGACAGCGCTGCTGGGTACGATGTCCCTGGTCAGCGCCGGGCCGATGCTTATCATCTCCCTCTTCGGCGGCGCTTTCGCCGATAGACTGCAAAAGAAAAAACTGCTCATCGCCGGCTTGCTCGGCTCTGCCGTAGTTTCGTCGATTATCGCCATCGTCCTGACTACCGGCACCCTTAATAGTGAAAATCACGACTCGTGGCTGATTCTGTTTGCTACTTCCGTTGCACAGGGCGTCATCATGGGGATGATGATGCCCGCTCTCCAGGCCATCATCCCGGAAATCGTCAACCGCGACCAGTTAATGAACGCCATCGCCCTGAATACGACGGGGATGAACGTACTGAACCTGGTAGCGCCACCCATCGCCGGCTGGATGATCGACCATTCCGGTTTTCAGTCCGTCTATTTTACGATGGCCGGACTCTATGTCTGCGCTGCTTTTATCATCTCGTTCATCCCCGCCCGCACCAAAATAATCGCCACCGGCAATAATATCCTGCTTGATATTCAAAAGGGCTTCCGCTATATCCGAAAGGACCCGATGATATTTCAAATCCTGGCATTTACGCTAATCATCGTGGTTTTCTGTATGCCCTATCAGCAGTTCGTGCCCGTGTACGTCGATAAAATCCTTCATGCCGGCGCCACCGGTAGCGGCATCATTAACGGCGTCTGTGGCGGCGGCGCTTTAGTTGGCTCCCTTATCCTGGCCGCCTGGCCCGGTAAAAAGCGCGGCTTGATGCTTCTCGGCAGCGGCGTGCTGGCCGGTATCTCCCTGATAATATTCTCCTTTTCCGCCTATCTCGGGCTTTCGCTGATTTTCATTTTCTTTGTCGGTCTTTCCCAGGCTTTCCGCAATACAATCGGCAGCGCTTTGCTCCAGACCTATACCCAGGCTGACTATATGGGGCGGGTGATGAGCATCACCAACGTGCAGTGGGGCTTAATGAGTCTCTGTACCTTTTTTGTCGGTATGCTGGCCGAGGTATTCACCGTCCAGTGGGTGCTTGGCAGTATGGCGATGATCCTTGTGATTCTCTCGCTCTGCTTCATTGTCTTTTTCCCCAGAGTAAGAAAGGTTGACTAATCTATAACATCGCGATTTTTCAGGAGGTAGAAAAGTGATAAAAACAATTATCGTGGCGCACCGTAAAGCTGGTATAACCCGCGCGGAGTTCAATGACCACTGGGTTAATATCCACGGACCTCTCGCTGCTAAACTCATCCCCGGCGTGAGAAGGTATGTACAGAACCACCTGGTTGAGATACCCGGTATGGAGTTTGAGGGGGACGGCGTTGTGGAAATGTGGTATGACGATATCGCTGCTTGGAGGAAGTCGCTGGCGGCCGTGCAGGGTTCCAAGGAATTAGGCCAGGACGCCGCGAAATTTTGCGGCCCCGGCACAGGGAGCGGCGGTATGTGGATTGTTGAAGAGCACGTAATCAAGGACGAGATGAAGAAAAAATAAGCCCGTCCTTTAACACCAGGTGATTAGCTTATGAGATTCGCTATACGCGAGATTAAGAGAGAAGGCTAAGCCTTACGCATAAATAGCCTTCTCTCTACTCATATTACATTGACTCTTAAGCATTAGCTATGATACTATTTTTTTATCGTATAACGTCTCAATGGCTGCCTGACTGCGAGGACAAGCAACTATGAAAAAAGTAGTTGTTACTGGTGGTGCCGGATTCATCGGTTCCCATCTTGCTGAAGAGCTTACCAGAAGAGGCTATTACGTTGTTATCCTTGATGACCTTTCCACCGGCAAGAAATCAAATATAGACGGGCTGCTGGCAAAGAAACAGGCAGAGTTTATTCAGGGCACTATCACTAACCAGGATTTGCTGCTCGAAGTTTTTAAAAATACCGAATATGTGTTTCACCTGGCCGCCCTCCCCAGTGTCCCCAGAAGTATCAATAATCCGCTGGTTTCCCACGAGGCTAATGCTACCGGCACCCTGAGTGTTCTCCTGGCAGCGAGCAAAAACAAGGTCAAAAAGGTTGTCTATGCATCCTCATCGTCTGTCTACGGAGAAACCCCGACTCTTCCCAAAAGAGAGGATATGCTGCCCCGGCCGCTCTCCCCTTACGCCGTGAGTAAGCTGGCGGGGGAATATTACTGTAATGTCTTTAAAGAGTGCTTCAGCCTGGCTGCCGTCAGTTTGAGGTACTTTAACGTGTACGGGCCGAAGCAGACCGCTGATTCCCAGTATGCCGCGGTTATCCCGACATTTATTAAGAGCATTGCCGAAGGTAAAGCGCCGGTTATCTTCGGTGACGGCGAGCAAACCCGCGATTTTACTTTTGTTAAAGATGTCATTAAGTCGAATATTTTAGCTGCCGAGAGTGATGCTATCGGCGTATTCAACATCAGCGGCGGCAGAGGCATTACCATCAATGAGACTGTCCGGCTGATTCTGAAAATGGCCGGCAGCGATGTTAAGCCGGTCTACCAAAAGCCGCGCCCGGGGGATATCAGGCATAGTTGGGCTGATATCGGCAAGGCGGCAGTCTTCGGTTACAAGCCGCAATATACCTTCGAAAACGGTTTAAAAGAGATGACTAGGAGCCTGTATGAAACGTAGTTTGGATAAGGCAACAATCTGTATTTTAGGCCTGGGATATGTCGGCATGCCGCTGGCCGAGGCATTTTCTAAAAGCCTCAAGGTAATCGGCTACGACACCGATGTTAAGAAAATAAAGAAGCTGAAAGAAAACAACCGGCTACAGAACCTGGTTTTAACGGATAAACCCGAAGAAATAAACCAGGCCGATTTTATTATTATCTGCGTGCCCACTCCGGTTACCCGGTCCAAAGACCCTGATTTATCTTACGTCGAGTCTGCGGCCAGGATAGCCGGTAAACACATGAAAAAGGGCAGCACCGTGATACTGGAATCGACTGTCTATCCCGGCGTCACGGAAGAGATAGTCAAGCCTATTTTGGAAAAAGAGTCTGGTCTTAAGTGCGGCACCGACTTCAAAATAGGCTATTCTCCGGAGAGGATAAATCCCGGCGATAAACAGCATACCGTTGACGTGGTCACCAAGGTGGTCTCCGGCATGGACAAGGAGACTACTGAAGCCATTGCCGAACTCTATGGTAAGGTTGCCCAGCATGTTTTCAAGGCCAAAGATATAAAAACTGCGGAAGCTGCCAAGGTTATCGAGAACACCCAGCGGGACCTGAATATCGCTCTTATGAATGAGCTTACCCTCATTTTTAAGAAGATGGGATTAAGCACCAGTGACGTCCTTGATGCCGCCGCTACCAAATGGAATTTTATCAGGTTT
>Ga0209777_10007999_pt1 | contig 11643 bp, 10 predicted proteins | sample FrelakmetHBP12HB_FD_187147 | JGI IMG/M metagenome (GOLD analysis project Ga0209777, IMG submission 187147) | Freshwater lake sediment microbial communities from the University of Notre Dame, USA, for methane emissions studies -HBP12 HB (SPAdes)... | ecosystem: Environmental > Aquatic >...
TCTGCTGGCGGTGCAAAACCCCCATCGAGATCTTATCGGAGCTGCAGTGGTTTGTCAAAATCAATTCCGAGGAGATAAAGAAGACGGCAGAAGAGATCGATTGGGTGCCGCCTCACATGCAGGTGCGGCTCAAGAACTGGGCCGACTCTGTGGAATGGGACTGGTGCATCTCCCGGCAGAGGATCTTTGCCACGCCCATACCCGTCTGGTACTGCCGACAATGCCAGGAGGTAAAAGTTGCCCGGGAAGAGTGGCTTCCGCTCGATCCCAATCAGACCCATCCGCCCGAGAAATGCCAGTGCGGCAGTGACGATTTCATCCCGGAGCAGGATGTCCTGGACACCTGGATGGACAGCTCCATCTCCCCCCTGGCGGTGGCTGGCTGGCCGGATAGAAAGGGAAAGGATCTGCGCATGCCGACGCAGCTAAGACCGCAGGGGCATGACATCATCCGCACCTGGGCTTTTTACACCATTTTGCGCACCAAATCCCTGGAGGGCGTCAAGCCCTGGGATACCATTCTCGTCAACGGCATGGCTCTGGGTGAGGACGGGCACAAGATGTCCAAGTCCCTGAACAACTTCATACGTCCCGAGGAGGTCTTCCTGACCAATGGCGCCGATGCGCTTCGCCAATGGGGAGCCATGGGCGGCTCCCCCGGCAACGACATCATGTTCCAGTGGAAGGAGATCACTGCCGCCAGTCGCTTCCAGCAGAAGCTCTGGTCGATCTATCGCTTTTCCTTGCCCCTCATTGCCAAAGTTGATGCCGTTCCCGGTCAAGTAGATCGCTGGCTCCTGGGGAAGCTGGATTCGCTAATCATGAAGGCCACAGTTGCGATGGACGCTTACCAGTTTGATGAGACCATGAAGGCCATTCGCGGCTTTGCCTGGGAGGTTCTGGCCGACAACTACATCGAGCTGGTCAAGGCCCGGCTCTACGGTCCGGACGGGCCGGAGAAGAGAGCCGCCCAAAATACCCTTTACACGGCTTTAGAGACGCTCTCCAAGCTCATGGCGCCCTTTACCCCCTTCATCTCCGAGGAGATCCATCACACCCTCACCGGTAAGAGCGTGCATGTGCAGAGCTGGCCAGTGCCATCAGGCACGCCGGTCGATCCGGCAGGACTTGCCATAAAAGAAATTGCTGCAGCGCTGCGCCGCTACAAGGCGGAGAAAGGCATGGCTCTCAATTTGCCTCTTTTGGGGATAGTAGTATACTCCGATCTGGCCCTGGAGACCATTGATCTCGTGGGCGTGGCCAACTCTCAAGTAGAGAGCAGGACCGGCAAGGCCGAGATCGAGATGAAGCCCATAGCCGTCAAGCCGCAGATGAAAATAATTGGCCCCAGGTTCAAGGACAAGAGCGGCAAGATCATAAATGCCCTGGGCGGCATGGATCCTGCCCTGGTTGCCAGCCAAAAGGCCAATGGATCAATTGCCGTCCCAGTGGATGGTGAGATCATCGTGGTCCCTGCCGAGGCCGCCGAGATCGTCGTGGAGAATCTTTCCGCAGGCGAGGCCGTAGATATACTGCGCCTGGAAAATGCCACGGTGCTGGTTCGAAGATGATCGAGGTCGAGGTTAAGGCCCGTGCCCCAGAAGACCTGGCGGAAAGGATCGCCGCCCTGGGGGCCACTCTTTTGGCGGTGGAAAACCACCACGACCTTTATTTCAACTCCCCCCAACGCGACTTCAAAGAGAGCGATGAGGCTCTTCGTATCCGCATCAAGGAAGAGGGAGCGCGTCTGACTTACAAGGGGCCCAAGCTTGATCAGACCACCAAATCGCGCCTGGAATGGACTGTGAAAATCGATGATCCTTTGCAGATGGAGCAGATCCTTTCTTCCCTAGGGTTTGTGCTGTCTGCCCAGGTGAAAAAGCAGAGGCGCAAGTATTCTTATGAAGGTGTCGTTTTGGCCTTGGACAAGGTGGAAGGGCTGGGCCGCTTTGTGGAAGTGGAGGCGAAGGGCGAAGGCGACTATGAGGAACAGAAGCAGAAGGTTTTATCCATTTTAAGCCGACTGGGCCTACACGAGTCGATTCGTAGCTCCTACCTGGAGCTTCTGGAAGAGAAAAAAATGAAAGAAAACAATGTTGATCATGAAGAGAAAAGGCAGGAGCCTTGAGCGACGGGAGAGAGATGTCCGAAAGTTCAAGAATTCCGGTTCTGATCATGCTGCTCTTCGTGATAGCCGTTCAGATTTTGGCTCTGGCCATCACTCCGGCCATCTCTGCCAGCGACTACAGGGTCTTTGAGGATCCCACATCGGCCACTAATCCCGTTGTCTATATGCTTCTCATCCTGGCCTTCACGGCTCTTCTTCTCCTGGCCATAAAAAAGAAGAAGAACTGGATTGTCAGCGGATTTATACAAATATCCATTGCCACAAGCATCTATTATCTGATGGCAGCCTTCCTGCCGCCCCTGCTGGCGCTCCTGCCCACAGTTGCCGTGCTTCTTCTGCTTCGCTACTATCCGGAGTGGTATGTCATCGATGTCTTCGGCATTGTCGTGTGCGCCGGCATCAGCTCCTTATTCGGAGTGAGCATGACCATTCTTCCCACTCTCCTGCTATTAATCATCCTGGCAGTTTACGATGCCCTCTCCGTCTACAAGACCCGCCATATGGTCTCTTTGGCGGAGGGCGTGATAAAGATAAAAGCCCCCTTGCTCTTTGTGGTGCCGAGGAGCCGCAGCTACAGCTTCCGGAAGGATCAGGGGCCGGCTTCAACCCCAGCTAGCGAGGATGCTGGCGAAAATCAGGCGAACGGCAATCCAGCGGACCCGACGAGCGGCAGCCAGGCGGAAAAGGCGGGCGGCAAGAGGGGTGCGTTCTTCCTGGGCCTGGGAGATGCCATCATACCTACCATTCTGGTCATATCGGCTTACACCTCGCTTCCTGCCGGCGGCTTTTTGGGGGTAAATTTTCCGGCAATTGGAGCCATGCTGGGCACCTATCTTGGCTTCCTGGCTCTAATGACCACCTCGCGGGATCGGCCCCAGGCAGGACTGCCCTTCCTCAATTCCGGAGTGATTTTGGGATTCCTGGTGGGCTGCGCCGTCGCTGGTATCGCACCATTTTGATTCATTGCCCATGAATCAATGAAAAGGCTGCGGGGTATTGCGTTTTTTAAAAAATCTTATAATGCTTGCGGAAAAGAACCACCTGGCAGCTATCCATAGGACTAATGGATAAAAGAGGAAAAACTTGTTGAATTAGATCCACTAATCTGCAAATCAGGTTGAACAGATTGAAGCTTTTGTTGCTAGACAAACCATCATTGCTTAAACCATTGTATATTTTTATAAATACTACACAGGATTAACTTATTATATCATGAATTTCTTAACGTATTCAATTGTTTTAAGGAGAAGTATCTTTATGGCAAATGTGATCGGTGATTCATCAAATCCAAGTGTGCCAGCTGTTGTTGGCAGGCATTCTGCAAATGGCATTGGCGTTTCGGCTTCAAGCGAACTGGGATGGGCAGTACGAGCTGAAGCCAAGAAAGAAACTGCGATGTATGCCACGAGCGACGCAGGCGTGGGGATTGATGCCCGAAGCAACGCAAATACAGGAATTATTGCATCAAGCCAGAAGGGTATCGGAATCCATGCAAAAAGCGAACTGGGATGGGCAGTACGAGCTGAAGCCAAGAAAGAAACTGCGATGTATGCCACGAGCGACGCGGGCGTGGGGATTGATGCCCGAAGCAACGCAAATACAGGAATTATTGCATCAAGCCAGAAGGGTATCGGAATCCATGCAAAAGGTGGAAAGTATGCTGGGTACTTCGAAGGCATCGTGATGGTCACAGGTGATATTCAGTTGCAGAATGCTGACTGTGCGGAAGATTTCGAAGTTTCGGCGGCAGAACCAGTTGAGGCAGGCACAGTAATGGCTCTCAACGATATCGGTCAACTTGAACAGGGTAAACAGCCATACGATAAGCGTGTTGCAGGGGTCGTCTCTGGTGCTGGTGATCTCAAGCCCGGCTTAGTTCTAGGCAGGCAACCAGGACACACCGATAGGGTGCCCCTTGCATTGATGGGGAGAATCCACTGCAAAGTGGATGCCAATTATGAATCAATTGAGGTTGGTGACTTGCTGACAACATCAGCAACTCCTGGACATGCCATGAAGGCAAGCGATCCCGCAAGATCGTTTGGTGCCGTAATTGGCAAAGCTCTGCGACCATTGAAGACCGGTACAGGTATGGTTCCTATACTGGTTGCATTGCAATGATGAAATTCAGAAAATTTGGTTTTGAGAGGGGGTTTAATACTCATGTTGAGTTTGCGTCAATCGCTAACCTTAATTGGCAAGCAATCGCCGATTCGGATCCCAGGTGACGTGCCGATACCCTGCAAGAGCCTAAGGGATACTCTAATCACCTGGAATCATTTGCCGTATCAATTGTTGATCATTACCCCGCAAGAGTTTGTCGAATCTGTGAGGCCACTTGCAGATCACAAGAACCGCACCGGCATTGCTACCATGCTTATCAGCCTTGAACAGATCTACCAGGCATATCCGGGCAGAGATGAGGCTGAAAAAGTCAAGCATTGTCTAGCGCTATTCCAACCCAACAACTATGTGCGGTACGCGATTCTCGTTGGTGATGTAGACAAGTTCCCAGCACGCTTTACAAAATGGTGGTGGCGTAGAGATAATAGCAAAGGTAAGGACGGCAAATACAATGATCCCTTATATGAAAGTGATCCAGAGTTTCATACCATATTCGTTCCTGAGGACCTTTACTATGCTGCTCTCTTTAAGGAGTCTAATATAGGTCCATCCCATAATTATTCATTTGACGACTGGGACGGAAACCGAGACGGCTATTTTGGAGAAGTACCAGCATGGAAAGATTGTGAAGGTTCAGGCACTGGACCAATAAATCCAGATGATGTATATACGTCTCCTTTCCTTGCCGTAGGACGGATCCCGGCTTCCTCAGTGGATCAAGTCAGGGTCTATGTCGACAAGGTTATTGCCTACGAAAAAGGGGCATTTGGTTCGTCTTGGGCTAAAGCGGCACTGCTCGTGTGTGGAGATCATAGTGATAAGACCGCGATCCTCAACGCCATCGCGTCGGATGATCTTCGAGGGTATATTATCCACAAGTTGTATGTTCAAGGAGGTACTGAAGGCCCGACTCCAACGAAAACCTGGGCGAATTTGATAAACACCTACATGAACCCTCCCGAGGGGGTTAATTTTGTCGCCTATATGGGTCATGGGAACTTTAATGGATGGGCGATTGACACGATAAAGTTAGGCATTGATGGATGGTATGCCGCTGAATACAATGACCCTAATAATCCCAATCGCCCCGGTGACCTTGATGGCCTAGAAAATTCAGATAGATTGCCAGTGGTTTTCTCAACGGGATGCTACACAGGTGATTTTGCCACTCAGCCACCGATGCAACCGTATCGTGATATCAATGGCAATGACCACAAAGGAACCTATGATGGCGAGATCTTCTCCTCCACGCCCCCCCAACCTGCCTGCCTTCAGACCACAGATGTCGAAAGCTTGGCAGAGGGAATGACGGTCTTGAGAAGAACAGGTGCAATCGCTTATATTGGAAATACACATGGGTCGTGGGAAGGGGGAGCTGAGCTACTCAAATTCTTTTCCAAGGCTTTGGCACATGATAAGACTTTGGGGGATATGTGGCTCGATATGCTGGAAAGGTACAACCTGAAATACAAACCACCTCATCCAGCCCAACCTGCGAATGAAGTGGTTGGTTTAGATTACGCTATGATCGTTGAGCCCTGGCACCTCTGTCTATTTGGAGATCCATCGTTAAGGGTAGGTGGCATCCCGTCCTAGAGCGCATCCCCTAGTAGGTTTGGATAGTTGGTCATTAGATTGCAGATGATCAAGGCACTTAAGTCTCAGGCGGGCCAGCTCTGATCCACAGCACCCTTGCAGGAGCAGATATTCCCTAAAAAAAGGCCAGACCCTGCCGAAGCTAGAATTAAAGGCGGGGTAAAAAGCAGTCAATTTGCATTGAAACCGACAGCTTTTTTGCCCTGCCCGGCTTCTTGAACTAATGAGGAATGGAAAATGGCTGACGAGGACCTGGGCGCTTTAGAACACTACGTCCCCTATTGTCCCAAATGCGGCAATGAGTGCGAGCAAAAGGAGCTCCGGCGGGCACTGGATGCAGAAAGCTGGAAGAAGATCGTAATTGAGACCATCTTCTACTGCAAGAGATGTGACAACTACTGGAGCGATGGCCTGGTGGAGAAGGGCTACAAATAAACCATCCACAATACTCCATCCTAAATTCATCCCGTGGTCCATCCTAAATTCATCCCGTGGTCCATCCTAATATTATGATCTATCTTTATTACAGCGAAAAATTCCAGGCCTATAACTTCGGCCCGGAGCACCCCTTCAATCCGGCTCGCTTGATGCTGGCTTACAAGCTCATGGAGGAAGAGGGCCAAATCGACGACCTCACCTGCAAGGTCGAGCCAAAGCCAGCTGCAGAAGTGGATTTGCAGCGCGTGCATACTCCTGAGTACATAGCCTCAGTGAAGGCGGAAGTGCCGGATTTGGCCTTTGGCCTGGGCAGCGATGATACCCCGGTCTTTCCCGGCATTTATGCCGCTTCGCGGCTCTTGGCGGGCGGCAGCATAGATGCGGCGCGGCGCATAATTGCCGAGGACTGCAGCGCCTTTAACATCGGCGGAGGCCTGCATCATGCCATGCCCAGCCAAGCCGCGGGCTTTTGCGTCTTTGACGATCCGGCGCTGGCGATTTGTGTCCTGAAAGGGCGCTTCAAGCGAGTTCTTTACATCGACATCGACGGCCATCACGGGGACGGGGTGCAGCAGATCTTTTATGATGACCCGGATGTGCTCACCATCTCCCTGCACGAGTCGGGATTGTACCTCTTTCCAGGCACCGGTTTTATCGATGAGATCGGCTCAGGCCTGGGGTTGGGCTACAGCGTGAACATACCCATGCCCATGTACGCCGGGGACGAGGAGTACCGGCGCGCCTTTGAGGAGATTGTGCCCCGACTCTTCGAATGGTTCAAGCCGCAGGTGGTGGTGGCACAACTGGGCGTGGACACTCACTACTCCGATCCGCTCACCACTCTGAATATGACCCTCGCCGGGTATACCTACCTCGTGCGCCGCATCATCGAGCTGACCGGGCGGCACTGCCGGGGCAGGCTGCTGGCTTTAGGCGGAGGCGGCTACAACATGGAGGTGGTGCCCGTGGCCTTTGCCAGCGTGCTTCACCTCATGAGGAAAGAGCCTCTGGCGGAATATTTGCCGCCCTGCTGGGTAGAGTTTTTTATGAACCTGGTGGAAAGAGAGCCTCTGTCGCTGCCGGACATTGAGATCAAGGTGGGGACGGAGACCAAGAAGAGAATCACGGCGGAGTTGGAGCTGACACTGCTGGGGCTGAAGGAAAAGATAAACGAGAATCATAAGGTTTTTTAGTCAGTGCCGATTTTCTGCGAAAAATAACCCAATGAAAATTGATGGAAATTATTTATACTGACTGCCCATGTTACCTTATCAATTAATCTTTCAAGGAGATGTGCATAATGATTTCAGAAGGAACAAAATTAATTGTTTATTTTGTGCTATTTTTATTCTGTGCAGGTTTAGCAGAAGGAAAATGCCAGGATGGCATGCTTGATTGCTGTGGGAATTGTTATCATCCTGGCTTGGAGGATTGCATTAAATTAGGTGGTGGGGTGTGCAAGATTGTGAAAAACCCTGCATCTGATATACAGCTCTCAAATACCCAAAATAAGAATGCTGAAGCAGAAAATATCTATGATCTCATTAATGAAGGAAAAATTGAGGTCAAGACGGAGGGTGCGGGAATTTCAAAACTCTCCTTAAAAATCAAACCAAAGGTTGATTTCAATATTAAAGTCTCCATTCCACCCGGCACATTTTTTCCTGCAAAGAGGGGGTCTTCACAAAATATGGTTTCAACCAGGGCAGTTACTGTTGAATTAGAGGTCAAGCCGGGTTTGGAAGTGACCGTTGAAAGAGAAGATCAACCGGCCGGAGAGCATTGGACCGAAGTGAATGTGCCGGTGGCATGTACAAATATGCATAAAGCCATTCCCGGGTCTTCGGATACATTTGAGATTGAAAGATCACCAAATCAGGAAGAACTTGATAAGCTCTTGCCAGTACTAGATGCCGAAAATTCCGCCTACCCTGTGATGCAAGCAGCTATATGGATAATTACGGATGATGCAACCTATGATGATCTTGGCACTCTAGTTAGTAAATTGCCTGACGGCAGCAAAGATGGAGCTCGGCTCATCAACGAATATGAGGCATCCGAGGCCATGAAGCTAATTGAGATGGCAGGAATAGATATTCAGAGCAAAGCCATTTGGGCAGATAGAGATAGGATAAGGGAGGGGAATAAAGGTAAGCCTACTGTTTACGATGAAGGCACGCTGCATCCAGGTGAAATCCCAGGTCCTTGTGGCCCCTGCCCCGAGGGCTCGAACGGCCCTGATGAGAATTGCTCTTGCTGGACGTGCGAATCAAAATGTCCTGAGGGGTGGCAAGGCCCAAATGAGAAATGCGAATGCTGGAGATGGGAGCCCGTAAACAGTAATTAGTCATCCGGTCCGACACTACCCATGCATCCGGAGGCGAGATTAGTGCTACAGGCCACCGTCCCTCCTCCGCCCAGCTGCCTCTGTATCATCTCTTCCCCCCTTCACCGGACCGGGCACCGAAGACCTCCGCCAGTAACTCCTTGGCCGTCTCGTGCCCCTCGTCCCTGGTGCTGACCGCCCGCCCCTGGCCCCGCAGAGCTTCGCCCCCTCCTGCGCCACCTTCCGCCTCACCTTTTGCAACGTCCCAGGCACACGCTGCGCGCCCCGGCCCTCTCTCGCGCGGAGGCTTACGGGTGGGGGCGAGCCCAGGTCCCGCACGAGTACGGGCGTGCAGGCACGCGTGACCGCCGCCCAGAATTGGCCTGGAAGATGCTCTCCTTCCTTCTTGCCGAAAGATATATTTCCTTTACAATCTTTACAAGATATTCATGCTTGCAACAAAGCGCGTGGCTGTAACCGAGCCCGTTTGGGTTGAGCTATCTGATCTTAGGAGACCGGGAGAGACATTCAGCCAGCTCCTGGCAGAAATGGTTGAAAGAGAGAAGAAAGCTCGTTTGATTCAACACCTAAAGCAGATTGCCGATGAAGGCGATTTTGTGGAACTGCCCCCTTGAGCTTCAATGTGGTGATCAACAGAAAAACTCTAGCGTATCTATCGATGCTTCCAGAGAAAAGCCGTCGTCTAATTAAGGCGAGGTGTCATGCCCTTGCAAAGGACCCTTTCCCCAGCCAGGAAGATGATAAGGAGCTGCTGCATCTTGAGTTCAAGCTCTATCGACTGCATGTGGGGCGATCATTCACCGTGTTTTATCAAATCTGCGAGAGGGATATGCTGGTCAAGATCCTGGAGATAACGACCATCGACAAAGCGCACAAGCTCTACAAGCAGCTAGCATGAGAAACGCATGAATCATCCACCTGACGAAAGGATTTGAAAAGACAATCCCTTTTGTCATCGGGAATCCCAATACCGGTATCCAATACCAGGAAATGAACCAAATCATTGGTGTCAGAAGAAACATGAATCGCAACCCTGCCCCGCTCGGTGAGCATTTTCCTCAATGCAGTTAATATGTAATTAAAAAAATTGTTAAATTGAATAACCCACATCATTGGTTGGAGTTGTTCATCTTGAACGTCACGTACGGTGAGAACACCAGAGTGCTCTCATTGGTCGCGTTATCCACGGGCCCGGGCTTGAGGAAGCGCTTCACCTTCAGGCTCTTATCAGTGAGGTCCAGGATGACATTGTAGAGCGTGGTCATGGGAAGCGGTCTGAGGGCTCCCTGGTATTCAAGAATTGAGTTGACCGCGACGGATGATATCGCGTTGGCCGCATCCTCCTCCGAGAACTTGCCCTGATGGCTGCTGGTAAAGTTGTAAAGCGTCCTGTAGCGATTGAAAGTGTCGTATGGGTGGTTATACGGGATCATGGTTTCTTCAATCGGCAAATCTTGGGGAGCAACCTTGGAGTATATGAACATAGGATGATTGGTCATGATGCTCGGCCTGCTGGTGTTGCCGTCTGTGAAGTAGAGGTTTCCGTCATCCTTGTTCCACTCCACGATGGTGGATCTTCCTGTGCTGTCATATACCATGTAGTGGATTCCTCCTATCGACAGATACACTTTATTGGCCAGGAAGGCTATCTTTGCCTCTTCTACGTTGCGGCATGTCTCAAGAACGAGCCTTCCCATTTGCATGCTAAGGATACCGCTATTTCGGTTTCCTGCAAATGATGTATTAGCCACCGGCTCCAGACTTGGATCCTGTAAAATATTTATGCCTAATCCTTCTGAGTTTAGGCCATCGAACACTGAGCAGATCTCATGGGCACCTATGACCATAGTTGCATATCCACTGTCTGGATAAATCTCCATCAGGAATAGACGCGAAAATAGCCGATTTCCACTCATGTTCTCTGTCTTATTTAAATAGACTGCGAGGGGCACTCTGAAGAAGTCCTGGCTCTTAACGGATAAGGCATGGCCGTTCTCAGTTACATCCGGAGGGAAATAAACCTGTGAGCAGGCCAGAGATCCGGTATCATAGGGCAGGACGGTTGTGTCAAAAGTGCTATTTTCCGGCGTTAGTCCATAGCTCAGGGCCACGCCCTTCATCCTCTCCCGCATTATGGGATAGTTTCTGGCCATGTATTCCTGGCGAGCTGTGCCATATACCGGATCGGCATACTTCTTTAGGGACGTCAGACCATAATCCTTCTGGGCGATCTCCCCAAGGGCCATGCCTATCTGAGTGTTGTTTCCTTTTAGGATGATATGTCTCCACTCCATCTCGGTCCCGTTCTCCATGGGGATCAGAATCTCATCCTTAACAATAGCAGGATTTTTGGATAGGGCCGCACCTGGTACAGGATCGTTTGCCTGGGGCATCTCAGCAAGAGAGATGACAGAAATAAGTGCCAGGACAATAATAGATCCTACAAATAATAGTCTTGTAGACATCAATAGAATGGTGGCGGCTTACTATTTAAAGATTTTATTTAGAGCGTTGATTACAATCTCTTTGGATTGGAGCGCCTAAATGCAGCCGGACAGAAGGTCAACAGGATAAGGTCCTGGATAGAGGGACTACTCGATGAGCTCTAGGGAGGCGGAGGTGACCTGCATCTCTGGCCTCTCCAGCCGAGCTCAACCTTCCAGTTGTCGTATTTTAATGAGATTTTTATCTTTGCCCGGTATGAAGTTATTTTTCCCTTATCGTCCAAGCTGACGTCTAACTCCGCAACTTCGCCAATTCTTAGGTTCCAAAGGGATTCAGACGCTGTGTCGATTGCATTTCTAGCAGCATCCTCCCAACTGGTAGGAGACGATCCAACTAGCTCTAGAACTGGATAAATGCTCTTTTGCCTCCATTGCTATATAATTTTCTAAGTTTATGTACTTTGCCTCATAGTTATTGTGACTATCTCCACGAGAGGCGACCAAGACGCCGAAGGTGTATTCTCTCCGTCCCTGCTCGCATAAAGATATAATACTAAATCTTCCAA
>Ga0209777_10008000_pt1 | contig 11643 bp, 9 predicted proteins | sample FrelakmetHBP12HB_FD_187147 | JGI IMG/M metagenome (GOLD analysis project Ga0209777, IMG submission 187147) | Freshwater lake sediment microbial communities from the University of Notre Dame, USA, for methane emissions studies -HBP12 HB (SPAdes)... | ecosystem: Environmental > Aquatic >...
TAAGAGTTGTTAGCAATTGTAGGCACAGGTCTCGCTCGTTGCCTGACTTAACAGGACACCTTACGGCACGAGCTGACGACGGCCATGCACTACCTCTCGGCTCGTCAAGTAAGACCTTCAATCTGACTTTCATTCTGCCGTCGCTCCTGGTGAGATTTTCGGCGTTGAGTTCGATTAAACCGCACGCCGCACCCCTTGTGGTGCTCCCCCGCCAATTCCTTTAAGTTTCAATCTTGCGACCGTACTTCCCAGGTGGTGAGCTTAATGTCTTCACTTCGACACTACACATTCATGAAGAATGTGCAACACCTAGCTCACAGCGTTTACGGCCAGGACTACTCGGGTATTTAGCATCTGCATTGGCACTGTTGCGTCGGTTGCAGTAATTATTGCGCAATCGCAAACGACGTTAGTTTACCCGCCAATTAGATGTATCTAATCCGGATTGCTCCCCTGGCTTTCGTCCCTCACTGTCAGACCTGTTCTAGTCAGGCGCCTTCGCCACTGGTAGTCTTCAAGGGATTATAGCATTTTACCGCTCCCCCAAGAATACTCCTGACTCCTCCCAGTCTCAAGCTCGGCAGTGTCTCCTGCACGTTGTTGAGTTGAGCCCAACAATTTCACAGAAGATTTACCAAGCCAGCTACGAACGCTTTAGACCCAATAGAAACGGCCCCTACTTGTGGCGCTGGGGTTACCGCGGCTGCTGGCACCAGTCTTACCCACCACTTATTCGCCAAAGTATTTGGCTTTGGCAAAAGCCTGCACATAGTGCAGGCACTCTGGGTTCCCCTGTCACACTTTCGTGCATTGCAGAGTTTTCGCGCCTGCTGCACCCCGTAGGGCTAGGACCAGTATCTCAGTGTCCTTCTGGGGGCTACCTCTTTCAAGGCCCCTACGGATTATAGGCTTGGTGGGCCATTACCCCACCAACTACCTAATCCGCCGCCGTCTCATCCTCTGGCGTTACCTTTCGGAGAAAGCACCTTCCAGTAGCAATCTCCCATCGGATATTAGCCTCAGTTTCCCAAGGTTATCCCCGACCAGAGGGCAGATTATCGACGTGTTACTCAGCATTACGCCGGTGTTCTTGCGAACCCCTAACTTGCATGGCTAAATCGAACCCAAATAGCAGCGACCTCCCGCAGGATAAACGGGTATTGTACGGTCTAAAGGAATTTACGAGTTATTTCACTAAACTGCTCTACATCATGCTTAATACAAGTATGAAGCACTCACCTTGTTCTCAAATAATTGTAAGAAAGTTTTATGGAGGCGATGTTTATTTGAGAGATATCTGAGGAGAAGGGGGTCCTTTATAAGCTTTTCGCTATTTCAACCGAGGTAAAATAGAGAAAAAAAGCCCCTTTTGAGGGGTTACGAAAAGGCAGCCCTTCAGCCGCAAATCCCTATGCCGGGCAGAATGACCTTTTTTGCAATCAGAAACATAAGCACTATCCCAACAATCAGGCCTACCACACCCCCTATGAACGCCGGGTGGCGGTAAAATCCTTTTTTTCCTAGCATAAATATCACCTCTTGCACCATCCTTGGGAATACTTGTATATAAAGTTTTCCTCAGAACTCACTTTTTCTTACTCTTCGCAAACGTCGCTGCAACAATTATCGGGAAGACAAGAGTGGCATCAGCATAAACCTTTACATTGGGGGCATTGGGCTTTACCTTTGCCCAGGTTATTGCCTCGTCAATCCTCGCGCCTGAGTCAGAGCCGTCAAACTCCTGGCCTGTGTTGACATAGACAGCATAGTCAGCCCCGTCGCGGAAAATCTGGGCGTTAAGGGTGAAGTGCTTTGAAATGCCTCCGCCCAGCAGGATTACGCCGGTCTTCTCGGCATTCAGGGCAATGTCAACCAGCTGCTTGATGTCCTTTGAGATGTCAAGGCAGAAATCCTTCCAGCGCTGCTTGGCAAAGTAAATCTGGTCGCCTGTTGCGCCGTCAGTCAGCCCGGGGCAAAACACCGGGATGTTGTTCTTCTGGCACCAGTAGAGGATGGAATCCTCATTGTTGATTTCCTTTCCCATAAGCCTTATCAGGTCACTGGTTGAACCCATGCTGCCCTTCTTCTGCCCATCATAGAACTTCTTCAAAACGCCGTCCATGAAATGCTCAAAATATGCATACCTGTCGTTTGGCACAAGCAAATTGCCAATCCTAGCAACGCCATGGTCATAGAGGTATCTGCCTGGAATCTCAAAGCTGCCTATGTGGAACGGGTCCATGCTCTTCATCACATCCTCCTCAATGCTGCCTGCGGTTGTCACCAGCACATGCACGTGCCTGTGCTTGACAAGGAACTTTATTATGTCCCTCACGCCGCTGCTCACCATGTTGGATGTGAAGCTGAGAAATATTGTGGCCTTCTCCCTGCGCATTGTATTGATTATGGAGATTGCCTGGCCCAGGTGCGTTGCCTGGAAGCCTGTTGTTGAGAACGACTTGATAAATCTGTCAAAATCAAATTTCCCCTCAAAGTTATAGCCGGAAACAGCAGGGAACTTTGAGAGGTCTATAGATGCCTTCACGTCGTAATTGTAGTGTTTAAGCTTTCTCATACCTTACATGGACCGCTTCTTCCGCTCTTTTTTCATCCTTTTTCTCTGCCACTTCCATCTCATCTGGCCCTTCTTCTTCCACCTTCGTGAACTTCTCTTCATGCAATCACCCTTAATTTGTTTAGTTGTATCTCTGGAACTTTAACATTGAACTTGTCAAATGCCTTGTCCAGCACTATGTTGAATGCTAAATATGAAACCGCAATGCCTGCTGCAAACATGAGCCTTTCAACAGCCGTAACGGGTATGAGGCCCAGCCACTGGCCCGCTGTCATGGGCACTGTGTAAAGCCAGGCAACTGCTCCGACGCAGTGCGCGGTTAATGTAGCGCCCAGGCTCCTCAGGAAGAGGTTATTGGGCCTGATGAATGCAACTGCAATTGGTATCAGCCAGAACATGGAATAAAGCCAGGCTTGCCTGCCAACAGGATGGAGATTAAACGCGATTATTGCTGCAATTGGAACAACTACTGTCCACTGCTTCTTTTTTGCGCCAAAATACCAGGCTGCAAACAGCATGGGAGCCAGCCTCAGCACGTTAATGAGCGTGAACGCCTTGCCGAATGCCAGGTAGTCTGCCAGCTGCGCTGCAAGCACTGAGACAGCGCCGAATATTGGGCCCAGGAAGCTTCCTGCCACTGGCCCGAAGAACTGGAACAGCGTAAAGCTCTGGTTGTTCTGCCCGACAACAGCAGAGAAGTTCACCCTGTTGCCAAGGAACACCAGCACTGCAAATAGGGCAATGAACAAAACCCGTTTTGGCGTCAATATTTTCCTAATTTCCATGCAAAATCCTCTTGGGAAACGAATCCCATGTTATTTATATAGTTTTCCCACTAATGCCCCGGCCGGGATTTGAACCCGGGTCCCAGCATCGAAAGTGCTGGATGATTGGCCGGTCTACACTACCGGGGCAATGGGCCTGCCGGGACTTTCAACGCCCTGGCGTGCTCCGAACGCCAGTGAGCATGTTTGAACCCAGGACCCCCGGCTGTCTTAGATTGTACCGAAGGTGGTCATATAAGACCGGTGCTCAAGTTGCCCAACCTGTCAGGGTTTTTGTCGTGTGGCTTCGCAGCAGCGAATGCCGCACAGCTCGATAACCCTGATACGGGTTGCCAGACTAAGCTACAGGCCCATTGGGAAATTAGTTTAATCGCCCTCTTTATAAAACTTATGCAAAAAGAAAACATGCGCCAGCCGGGGTTCGAACCCGGGTGAGAGCCTTGGCAAGGCCCTATCATAGCCACTAGATCACTGGCGCCTATTGATTTTGGTTTAACTCTTCATATATATAATTTACTGAATTTGTGTGAGAAAGGCATTTATGTTTTTTGCCGCAGTTTTGCCATCTGCCATGGCCTTGATTACTGTTGTGTTGCCGCCGATAATGTCTCCGCCTGCAAAAACCAGTTTGTCTGATGTCTGAAGCATTTCATTAACCACAAGGTATTCTTTCTCAACTTTTAGATTTGAATCCTTTAACAAAAGGGGGTTTGGCCCCTGGCCTATTGCAACAATAACCTGGTCACAGGCAATAACAAACTCGCTGCCATTTTCTTGCATTGGCCTTCTTCTGCCTGATGCATCCGGCTCAGCCAAAGCCATTTTCACGCATTCAATGCCTTCAATGCTGTTTGTGCCAAGGATTTTTGTTGGATTTGTTAGAAGCATAAAATTAATACCTTCCTCTTTGGCGTGCTCAATCTCCTCCTTTCTTGCCGGCATCTCTTCAAAGCTCCTTCTGTAGACAATTGTCACATCGCTTCCCAGCCGTTTAGCAACTCGTGCTGCATCAATTGCTACATTTCCGCCGCCAACCACGACTGTTTTTTTGCCTTTTTTTATGGGGGTTTCGCTTTTAGTTTCGTCATATGCAGCCATTAGGTTTACCCTTGTCAGGAATTCGTTTGCTGAATAGACTCCAGGCAGGTTTTCTCCTTCAATATTCAGGAAATACGGAAGCCCTGCACCAACCCCGATAAATATTGCGTTGAAATCTTTTTTCAGGTCTTCCAACGACAGTATATTCCCAATGACAAAATTTTTACTGATTTCAACGCCAAGGCTTTCTATGTATTCAATTTCTTTGTCTACAATTGATTTTGGAAGCCTGAATTCAGGGATGCCATACCTCAGGACGCCGCCTGTCTTGTGCAGGGCTTCAAAGAGAGTTACATTATAACCCATAACTGCCAGGTCTGCAGCAGCTGTCAGTGATGCAGGGCCAGAGCCAACAACTGCTACCCTTTTGTTATTTCTGGCTATTTTTTTTGCCTTTATTGCTGTCTCATTATCTGCTGCAAATCGTTCCAGGTAGCCTATCCTTATTGGATTCTTTTTGAGTATGCAGTTTTTTTCACACTGCTCTTCCTGGGGGCAGACTCTTCCGCATACACCTGGAAGGTTGTTTGATTCCTTAATTGTTTTTATTGCCTGCTGCACGTTTTGTTCTCTTATTTGCCTGATAAATGCCGGGATGTTAATACTAACAGGGCAGCCTTTAACACAGCTTGGAACTTTGCAGTTCAGGCATCTTGATGCTTCTTTTATTGCCTCTTCCTCACTGTAGCCGAGATTAACTTCATTAAAATTAGTTATCCTTTCCTTTGGGTCTTGTGCTTTCATTTTAGGCTTAACCTGCAAACGTGGGATTCTTCCTCTTTGTAGAGCGAGTTTCTTTTTGAAAGCTCATCAAAGTTGACTTCGTGGGCGTCAAACTCAGGTCCGTCGACACAGACAAACCTAACTTTTCCGCCAACAGTGATTCTGCAGCACCCGCACATGCCGATTCCATCAACCATGATTGCATTCATGCTTACTTTTGTCTTAACCTTGCTCCGGGTAAGGTTTGCCACTGCACTCATCATGGGAAGGGGGCCAACTGCAATAACTTCATCCAGTTTTTCTCTTTTCATCACTTCTTCCAGGGCTGTTGTAACAAAGCCTTTCATGCCTTTGCTTCCGTCATTGGTGCAAATTATAAATTCATCTGCAATTTTTTCGAATTTATCTTCCCAGAAAAGCAGGTTCTTTGACCTTGCCCCCACTATAATAATGACTTTGCCATGTTTTTCCTTGAAAGATTTTGCAATTGGATAGATTTCTGCGCAGCCAGAGCCGCCTGCAACAAGGCACACTGTCTTTTTTTCCTCAATATGGCTGGGTATGCCTAACGGGCCTGCAATATCCAGGATTATATCTCCTTTTTTCAGGCTAGCTATTTCTTTTGTGCTGTTTCCTATAACCTGGATTACAATTGTAACAGTGTTATTGTCATATTCTGCCACTGTAAGGGGTATTCTCTCCCTGCCTTCACCTATTCTCACAATAAGAAAATTGCCTGGTTTTGCTTTTCCTGCAATATCCGGAGCATAGACTTTCAGGGAGACAATGCCCTCTGCAAGCTCTTGCTTTTCCAGGATTTCATTTAGCTTTGGCATCTCACTTTTCAGAAAAGGGGCAAGTATAAAAGATTTGCTTTTGCTCATGAAACGAGAATAAATGGGCCCGGCCGGATTCCCACATAAGGGTTAGCACCCTTATCAACCCGTAGTGGGCATTCGCTACGCTCAGCCCACAAACCGAGCTATAAATGGGCCCGGCCGGATTCGAACCGGCGACCTCCGCCTGTCCTAACAAAAGTTTGTAAGGGCGGCGTCATAACCACTAAACGACAGGCCCGTCATTCAGGGATAACTGCAGAGGGTATTTAAAGATTTCTGAATGGTCAAGGGAGCTTCGGGAATTTAACATTGATTCGTTTCAATCGCTACGGGGGCAAAATTAACGGACGGAGCAATAAGTCTAATACCAAAACATTTATATACTACCAAGTAGTTACAACTTATATAACTATAAGTTCATCTATAGGATGAAATTATCAAATAAGACGGCGAGAATATGAAAAAGATATTTGTTTTGGGATTTATTTCTGTGCTTTTATTGGCAATCTTGTTGAGTGGATGTAAGAATGTGAGTGCCGTATCTATGATTGATCCTGTTCAGAAAGTAGTTGCTTGTAAGTCTGATAAAGACTGTTCTAAATTCAATTGCCCATCCGTGGTTGGCGGTAACAAACCTAAACGTGACCTAAAAACAAAATCATGTTATTGCGGTGGCGTTTGTGGTGATAAATACTGTGATTCCGTTGAAAAAAGAGATAAAACCTGCCCAGAAGATTGTAACATATATAGTGTCCATAAAATTGGCAACCCGGGGTTAAGCCAATTCCCGAATATGGACTCTAATGACCGTTTGGCACGCGGCGTAAGGGACCTACAAAACTATCAAGGAAGAATCTATGTCGGAACTGGAGATTTCGTAAACAATAGAGGCCCGATAAAAATTTGGTCTTTTAATGATAAAAGCACCCCTCTTTTCAAAAACGAGTTCTCTGTAGATGACGAAGAAGTTTCTCGTTTTAAAGTATATAATAATATACTCTATGTTCCTGGCGCTGACGCTACAGAATCATGGGATTTTGGTAATTTTTATTTTAAAGAAAATGGTGTATGGACCAAAAAAAGAACTATCCCTGGGGCTGTTCACGTTGTGGATATTGCCAAAGTTGATGGGGTGCTTTGTGTTGCAGATTCTGGAACCAACAGGGACGGGCATTCGTTTGGCAGCCATCTTTTGATATCATCCGATGGTGGAAATTCTTGGACGATTGCTAATCACCCCTACGACACCTCTAATTATTACAATGACATTATGAGCATAACTTCTTGGAAAGATAAGTTTCTTGCATATATTCAGGCATATAACTATCCTCCGATTTCATTCGCTGCTAAAGGTTTATTGCAATCAGAAGATAACAATCATTTTACTTTCACAGGCATCCCTTTTATTTTCACAGGCATCCCTTTTAGGCCAATAGAGGTTTTTGGAGGGAAAATTTTTGGTTATTGTACTGATAAAAATCAATATTGCTTCTCAAGCGATTTGAAAACTTTTTCTTATGTAGATCAATTTTCTCCCAGACAAGATTATGACCTGGCGGATCAAATAGTGGTTGGAGATAAGATGTATATCCTGTTCAGACAGAATCCTAGCTCTGATCTTAAATATTATACGGGCAGCGTTTATTCTTCAAAGAATTTAAATCAATGGACAAAAGAATTTAGCTTTGACTTTCCTGCCATGCCAAACAGAATCGAATTCTTAAACGGGGCTTTTTATATTGGATTAAGTAGCAATTATATCTTCAATAATACCGGTTACACTTATATAGATGATGAAGCCGGCAGCATCTGGAAAATAACCCCACCCTGAGAAATAACTCGCTGATTGTATCTGCACCCAAGAACATAATCCGGTTTGCGGTGATGATGGGAAGATGTACAATAATGGTTGTGAGGCTGACTGTGCAGGTATAAAATACTAATAAATTACTGCCCCAAAATCCGCAAAACTCTTAAATAGTCAAATGCCATATTGGCAACCATCACAAAAAAAATCAGCAAATTTGTGTATTGGACACCAAGAATTCTTTCAATAATATTCTTAGTCTTCCTTACACTGTTCTCGTTTGATGTTATATCTCCCGAGCTCAGTTTTTGGCAGATACTTGGCGGGATGTTTATGCACAATATCCCTGTATTTTTCTTGTTGGCAATTTTAATAATCTCCTGGAAGTATGAGATTGTTGGCGGGATTGCCTTTATTTTGGCAGGATTACTTTATATTGGAAGATTATTAATGATGATATTAATGAATTCTCCTCATCAATGGTATATGCTGGCTTGGTCTATAACAATATCCGGGCCTGCTTTTCTAATTGGAATCTTGTTCCTAATCGGCTGGTTTAGGAAGAAAAAATAATGCAGTGCTTTAGTTCTAATTCGTTTGAAATTATGAAAATGTTTATATAGTCCTATTGCTATTGTAGTCTTATGGCATTCAAAGATTTCGTAAAATCAATTTGGTTTCCGATTATTGTTTTCATCATATTAGAGATTATCTTTTTCATAATCGGATTTAACATTAAATTGAAGATACATTGTGATTGCGCAGCCCCTCCTTGTATTTGCCCACCTGGTGGTAATGTAGGGTTAGTATTTTTATTGATCGGCTTAATCCCTAGTGCAATAATTTCATTGATTGCATATGTTCTTATAAAACGATTGGTTAAGTGAGTAGCGTCTGTGTATTACTCTGCGACTCTGTCTTGGCCAGCTTTCCTGCCGACAAAAAAGGGGAACATTTATATACGTGCAAACTGAAAGGACACCCCATGCAGAACAAAATCTTTGACATTGTAATGAACGAGGAGGAGATTACCTGGCAGACCATCATCTTCGACCTTGTCCGCAGCGAAAAGATGGACCCATGGGATGTTAATGTCTCGCTCCTTGCAAAGATGTTCCTTGACAGGCTTAAAACGTTCAAGGAAACGGATTTCAGGATATCCGGCAAGGTTCTCCTTGCAGCTGCCATCATGCTGAGGATAAAGTCAACCAGGCTGCTGGACGAGGACATGGGTGAGCTTGACCGCCTCATTGCCAGCTCAGAGCAGACCGAGGATGAGTTCTACGAGGAACTGCAGCAGGACTTTGCAGGCGCAAGGGTAGAGGGCGAGGACTTTGCCATTGTGCCCAGGACGCCCCAGCCCAGGAAGAGGAAAGTCTCAGTCTATGACCTTGTTGAAGCTTTGAACAAGGCTCTGGAAGTGCAGGGCAGGAGGCCGCCAAGGGAGACAAGCATTTCGCCTGAGGTCAAGGCGCCTGAAAATGTAAAGGAGATAACTGCCATAATCGGCGAGGTCTACCAGCAGATAAAGGCATTCTACACAGGGAAAACCGGGACAACCCTCACCTTCAGCCAGCTGATACCTTCAGAGAGCAAGGAGGACAAGGTGTACACATTCATTCCCCTTCTTCACCTCAACCACCAGCGCAAGATTGACCTGGAGCAGCAGGAGCACTTCGGCGAGATTGAGATAACCCTGCTCAGGATGACCGGGGCAGGGCTTGGCGAGCTGCCAAAGGAATAACAAGCTTTTTATATAGTGCGGTTTCTCTCCATAACAGGTGAATCTATTGGGAAAAGATAAAGAAGTCAAAGAGCACAGCCACGAGCAGAATGAGCTACAGAACATGTACATTGAGCTGCAGATACTGGACCAGCAGATAAAGCAGGCGCAGAAGCAGCTTGAGCACTTTGAGCAGCAGGTGGGTGAGCTGGCTGTGACAGTTGAAGCCCTGGACAGCCTAAAAGACATAAAGCCCGGGACAAGGCTGCTCGTGCCTCTGAACAGCGGCATATTTGTGGAGGCAGAGCTCAAGGACAACACCAACCTCAAGGTCAATGTGGGCGCAAACATCAATGTCAGCAAAACTGTTGATGAGACAAAAAAGCTGATTGAGGAGCAACTCAATGAGATAAAGGCCTACAGGGAGAAGCTGTTCATAAAGCTGCAGACCCTTGTGGCAAGGGCGCAGAGCATTGAGAGGCATGTGTCTGAGCACGAAGCTGAGTGAAAATGTTTAAATTTCTGAAAGACAAGCTTAAAACCGTGGTATCAAAGCTTTCTAAGCAGGTTGACGAGGAGGCAGAGCCGATAAAGGAGGAGGAGGCAAAGCCACCAAAGGAGCACGGAGAACCTGTAAGAGTTAAGAAGGAAGAAAAAACGGAAGAGCCGGCTGAGGAAACAGCAGAAAAAAAGCCTGAGCCAAAAAAGCGCGGATTCTTCGGCAAATTGTTCGGCAGGAAGGAAAAGGAACAGGCTGAAGAGGAAATGCCTGCTGAGGAAAAGGAAGTTGAACCTGAAAAGGAGCCTGAGGCAAAGGATGATGTTGAGGAGTTCAGGGAAGAGCTCGAGGAAGTTAAGCCGGCTGATATTGAAGCAGAAGAGCATGAACTGGAAGAGGAGAAGGTTATTGAGGAAGAGCCAGAGGAGGAAAAGCAGGAACAGCCTGAAGAAGAGAAGGAGCTTGAAAAAGATATTGAGGAGGAGGAAAAGGCTGAACCCGGGGAAGAAGTTATAGCTGAGGAAAAAAAGCCAGCCAAAAAACCTGCAAAGGAAGAAGATTATTTTGAGGAAGAGCCTGAGGCAAAAAAGGGCTTTTTCGGAAAGATAAAGGAAAGCATAACCAAGAAGGCAATCTCAGAGGAAAAGTTCGAAACAATATTCTGGGAGCTTGAGGTTGCGCTCATGGAAAACAATGTGGCTGTTGAGGTTATCGGGAAAATCAAGGAAGACCTGAGGAAGGAGCTTGTTGACAAGAAGGTGCTGAGGGGCAGGACAGAGGAAATCATCCTAAACACGCTCAAGCATTCTGTTAGGGAGCTGTTCTCAGTAGAGGGGATAGACCTGCCCAAGAGTATAATGGAAAAGAAGGACAAACCCTATGTGATTGTGTTTGTCGGCATAAACGGCACCGGAAAGACAACTGCAATTGCCAAGGTTGCCAGGCTGCTGCAGAAGAAAGGCATCAGCTGCGCCATTGCTGCAGCAGACACATTCAGGGCAGCTGCCATACAGCAGATTGAGGAGCATGCGGATAAGCTCGGCGTTAAGCTGATTAAGCACGACTACGGCTCTGACCCTGCGGCTGTTGCCTTTGACACAATAAAATATGCCCAGGCAAAGAACATAAGCTGCGTTCTCATTGACACTGCAGGCAGGCTGCACTCAAACACCAACCTGATGGATGAGATGAAGAAGATAATCAGGGTTGCAAAGCCTGACCTCAAGGTTTTCGTGGGCGACTCGCTTACAGGCAATGACTGCGTTGAGCAGTCAAGGGAATTCAACGCGGCAATAGGCATTGACGCCATCATCCTTGCAAAGGCTGACGTTGACGAAAAGGGCGGGGCTGCGCTGTCTGTCTCCTACATCACAAAGAAGCCAATAATCTACCTGGGAGTGGGCCAGACCTATGACAGCCTGGAGCCGTTTGACTCTGAGAAAATAATAGAGCGGCTCGGCCTGGAAGCCTGAGTCTTCATTTCTCAATAGATAAAAACCATTAAATACTCAAAGGGGTTTTATCCTCGCTATGGCAGTATTTTTGGATATAGTGATGCGGGTCGGGGTTGCAGTGCTTTTTGTAGCCATAAACT
>Ga0209777_10008001_pt1 | contig 11642 bp, 20 predicted proteins | sample FrelakmetHBP12HB_FD_187147 | JGI IMG/M metagenome (GOLD analysis project Ga0209777, IMG submission 187147) | Freshwater lake sediment microbial communities from the University of Notre Dame, USA, for methane emissions studies -HBP12 HB (SPAdes)... | ecosystem: Environmental > Aquatic >...
ACGCCCGCCAGGGCCAAGCGACGTTGCTCGCCGCCCGACAGCGAGTAGGGATGGCGGGCACCGAACTGCTCGGGCGGCAGACCCACCTGTTCCAGGGCGTGCCCGACGGCATCGTCTACGTCCTGTGGCGCCCATCCCAACTGACGCGGACCGAAGGCGACATCCTCTTTGGCACTCATCGCGAAGAGCTGCATCTCAGGCATCTGGAACACGAGGCCGATCTCACGCCGGTGCTCCGTGTAGCTCGCTTCGCCGGGCGCCACACCATCGAGGCGCACCAGTCCTATCTCCGGTTCGAGCAGGCCGCGCACGAGCTGCAGCAGCGTGGACTTGCCGGCCCCGGTGGCGCCCAGCAGGGCCACGCTGGCGCCCGGCCTCACGCTCAGGCTCACGTCCACGACCGCCGGCAGCACGTGGCCACCCTCATCGTAGGCGAAGCTCACATGTTCACATTCGATGCTCAGGCTCACGATGAGGCCTCGCTGTGCAGCCTGGCGACCAGCTCTTCGACGGTGAGTGGCAAGGGAGCGAGGCGGCGCCCGCGACTCGCCAAGGCGAGGGCGACCTCGCCCGCCATAGGCAAGCCCAAGGAGAGCCGCCCCAACAGGTCGTTCTGCGCAAAGAGCTCCGTGGGGCTGCCCTCGAAGGCCACCGTCCCGCGCTCCAGCGCCACTACCCTGTCGGCCGGCAACACTTCGTCCATCTCCTGGGTCACCAGCACGATCGTGAGACCGTCGGCGTGCTGGCGTGCGATGGCCTCCAGCACCTCCTCGCGGCCATCAGGATCGAGCATGGCCGTGGGCTCGTCCAGGACGAGTGCGCGGCGCGGGATGGCAAGCACCCCCGCCAGAGCCGTGCGCTGCTTCTGGCCGCCGGAGAGCAGGTGCGGCTCGCGACCCCGGAGCTCCGTAAGGTCGAACAGAGTCAGCATCTCGTCCACGCGAGCGGCGATGCGGTTTGCCGGCAGGCCGAGGTTCTCCAAGCCAAAGGCCAGGTCCTCCTCGACGTTGGCACCCACGATCTGGTTCTCCGGGTTCTGGAAGAGCACACCTACGTCGCGGCGCACGGCAAAGCGACCTGCGGACGTGAGCAGGTCCTGTCCACACACTTCCAGGCGCCGGCCTCCCGTCGCTTTCTCCAGCCCACCCAGCAGCTTGGCGAGGGTGGACTTGCCTGAGCCGTTGGGACCCACCACGGCCACGAACTCAGCCTCGTCCACGTGGAGATCGATCCCCGACAGGGCATCTGCCTCGGCGCCGCCGTAGCGGAAGTGGAGGTTGTCGATCTCGATGAGCGCCGTAGCTCCCCCCTCACCCTTGGCCGCCAAGAACGGCGAGGGGGGCGGGCGCCTACCGGCGCCCGCCCCCCTCGCTCACTTCATTGCCAGGCACGATCACTGCGGGCTGTGCCGGCGCCCGCGAAGACTTAGACGAGTTCCAGGTAGACCATCTCGCTGCCGTCGCCGGGCCGTGGACCCACCTTGACCATGCGCGTGTAGCCGCCGTTGCGCTCCGCATAGCGCGGCGCGATGTCGTTGAACAGCTTGTAGACGATCTTCTTGTTGCGCAGCATGGCGATCGCCTGTCGCCGGGCGGCCAGGTCGCCGCGCTTGCCCAGAGTGATGACTCGCTCCGCCAGCAGGCGCACCTCTTTGGCCCGCGCCTCGCCGGTCTTGATCTTCTCGTGCTCCAGAAGAGCACAGGCGAGCCCGCACATCAGCGCCTTGCGCTGATCGGGCGCCATGTTGAACTTGCGTCCTTGCTTCTGGTGGCGCATCTAGTCCTCTCCTCGCAGCACCAGACCACGTTCGCCTAGTTTCTCTTTGACCTCATCGATGCTCTTCTTGCCGAAGTTGGGGATGTTGAGAAGCTCGGCCTCGGTCTTCGAGACGAGATCGCCCACGGTCTGGATGCCTTCACGCTTGAGGCAGTTGTACGAGCGCACGCCAAGCTCGAGATCCTCGATGAGGACGTCGTCCATGCCGCCGGAGGCACCCGGCTGATCCTCGCCCACGACGGCGTACTCCTCGGCGGAGCGAGCGCGCTCGGGCTCGGTGAAGATCTCCAAGCGATCGACGAGCAGCTCTGCCGCCTGGCGGAGCGCCTCGTCCGGGTTCAGGGCGCCGTTGGTCGTGATGTCGAGAACGAGCTTGTCGTAGTCCGTGCGCTGGCCCACACGGGCGCTCTCGACATGATAGGCCACGCGCTTGATGGGGCTGAAGATGCTGTCTATGGGGATGACACCGATGGTCGTCTCGGGCGTCTTGTTGCCCTCGGCCGGCACGTAGCCCGTGCCGCGACGGATGGTGAGGATCATCTCGATCGAGGCCTTCTCGCCGAGCGTGGCGATGTGGTGGTCGGGATTGAGGATCTCAAGCTCGGCAGGGATCTCTATGTCGGCCGCCACGACCTTGCCTGGCTTGTCCTTGAAGAGGCGCACCTGCACTTCGCCGATCTCGCCGTGCAGCCGACACACCAGGTCCTTGAGATGGAGGATGATGTCGGTGACATCTTCCGTGACTCCCTTGATGGTCGAGAACTCGTGCGCGACACCCTCGATCTTGACCGAGCTGATGGCCGCGCCCTCAAGGGACGAGAGCAGGACCCGCCGCAACGCGTTGCCAAAGGTGTGTCCGAACCCCCGGTCCAGAGGTTCCACCTCGAAGCGCGCCCGGTTGTTGGCAAGCTGCTCACGCGTGATGTTGGGCATCTGAAACTGTAGCAACTGGCCTCCTGTAAGGTCTGCGCCGCTCGCGGCACACGAAGCTGTTTACTTCGAGTAAAGCTCGACGATGAGCTGTTCCTGCACGGGCGCGTCGATCTCGTCCCGTTCAGGGACGCGCAGGATCTTGCCCGTCAGGTTGTCATGATCGGCCAGAAGCCACGGGGCGACCGATGACGTGAGGTCGGTGGAGACGCGCACGGTCTCGGCGGCCTTGCTGTTCGGTCGCAGAGCGATCACGTCATCCGGTCGCACCTCATACGACGGGATGTCGACCTTCTTGCCGTTGACGGTGAAATGGGCGTGCCGAACGAGCTGCCTCGCCTGACGGCGCGAGGCGCCGAAGCCGAGGCGGTAGACGACATTGTCGAGACGCAGTTCGAGGAGGCGCAAGAGGTTCTCGCCGGTGATACCCGATCTGCCGGTGGCCGCTACATAATAGGTGTGGAACTGCTTCTCGAGCACCTGGTAATAGCGCCTCGCCTTCTGCTTCTCGCGCAGCTGCAGCAGGTATTCTGACTGCTTGATGCGCCCACGCCCGTGCTCGCCGGGTGGATATGCGCGCCGCTCGACGGCGCACTTGTCCGTCAGGCAGCGTTCTCCCTTGAGGAAGAGCTTCACATTCTCTCGACGGCACTGCCTACACTGAGGTGACGAGTCTCTGGCCACGCGCTACCCCCTAGACCCGGCGGCGCTTACGAGGGCGACAGCCGTTGTGCGGCACCGGGGTGACGTCTTTGACTCCCAGTACCTCCAGGCCGGCCGCCTGCAGTGAGCGAACAGCAGTCTCACGACCCGAACCTGGACCGCGCACGAAGACCTCGACCTTTTGCAGGCCGTGCTCCATGCCCTTCTTGGCACAGGACTCGGCCGTGACCTGGGCAGCGTGCGGCGTGCTCTTGCGCGAGCCCTTGAACCCCACCGACCCGGCACTCTCCCAGGCGATGACGTTGCCCTCCTTGTCGGTGAGGGTGACAAGAGTGTTGTTGAACGACGTCTTGATATGCGCCTGGCCGATAGCGATGTTCTTGCGCACCTTGCGGCGCTGGCGTCCCTTAGCTCTCTGCGGCTTCGCCACCTAGTCTCCTCTGTGTTCTGCTGTCCTGCGGCTACTTTTTGCTGCGCCTGGCGCCGACCGTCTTCTTGGGGCCCTTGCGGCCCCGCGCGTTGGTCTTGGTACGCTGGCCGTTGACAGGCATGCCGCGACGGTGGCGGATGCCCTTGTAACATCCGATGTCCATGAGGCGCTTGATGTTCTGCGAACGCTCGCGTCGCAGGTCGCCCTCGACCTCAGCCTCGCGGTCGATGATCTCGCGCAGGCGAACGATCTCTTCCTCGGTGAGGTCGCGCACTTTGGTGTTGGGGTCGATGCTCAGCTTAGTCAGGAGGCGGTTCGCCGTCGAACGACCAAGTCCGTAGATATACGTGAGACCGATCTCCACCCGCTTCTGGGGCGGGATGTTGACTCCCGCGATACGTGCCACGGACCTACCCCTGCCTTTGACGATGCCGCGGGTTGGTGCAGATGACCTGCACGGATCCGTGCCGGCGGATGATCTTGCACTTCTCGCACATAGCCTTCACTGACGCTCTCACCTTCATGGGGCCCTCGAATCCTCGGTCGGCCGCTATTTGAACCGGTACGTGATCCTGCCTCGCTGGAGGTCATATGGTGACAACTCCACCTTGACCCTGTCTCCAGGGAGGATGCGGATGTAGTTCATGCGCATCTTGCCCGAGATGTGGGCAAGCACCTCGTGCTTGTTGTCGAGCAGCACGCGGAACATCGTGTTCGGCAGCGCCTCGACAACCTCGCCTTCGATCTCGATGGCTTCTTCTTTTTGCGCCATACTCCCTATCGCCAGTCAAACGCGGCGAGGTATACTAACACACGTGTCCAGTCCCGTCGAGGCGACGGGCAGCCATTTTGCCCTGCATCCAGGCTTCTATGCCGCCTTCTCCGAGCGCCGCCGCGTCAAGACCTGCGGACCAGCCTCGGCGATGGCGACAGTATGCTCGAAGTGCGCCGACAGCGAGCCGTCGCTCGTATGGATAGTCCAACCGTCGCCGGCCACGAACACGTCCCAGCCGCCGACGTTGACCATCGGCTCCAGGGCGAACACCATGCCCTCCTCGAGTCGCGGCCCGCGACCCGCCTCCCCGAAGTTGGGGATCTGAGGGTCCTCATGCATCTCGCGACCCACGCCATGCCCCACCAGCGAGCGCACCACACTGAAGCCGGCCTTTTCGACCACGGTCTGCACGGCGTGCGACACGTCGCCGAGGCGGCGGCCCACGCGACACTGTTCTATGGCCGCCTCGAGCGACGCCTGCGTGACGTCCATCAGGCGACGCGCCTGCGCATCGATGGTGCCGACGGCGACCGTCACGGCCGAGTCGGCCACGTAGCCATCGAGGGTGACGCCCACGTCGATGCTCAGGATGTCGCCCTCACGCACGGCGTGCACACCAGGTATGCCGTGCACTACCACATCGTTCGCCGAGGCACAGATGGACGCCGGGAAACCTCTGTAGCCGAGAAACGTGGGCTCACCGCCGCGAGCACGCACGAAGGCTTCAGCCAGGCGGTCCAGCCGGTTCGTCTTCACGCCCGGCTCAACGACCGCGACCAGCATGTCGAGGCACTCGGCCAAGACCGCGCCGGCGGCGGCGATCTTGGCTACCTCCGCCTTTGACCTACGGACGATCACGAGCGTCAGGAGCGCGAGAGCAAGCGCCGGACGTCTGCGAACACCTCGTCGGGCATGCGTCCACCGCCGTAGACAGTCTCCAGCAGACCGTGGCCGGCGTAGTACCCGACGAGCGGCTCCGTCTGCTGACCGTACACGGCGAGCCGCTTGCGCACCGTCACTTCGTTGTCGTCGTCACGCTGGAAGAGCTCGCCGCCACACTTGTCACATACGCCGTCCACGTCGGGCGGATCGAAGACCAGATGGCAGCCCTTGCCACAGGACCGACAGGTGCGGCGACCAGACAACCGGCGCACCAGCTCCTCCTCGGGTACGTCGAACAGCAGCACGTCCGTGAGGGCGCGCCCCGACTGCGCCAGCATGGCGTCCAGCGCGCCCGCTTGCTCGAGCGTCCGGGGGAAACCGTCCAGCAGGAAACCGCCGCCGGCATCGTCCTCCGCAAGCCGCTCGCGGATGATGCCCACGACCACCTCATCTGGGACGAGTTCACCGGCGTCCATGTGGCGCTTGGCTGCAAGACCGAGATCCGCGCCCCGGGCGACCGCAGCCCGCAGCATGTCGCCGGTGGAGATGTGAGGCAGGCCGAAAGTGGGCGCGATGCGTTCGGCCTGCGTTCCCTTGCCTGAGCCGGGCGCGCCGAGAAGGACCACGTTGAGCTGCCGCTGCGTCACTCTTCGCCCTCTACTTGAGGAAGCCCTCGTAGTGGCGCATGAGCAGCTGCGCCTCCATCTGGCGCATGGTGTCGAGCGCGACGCCGACGACGATCAGCAGCGAGGTGCCGCCGAAGTAGAACGTCACGTGAGCGTAGCGGAAGAGGATCCACGGCAACACCGCTATGGCGCTTAGGAAGATGGCGCCGGGGAGCGTGAGCCGTGTAAGGATGCGATCCAGGTACTCCGCCGTGGGCCGCCCCGGCCGCACGCCGGGTACGAAGCCGCCGTACTTCTTGAGGTTGTCGGCCTGGTCGATCGGATTGAACGTGACGGCCGTGTAGAAGTAGGTGAAGAAGACGATCAACACCGCTTCGCCGATGATGTACGGCCACGTGCTTGGCCCGAACGTGCGCGAGAGCCAGCCCGCCGGACCCGACGTGCCCATGAACTGAGTAAAGGTCGGGAAGATCATCATCAGGGACGCAGCGAAGATGACCGGTATGACGCCGGCCATGTTGACCTTGAGCGGGATGTAGGTGCTGGTGCCACCCATCATGCGCCGCCCGACGACACGCTTGGCATACTGCACCGGCACACGGCGCTCGCCCGTCGTCACCCAGATGACGCCCACGATGACGGCGATGGCGATGACGGCGATGGCGATCTGAGCGGGCAGCGTCATGTAGTAGAAGTTGTGCAGGCCGGACGGCAGGCGCGAGATGATGCTCGTGAAGATGATGATCGACATGCCGTTGCCGATCCCGCGCGCCGTGATGAGCTCGCCCAGCCACATGACGACCACCGCGCCGGTGGTCAACGTGATGACGATGAGTACCCCCCGTGCGAAATCGAGCTGCGGCAGGGCGCCCTGGTTTCTGAAGAGGAACACGTACCCCAGCGAGTTCACCAGCGACAGGCCGACGGTCAAGAAGCGAGTGTACTTGGTGATCTCCTTCTGACCTTGCTCGCCCTCTTTGGCCAACGCCTCCAGCTTGGGGATGACCACGGTGAGGAGCTGCATGATGATCGAGGCCGTGATGTACGGCATGATGCCCAGAGCGAACACGGCCAGCTTGGCCAGCGCGCCGCCTGAGAACAGGTCGAGGAAACCGAGCACGCCGGCGCCGCCCGCCTGAAAGATCTTCTTGAGCGCCTCGGTGTCGATACCCGGCACGGGCACGTGAGCGCCGAACCGGTAGACCGCCAACATGCCCGCCGTGAAGAGCACCTTGGTGCGCAACTCCGGGATCTTCCAGGCGTTGGCCAGCGACTGCCAGAGTTTGTTGTTCAACGCATCAGCTCCCGTTCGTCGGCGCCTAGAGGAGCTCTGCCGCGCCGCCGGCCGACTTGATCTTCTCCAGCGCGCTCGCCGAGAAGGCGTGCATCCTGACGGTGAGCGCGATCTCCAGATCGCCGCCACCGAGGATCTTGATCGGGGTCTTCGTGTTCTTCACGATGCCTTTGTCCACGAGAGCCTGTGGCGTGACCTCGTCACCAGCGGAGAACTTGGTCGCCAACCGACCTACGTTGACCGGCACGGCGTACGTGCGGAAGGGGCCTATGGGCATGCTCTTCTTCATGTGCGGGCCACGCAGCTTGCCGAGCCGCATGTAGATTGGCATCTGGCCGCCCTCGTAGCCCGGGCGCACACCGCCGCCGGAGCGCGCGTTGTACCCCTTGTGCCCCTTACCGGATGTCTTGCCTTGACCACTGCCCTTGCCGCGGCCAAGGCGCTTCGTGTTCGAAGTGGAGCCGCGGTTGGGACGCAAGTCGTGGAGTCCTAGTCCGGCCATGTCACGACTTCTTTGTTATCGGGCGCACCTCAAGGAGATACGCGATCTTCCTTACCATGCCCCGGATCACCGGGTTGTCCTCGTGCACGACCGTCTGACGGATCCGCCGCAAACCCAGCGCGCGCAGGGTGCCCCGGTGGTCGGGCGGATGTCCGATGGCACTCCTCACCTGCGTTATCTCGAGATGGGTGGTCATGGTGTGGGGGCCTCTTCCGACACCGCGGGCGCAACTTCCGCCGCCGCCTCGTCGTGCGTCTCGATGCCCAGCACTTGCGCCACGGTGAGACCACGCAGGCGGGCCACCTGCTGAGGCGTCCTCAGCGACTGCAAGCCTTGGACCGTGGCCCGCACCAGGTTGATCGGGTTCGTCGTGCCCAGCGACTTGGTGAGGATATCGCGCACACCGGCCAGCTCGAGCACGGCGCGCACACCGCCGGCGGCGATGACGCCGGTACCGGCGGAGGCCGGCTTGAGCAAGACACGCGCGGCGCCGTAGCGGCCTATGATCTCGTGCGTGATCGTGTTCTTGTAGTGAGGCACGCGGAACATGCTCTTCTTGGCGTCCTCGATCGCTTTCTGTATGGCCAGAGGGACTTCGCGAGCCTTGCCGTAACCGGCCCCGACCATGCCGTTCTCGTCGCCCACGACCACGAGAGCCGTGAACGAGAACCGCCGGCCGCCCTTCACGACCTTGGCCACGCGGTTGATGTCGACGACGCGCTCTTTGAGCTCATTGGCTTCCGTTGTGCTTCCTCTGGCCACGGGCTTCCCTATCTCCTCACTAGAACAGTAGGCCGCCCTCGCGGGCGCCCTCGGCTAGAGCCTTCACACGGCCGTGATACAGGTAGCCGGACCGATCGAAGACGACTGACTCGATGCCCTTGGCCCGCAGGCGTTGGGCGAGCAACTCGCCGACCTTCTTGGCTACCCCCGTCTTGTCCAGGCCGGCGCCGTCGACTTCAGTCGAGCGGGCTGCTGCGATCGTCACGCCGGTCATGTCATCGATGATCTGCGCGTAGATCGCCCTGTTCGAGCGGAAAACGGACACACGGGGACGTTTCGCCGTGCCGCTAAGCTTGCCACGGATCCTCCGTTGGCGCCTGGCACGTGCTTCTCTGACTGTTTTCACGCTCATGTCGTGTGCTTTCCTCTTCCTCAGTCCGGTCGCTAGGCCCGCTTGCCGACCTTGCGCTGCACAGCCTCGCCTGCGTAGCGGATGCCTTTGCCCTTGTAGGGCTCGGGCGGCCGAATGGCCCGGATCGTGGCTGCGGTTTGACCCACAACTTGTTTGTCGATGCCGCGGACGAGCACGACCTGGGGCTGCGGCGTCTCGAACTCGATGCCCTCGGGCGGATCGAGAAGCACCGGATGGCTGTAGCCCACCAGCAACTCCAGGCTCTCGCCCTTGACGCTCGCTCGATAGCCCACGCCGACGATCTCCAGTCGCCTCTCGAAACCCTTCGTGACGCCTTCGACCATGTTGGCGATGAGAGTCCGCGTGAGCCCGTGCAAGGAGCGGTGAGGACCGCTGTCGGTCGGCCGCCTGACCGTGATGACGCCATCCTCCAGCTCCACGATCATCTGCCGCGGCACCCGCTGCATGAGCTCACCCTTGGGGCCCTTGACGGTCACCAGGGCGTTGTCGTAGGTGAACTCGACCCCGCCGGGTACCGCTATTGGTGTTCTTCCTATCCTCGACATGCGTGTCCCTTACCAGATGAAGCAGACGACCTCGCCACCAAGACCCAGACGCTTCGCTTCGGCGCTGGTGATGAGGCCGCGAGAGGTTGAGATGATGGCCGTGCCCAGACCGCCCAGCACCTTGGGCAAGGTCTCCTTGCGGGCGTAGATGCGTCGCCCGGGCTTGGAGACACGTTTGATGCCTGAGATGACCCGTTCTCTGTTCTTGCCGTACTTGAGCTCGATGACGATCACATCGCCGTGCGTGGCCGGCTTGACCTCGTACTTGCCGACATAGCCCTGCTCGGCGAGAAGCCGGGCGATGTCGAGCTTCATGCGCGATGCCGGTATCTCGACAAGGTCGTGGTGCGCCGAACTCGCGTTGCGGATGCGGGTGAGCATGTCGGCGATGGGGTCGGTCATTGACACGTTTCCTCGCCTCCTTACCAGCTCGACTTGGTCAGACCGGGGATGACGCCCTCGTGGGCCAACTCGCGCAGGCAGATGCGGCACACACCGAACTGGCGATAGTAGCCCCGCGGGCGCCCACAGCGGCCGCAACGGTTGTACTGGCGCGTCTTGTACCGCGGCTTGCGCCCTGCCTTCACCACAAGGGATGTCTTTGCCATGCTTCAGCAGCTCCTAGTTCGTCTGGAAGGGCATGCCCAGCTTCGTCAGCAGGGCGCGGCCTTCCTCATCCGTCTTCGCGGTCGTCGTGATGACGATGTTGAGTCCGCGCGACTGGTCGACAGCGTCATAATCTATCTCCGGGAAGATCGTCTGCTCGCGGAGGCCCATAGCGAAGTTGCCGCGCCCGTCGAACTGGCTGGGCGACACGCCGCGGAAGTCGCGGATGCGCGGCAGAGCGATGGAGACGAGCCTGTCGATCATCTCGTACATGCGATCACCGCGCAGCGTGACACGACAGCCGATGGCCATGCCCTCGCGCAGCTTGAAGCTGGCGATGGACTTGCGAGCGCGAGTGACCGCCGGCCGCTGACCCGTGATCGCGGCCAGTTCCTCGACCGCGTCGTCGAGGAGCTTGGCGTTGGTCTTGGCCTCGCCGACGCCCATGCTGAGCGTGACCTTGCTGACCCGCGGCACTTCCATGACGCTGTCGTAGCCGAGCTCCTGGAGAAGCTCCGGGCGGATCTCCTTGAAGTACCTGTCTTTTAGCCGTGCCATTCCCTACGCCTTGTCGATGTCCGCATTGCAGTTCTCGCGCCGGCAGGCACGAACCTTGCCGCCGGCGTCCAGAAGCCGGTAGCCGACCCTCGTCGGTTGGCCGCAGGCTGGGCAGACGAGCATCACGTTGGAGAGGTCGATGGCCGCCTCGCGCTCGATAACGCCGCCCTGGGGGTTCTTCTTGGGGTGCGGCTTGGTGTGCTTGTGCACCATGTTGAGGCGCTCCACGACCACGCGCCGCTTTTCGGGGTCCACGCTCAGCACCTTGCCCGACTTACCGGCTTCCTTGCCGCTCACGACCATCACCTGGTCGCCCGAACGTATCCTTGACCTTATCGTAGCCACTGTCACTCAGCTTCCTGGCTCTGCCGCGCCATCAAAGGACTTCCGGGGCCAGAGAGACGATCTTCATGAAGTTCCTGTCGCGGAGCTCGCGTGCGACCGGACCGAAGATGCGCGTGCCGCGCGGGTTGTTCTGGTTGTCGATGAGCACCGCCGCGTTCTCGTCAAAGGCGATGTACGTGCCGTCCTTACGCCCGAATTCCTTCCTGGTACGGACGACGACAGCGCGCACGACCTCGCCCTTCTTGACGCTGCCTCCCGGCGTCGCCGACTTGACCGTGGCGACGATCACGTCGCCCACGGTCGCATAGCGCCGCCGCGAGCCACCGCGTATGCGGATGCAGAGGATCTCCCGCGCGCCGGTGTTGTCGGCCACTCGTAATCTCGACTCAACTTGGATCATGCGTGCTCTCTCTGCCTGTGCTCGTGTTCCTACTTAGCCCGCTCGAGAACCTCGAGCAGGCGCCAGCGCTTAGTGGCGCTCAGCGGACGCGTCTCGACCACACGCACCAGGTCGCCCACGCCGGCGGTGTTGCCCTCGTCGTGAGCGTGCAGCT
>Ga0209777_10008002_pt1 | contig 11642 bp, 8 predicted proteins | sample FrelakmetHBP12HB_FD_187147 | JGI IMG/M metagenome (GOLD analysis project Ga0209777, IMG submission 187147) | Freshwater lake sediment microbial communities from the University of Notre Dame, USA, for methane emissions studies -HBP12 HB (SPAdes)... | ecosystem: Environmental > Aquatic >...
CGCGGCGGTCTGCGGAAACACGGGATTTTTTTTGCTCCGGCAGATGCCCTTGAAACAGAGCCGGTGATATACAATTATCTGAGAAACAGGCTCGAGAAGGTGGAAATACTGGCGGCGGGTAAGACTTTTAATATCGGTAGTGTCAGTTTCAGTACGCCGGTGCGCCACATTCACGGAGTTGAAAATTACGGGGTGGTTTTCCATACAACGAAACACAAAATTGCTTATATCACCGATACCAGTTACTTCGAAGAATTGCAACAATATTATCAGGGGGATCTACTCATCATGAATGTGGTTTTCACGGAGCCTAAAACCGGGCTCAGTTCTGAAAATATGCCGATTCAACATTTGTCCTTGCCGGACGTCGAGCGTCTGGTCAAAGAGATAAAACCCAAAATTGCAATTATGACACATTTCGGCATGGGGATGTGGCGGGCTAAACCGTGGGAGATTGCGGAACGATTGACGGAAAAGACCGGCACCCGTATTATCGCCGCCAGAGACGGCATGAAGTTTGACTTGAATGAACTCGATGCGACAGGCAAAAAAGATGGCTGATCTGGATAAAATCCTCCATAAAGTACAAAAACCAGCCCGTTACACCGGCGGAGAGTGGAATGCGGTGATCAAAGACTGGCAGACAACCGCGATTCGAGTGGCACTTTCTTATCCCGACATCTATGAAATTGGAATGTCTAACATGGCGATTCCTATTCTCTATGAAATTCTAAATGCACGTCCGGACGCACTGGCAGAACGGGTATTTATGCCCTGGGTAGATATGATTGCCGAAATGAAAACTGAAGGACTCCCGCTTTTCAGCCTGGAAACCAAGCATCCGCTAAAGGAATTCGACATCATCGGGTTCTCTTTAGGGCACGAGATGACATTCACCAATGTACTGGAGATGTTGGATCTAGCTTATATACCAGTTCTAGCTACAGAACGCAACGAATCGCATCCGCTAATAATTGCAGGCGGTGCGTGCATTCTTAACCCGGAGCCACTGACGGATTTTATAGATCTTTTCGCTATCGGTGATGGTGAAGGAATAGTGGGCGAGCTGGTAGATGTTTATAAAACCGCTAAATTGAATGGTTTTTCACGCGATCAATTATTGAGGCAACTGGCTACAATCGAAGGAATATATGTTCCCCGTTTTTATACAGTAACTTATAACCCGGATGGCACTCTGAAAAACCTGAAACCAAATGTACCCGAAGCTCCACCAGTGATAAAAAGGCGTATTGTAACACCGCTACCGCCACCGGTAACTAAACCGGTAATGCCTTATATTGAGGTGGTGCATGACCGGGCAGGCATCGAAATTATGCGAGGATGCAGTCGCGGATGCCGGTTCTGTCAAGCGGGGATTATTTATCGACCTGTCAGGGAAAGACCGGTCGAAGAGGTGGAAAAAGCTGTCGAAGAGATATCGGATAACTGCGGTTACGACGAGGTCGGGTTGGTTTCATTAAGCAGTGGTGATTATGAAGGTATAGAAACACTGGTTAATAATCTGACGAGAAAATTTGGAAACCTCTCTCTGTCTTTGCCTAGCTTGCATCTCAACAGTTTTTCATTAGATTTAATGGAGGCTCTTTCGAGCCGAAAAAAAATGGGTTTGACCTTTGCCCCGGAAGCCGGCAGCGAACGCCTGCGGCGGGTGATCAACAAACAGCTATCCGAAGAGGAAATTATCGCCACGTTTACGGGTGTCTTCAAGAGGGGTTGGAATAGCATCAAATTGTATTTTATGATCGGTTTGCCTACCGAAACATTTGAAGATGTGCAGGCAATTGTTTCTTTAGTCGATAAAATAAGGACTTTAGGCAAAGAAATTACGGGTAAAAATATCCAGATACGTGTTAACGCTTCAGCATTTGTACCCAAGGCGCATACTCCCTTTCAGTGGGTGAAACAGAATACCCCGGAGGAATTCGCCGTGAAGCATAAAATTTTGAAGGAAAGTTTAGTGCCTTTACGCACTAAACTTTCCTGGCAGGACCCGCGTGTCAGTAAACTGGAAGCGGTACTCTCACGCGGCGATAGGCGGGTGGGCAAAGCTATTTACCGGGCGTGGCAGTTGGGAGCTAAGTTCGATGCCTGGGACGAGCACTTAAGGCACGATTTTTGGTACCAGGCTTTTGTTGAGAGCGGAGTGGATATCGATTTTTATGTGCGGAGAGAACGTTCATTAGATGAATTCCTACCCTGGTCGCACATCGATGTCGGGGTTAGTGTAGATTTCCTGAAGAGAGAATACTCACGGGCTTTAAACGCTGAAACGACGCTCGATTGTCGTAAAGGCGGTTGTAATGTCTGCGGTCTAGAACTAACAGAAGCCGGTTGCCCTCGAGCTTAACCTTGGCACCGTGGAAATAGTGACCCGCATGACAATCCGGATGGAAAGACCTTCCGACGAAATAACCGGATAACCCTATAAATAAGATCAGAAACAAATATTGCGGCAAAGTGTAAGATAGATTCCCGCGTTCGCGGGAACGACAATATAGGAAAGGAAAACCCCCTTGCTTTCCTGTCTTCCCCGTGAAAACGGGGATCCAGATAACCTAGTTTGATAAAACAAGTTGACCTGTTAGAACTCATAGGGAAATCGGAGACTCTCAAAAAAGAAGGGGAGTGTTTTTCACTCCCCCCTCTTTTTCACAAATCGTTGTTAAACTTTAATTGCCGGTGTTATCCATAAAAGTAACCCCGACTACGTGGTCGCCTTCGTCCAGGCGCATCAGGATGACTCCCTGGGTGCTTCGGCCGAGGACTGATATTTCCTTCGCTGAAGTCCGTGTGACCTGCCCGTTAGCCGTCACAATCATTACCTGATGGTTGAGCCGGACAACTTTGGCATCCGCCAGGTCGCCGGTCTTATCGACAAGCTTAATGGTCCTTACACCGCTGCCGGCTCTCTGTTGTTTTGGATATTGATCGATCGGCGTGACTTTCCCGTGCCCTTCGGTAGTAACTACCAGCACATAAGAACCCGGATAAGCAATACCCATCCCAACGACTTCATCGCCATCGTCCAGTTTAATACCCTTAACGCCGCCGCTGGTCCGCAGACTGGTGCGAACGCTATCGACGCCGAAGCGGATGGATTGCCCTTTGCGCGTCACCATGACCACGTCATCCAGTTCGGTGGCAGTGCGGGCGGCGACAATCTCGTCGCCTTTCTCTACATCCATGCAAATCAACCCGCTGCTACGTACAGCGCTGAATTTATCCAGCGAGGTCTTCTTCACTTCGCCATGACGCGTGACCATGAGTAAGTAGGCATCGGGGGTAAATTCCTTGATGATGACCATGTCTGTGATCCGTTCATCTTGAGGTATGGCGAACAAATTGATAACGGCAGTCCCTTTACTGACCCGTGACGTATCCGGCGGCACCTCATAACACTTCAGGCTGAAGATCCTGCCGCGATTACTGCACAATAGCAGATAATCGTGGGTATCAGCCACTTCCAACAGGCGCACGGCGTCCTCTTCACGGGTTGTCATACCGATGATGCCCTTACCACCGCGGTGCTGGGCTTTGTAGGCTTTCGCGGGAACACGCTTGATAAAACCGCGATTCGTGATAATAACTGCCATTTCCTGGTGGGGAATCAAATCCTCTTCTTTAAAATCGATCGCGCCCTCTTTGTTAATTTCAGTGCGGCGTTCGTCGTTAAATTTCTCTTTTAAGTCCAGAGTTTCCTGTTTTACCACACCCAGAATCCGGGCGGGTTTTGCCAACAGATCCTCCAGATAGGAAATAGTCTTGAGTAAATCGGCTAATTCGTCGAGTATCTTCTGACGTTCCAGACCTGCCAAACGGCGTAAAGGCATTTCGAGGATGGCATCTGCCTGAGCACGGGAGAGGCTGAAGCTGTTCATCAGGTTCTGACGGGCAATATCCGTAGTTTGAGAGCCGCGTATGATAGCAATAACCTTATCGATATTATCCAGTGCAACTCTCAGACCTTCCAAGATATGTGCCCGGTCTTTAGCGGCTTTGAGCTCGAATCTGGAGCGGCGTGTAACAACCTCGCGCCGGAAGGCGATAAATTGTTCAAGAGCTTCTTTGAGGCTGACCACACGCGGTTGCCCGTCCACCAATGCCAGCATGTTGACAGCGAAGGTGGTCTGCATCGCAGTTAACTTGTAGAGGTGGTTCAGAACCAATTCGGGCTGGGCGTCGCGTTTCAATTCGATAACCACGCGAATGCCCTGCCGATCCGATTCGTCACGAAGGTCGCCGATCCCGGTAATTTTTTTGTCATTCACCAGTTCAGCGATCTTTTCTATTAAAGCCGCTTTGTTTACCTGATATGGTATTTCATTCACGATAATCTGACGGCGGTTGTTATCTATGTAAGCCTTGGCACGAACAAGAATTCTGCCCTTGCCGGTAGCATAAGCGCTCTGAATTCCGTCCTCGCCCAAAATAACGCCGCCGGTGGGGAAATCCGGTCCCTTGACATACTGGTACAGGGCGTCGACCGGTAGAGCAGGGTTTTCAATCAGAGCCCCGATGGCATCGCAAATTTCGCCGAGGTTGTGCGGAGGAATATTGGTGGCCATGCCGACTGCGATACCGGAAGTGCCGTTGACCAGCAATTGAGGTAAACGTGCGGGTAAGACAACCGGTTCTTTCAGGCTATCATCGAAATTAGGCGTGAAATCGACGGTGTTCTTGTCGATATCCATCAACATCCACTCGGCGATCTGGCTCAAACGGGCTTCCGTATAACGCATCGCCGCCGGTGGGTCGTCATCAATGCTGCCGAAGTTACCCTGGCCGTCAATTAACATGTACCGTAGAGAGAAGTCCTGGGCCATGCGTACCATAGCATCGTAAACCGAGGCATCCCCGTGTGGATGATATTTACCCAACACTTCACCGACGATGCGGGCGCTTTTCTTGGTGGGTGTATTGTAACGTATGCCCATTTCGGACATAGCGTAGAGAATGCGCCGGTGCACCGGCTTTAAACCGTCCCGCACATCCGGGAGCGCACGGGCCACGATTACACTCATCGCATAATCGAGGTAGCTGTTGCGCATCTCGTCTTCGATATTTACTGACCTGATTTTTCCGGTTACCATAATTTAAGACTCCGTATTATCGAATACCGTCGAATTTGCACATTCGCGGTACTGTATTCACTCATACCATTTTACCATAAATCACGTTCAATTACCTAAAAAATGGTATCTGATTCCCCGATATCTTTTTTTATATATTAACAATCACTTTATTTATCCGTTAACGAGTGGTATACTTGCACTAAAAATATTCGATAAAAGTATAAACAGATGTGTCACCTATTACTAAAAAAGAACACAACTTGTATTCGGCAATTTTCAGAAGAACCGTTACTAGGAGATGAAAAATGACAAGCACTAAAAAAGAAATATATAAAGAAATAGTGGATATCATGTCAACAGACTATTCCTGATATCTTGATAAAAAGGCATACAATCACCCTGAAAAGTATGACATTAAAGATGGCATGCATGATGATGATTTAGTGAAGGCGGTTAAGTCCTATCTTTTGGATTTCCAGGATCATCACGTTGTATTCAGACCGAGCTCAAATATCGGTTTTACAAACGGGTTTGTGACAAGGCGATATGAAAATAAGCTGTATGTAACCGAAGCCAGCCAGGAAAAAGAATTAATGGTCGGCGATGCAATCTGTTCCATTGATAACACGGATATTGCCGTCTTAACGGCGCTATATAAAAAAGAACTTTATAATGAGACAAATGAAAGACAAAATTGGGAAAACATACTAGTAAACGCTAAGAAATGTATGGTACATAGAGACAAAACAGCATTTGAATTCACTCTCAGGAAATATACTCCGGTAGCCGAACTACCGGTATATTCATTTAAAAAAATAAATAAGAAAACGTGTTTACTGACATTAAGTGATTTTAATAATGAGAGTGCAATAAACATTTAATCAGTGACAACAATGAAGATATTGTTAAGAGTAACAATTTGATCATAGATGTTCGAAAAAATGGTGGTGGTTCAGATATGGCATACTATCAATTATTGTCATATATTTTCCCCGAGAAAATTATGTTTTCTGACCTGCTTTCAGATGACGATTCTTTGCTAATGAATTGTACAAAGCGTAACTGTGATTTGAGAACAGAAAATTTTAGTAATTATCTTCAAAAGGGATTGGATGATTTTACGTCCAAGTGGATAAAGCAAGAATTACTCTTTTATGAAGAATATTATGGTAAGGGATTTGTAACCCATGATCATGATATGGACTTTGAAATTAATGGAAAAACAACTCCGGCGAATATCTTCATATTAAGTGACTGTTACTGCGGCAGTTCAGGTGATGCATTTGTGCAAACATCAAAAAAATCAAGTAAAACCAAGGTCATTGGCAGAAACACAGCAGGTGTTACGGACTATAGTAATCTTGCTATTATTGACTTTGGAAATTATCAATTGATGTATCCAACATCAAAAGTAAATAAAAATCATATTAATGGAGTAGGTGTGGCTGTAGACGTTTACATTCCCTGGACACCGGAACATTTAAAAAAAGATGTAGATTTGGAAAAAGTCTTAACCATGATTTAATGTCGATGTCACCTTATTTCGAAGGGTGTTAACTCTCCGTGTCATCGTCAAAATCATCTTCCATCGGTTCTTCGTGTAGCACTTCCGATTCCTCGCCGCCAACGACTGTATATCCCGGTTCTCCGAGGAGGTTTTCTTCCTGTTCGATTTCCCGCCGGATCACACGGTCGGTAATATCGGGGCGGGGACCTTCAACTCCGCGGGTGGGGAAAGAGAGTTGCCCGATGAGCGAAGGATGCTGGTAAGTTTCGCGGATCATAACGTTAACCGCTTTCTCCGATGAATTAACGATCGCTCCGGAATATTTATTGCCGCTCTTGATAAAACGCACGATTCTCTGGCCGTACCTGGGTTCGACGGTGCCGATATATTCGCCGCGTACGCTCTCCACTGTCAAATTGATACCCTTCGGTTTCAGGTGAACTTCATCACCGGCCGCTACGCGAGCCAGGACAACCGGTTTCGCCAGGCTGTGCAGCTGCACGACACCGGATTTACCGATTTCTTCGATAAATGTCTGAGGAGCCACCTTTCTTGCGTCGCCTTTTTGGGCAGTTTTCGTTTTTTTCAAGAGCGCCAGCCGTTGGATATTTTTCTGCGCGATCGCGTTGTAGGAATCTACTCGTAAAGATTGGCGATAGGCTTTTTCGGCCTCGTCATATTCGCCCAGTTCTGTGTACGCTCTCCCGAGGCGGTTATGTGATTCTACATCGTCGGGAAACATGTCGACCAGATGTTTATTAATCTCAATCGCTTCGTGCCATTTACCTAAAATAGCCAAGTTGACAGCCTCACGGCTCTGTAATCGTCTTAATTTAGTCTTTTCTTCTTCGTGATATGCCATGCTTCCCCTCCCGGGAACTTGCTCCGGAATGTCCAAGAATATTATCTTACTTTAGGTTAAAGGTCAATGACTTTTCGACGCAATGATTAAAATAATTTTCAAAAGATTATTCTTCCACTTCGAATGCCTGGTGCAAGGCTCTTACCGCCTCTTTTACTTTCTCTTCGGCAATAATGCAGGTGATCCTGATTTCAGATGTCGCGATCAACTCTATGTTTATGTTTTTATCCCAGAGGGTCTTAAACATCTTGGCGGCGAAACCGGGTGTGTTCTGCATGCCCGTACCTACGATGCTCACTTTGCCGAGTTTGGCATTGCCGGCAATATCTTTAGCCCCTATCTTCTTGGCCAGCTTTTTAGTTACCTTGAGCGCTTCCGGCATCTGGTCTTTAGTCACAGTAAAAGTTATGTCGGTAATTTTATTCACGCTGGCGTTTTGCACTATGGTGTCGACGCTGAGACCCGCCTGTGCCAGAGGTACAAAAATCGAAGCTGCAATGCCCGGTTTATCCGGTATCCCCACGATGGTAATTTTAGCTACGTCCAAATCCACCGCTACGCTTCTAACCTTATTCCTGATTTCCATTGATACTCCTCCATGAATTAAGGTGCCGGGATTATCGTTAAAACTCGAAGCTACGAGAATCGGGATATTGTATAGTTCTGCGAGCTCGATCGCTCGAGGTTGCATTACTTTGTTTCCATAAGTCGCCAGTTCCAGCATTTCTTCATAACCGATTTCTGCGAGGCGTTTGGCTTCGGGAACAATACGAGGATCGGCGGAATAAATTCCGTCCGTATCGGTGAGCCGTTCGCAGACTGTCGCGTGTAAAGCGGCTGCTAACGCCACCGCGGAGGTATCCGAGCCGCCCCGTCCTAATGTCGTAATCTCGTCATCATCGGTCACTCCCTGAAATCCCGCGACAATAACGATCTGTCCATGGTCCAGTTCTTTTTGGATGCGCTTTGTCTCCACTGCAGTAATGCGTGCTTTGCGATAACTGGAGTCTGTTTTGATACCTGCCTGAGCACCACTCAGGCTGATAGCCTGGTATCCTATGTCCTTCAGTGCCATCGCGAGTAAGGTGCTGGTGACCAGTTCCCCGGTCGATAGTAAAACATCCATCTCGCGCGCCGAGGGTTGTTTGGTGATCTCTCCGGCCAGCTTAATCAAGTCATCCGTCGTATCGCCCATGGCGGAAACAACCACCACCACCTGGTCGCCGCGATCATGCCTCTTGGCAATGCGTGCAGCAACGGCTTTGATTCTCTCCGCGGTAGCGACCGACGAACCGCCGTATTTCTGGACAATTAAAGACATATTTACTCTCCAATCAATTTACGCATAATATGCCACCCGGGGTCAACTTTAACGCCGGTTTTCTTCGCTTCAGCTTCGGTTAATCTTTTTGCCTGGTTTCCATTAACACCGCTTCCCCAAATCATAAACGGCACCGGGTCGCTATTATGGGTACGGATACTGATGGGCGTAGGATGGTCGGGGGTTAACAGCACACGCAACTCTCTGCCTTGCCACTTTTCGATTTCCGAAACTACGTATTTATCGATATTTTCGATTGCCGTGATTTTATCTTTGATCGAACCAGCGTGCCCGGCTTCGTCCGGAGCTTCAATGTGGACCACAACGAGATCGATTTTATGCAATAGATCCAGGGCTCCTTTGATTTGAGCTTTATAGTCATTATCGAGCCCATCTGTGACGCCGGGAATGTCCAGTAATTCCATCTCGGCCATTCTGCCCAAACCTTGCAACAAACTCACCCCGGAGGTTACGGCTGCTTTTTTATGGTAAACGTCCAAGAATCTAGGCATCGTAGGGATCTTTCCGCTGCCCCAGAAGAGCCAAATTCCGGTGGCCGGTAATTGACCACGGGCGATGCGTTTTTTATTTATGGGGTGGTCCTTTAGCACTGCTTGGGAACGGGTCGTCAATTCATTTAGTAGCTCACTACCCCTGCCTTTGGGGAGATAAGAAGTGATATCTTTGCCTGGGATATCGTGCGGAGGTGTGCATATAGCTTCAGGCGTTTCCGGGTAACCTTTTAACTTGAGGATATTTCGGTAAGCAATTCCGGGATAAAATATTATTCTGTCACTCCCGAGCTCTTGGTTGATTGCCGCGATAAGTTCACGTCCTTCTGCAGTAGAAATAGAGCCCGCGCTATGGCTGACCATCTTGTTATCCTGTACGGTGACCAGATTGCAACGGAACAAAACCTCGCCGGGATTTATTTCAATTCCCAGACTTTTGGCTTCTATCGGAGCTCTGCCGCTGTAATATTTTTGTGGATCGTAGCCAAAAATGGACATACAGGCGACGGAACTATCCGGCTCGAGACCGTCCGGCACATTTTTAGAAAGTCCGATCTCAGCCTTAGCGGCCATTCTATCCAGATTGGGGGTAAATGCCAGTTCAAGTGAGGTTTTGCCACCGCGCTCCGGAATCGGTAAACCGGCGGCACCATCAATAATCAGAACACAGTATTTCATCAAGTTCCTTGCTATCTGAGAAGCATTTTGCTTATAATTAGATTTTGCGGGGCGTAGCGCAGCCTGGTTTAGCGCGCAGCGTTCGGGACGCTGAGGTCGGTGGTTCGAATCCACTCGCCCCGACCATTTTCTGCCCCGGATAGTTTTCTATCTAAACGTACTCATGTCATTATACTTCTCACAGTCTCGATTTTCAATCGATTCCAACGGATTAATGTTCCAAATACAGTCTCGGTTTGATTCCAACAATTAACCCTTGAATTTTTCACTCTGGTTTGCCTCTTTGTGTCTGCTCCAGTATCATAGAGTATTAAGCAAGGAGGCTCGCATGCAAAATGTCCTTTCCGATATTAAAGTCCTGGACTTAACTCAACATATCGCGGGGCCTTATTGCACCAAGTTGTTGGCTGATTACGGGGCTGAAGTTATTAAAATAGAGAAGCCCGGAGAAGGCGACGGAGCCCGTCGCGTCGGGCCTTTTTTCCAAGATGATCCAAACCCGGAAAAGAGCGGTCTGTTTTTACATTTGAATACTAACAAACAGAGTCTCACCCTCAATCTAAAAACCGGACGCGGCAAGAAAATATTACTGGACCTGGTGAAAGTAGCAGATATTCTGGTGGAAAATTATTCACCCCGGGTAATGCCTTCATTAGGGTTGGATTATGAATCCCTCGTAAAAGAAAATCCCCGCCTTGTGATGACTTCCATCTCTAACTTCGGACAAACAGGTCCCTATAAGGATTACAAAGGGACGGAATTATCCCTGTTTGCCATGGGTTCGCACATGCATTTTGAAGGCGAACCGAACCGCGAACCGGTAAAATTTCCGGCTAACAAGGCGCAATATCTGGCAGGTACCTATGCCGCTACCGCGACGTTGGGAGCCTATTTTGGGGCGAAAGCTACAGGTCAGGGGCAGCAGGTGGACGTTTCGATCATGGAATGTCTGGTCTCGCCGCCGGAAGCGGGTGCCTGGTTGATGGCTTACTATTTTACCAAGCTGGAAACGAACCGGGTGGGGCATCGACGGGAAGGCTCTTTCCCCATCGGGGTTTATCCATGCCGGGATGGCTACATTTTTGTCTACGGCGTGGTTTCTTTTTTCTGGCCGAGGATTACCGCCTGGATGGGCATGCCGGAATTAATCACCGACCCACGGTTTGCTACTCCTGCCGCCCGCCGCGAACACCACGGCGATTTTGACACAATCTTCATCCCATGGTTGATGGAACATACCCGCCAGGAATTATTCTATTCAGGGCAGGTGAACCGCTTGCCGGTGACACCGGTGTATACCATCGACGAAACTATAAAAGATCCTCAGTTTATAGAAAGGAATTCGTTTATCCAAATCAGACATCCGGTGGTCGGTGAAATCACATATCCCGGATTACCATTTAAACTACCCGCCGCTCCTATCACCCCGCAACAGCCCGCACCTCTGTTAGGTGAGCACAACATTAGTATTTTGTCGGGCAGACTCGGTTACACCGATACAGAAATTGTGAAACTACGTGAAATGGGGGTAATTTAGATGGAAAAACAAAACAACGATAAATTACCTCTGGAAGGTATCCGGATTATCGATCACGGTGTGGTTTATACCGGGACGGCTGCCACTACGTTCCTGGCAGATATGGGCGCCCAGGTTATCCGTGTAGAATCG
>Ga0209777_10008003_pt1 | contig 11641 bp, 9 predicted proteins | sample FrelakmetHBP12HB_FD_187147 | JGI IMG/M metagenome (GOLD analysis project Ga0209777, IMG submission 187147) | Freshwater lake sediment microbial communities from the University of Notre Dame, USA, for methane emissions studies -HBP12 HB (SPAdes)... | ecosystem: Environmental > Aquatic >...
AGAGGCGCACTGTCGTGCCCGCGTAGGCGCTCAGATCTGCGCTATGGGACACCCAGCCTGTGTCATTCTTGGTGCCAGGCGGCGCACTGAATGTGAAAAGGGTTGCGAGGACGTTGCCTGTCCCTGGGTCCTGCACTTGGACGCTGTAGGTGCGCGGAAGCGTTGAGCCTCCGTAGTCAGCCATGTTCCACTGAATGCGCTCCTGCCACGACAGTGTTGCCCCACCTGCCGGGACAGCCACGTCCTGATACATGGTGTACTGCATTGGGCCTGCGCCATCGAAGCCGTTCCAGGCATCGTAGGTGCCCGCCACGGGTGCGGTAACATATGGCGGATTGTAGCCGCCCCCAGCGCCTGCTGCCGAAACTGCCCAGGGCATGTATGGCGTCCCCGTCACCGCGGTAGTCCACCCCGTGAAATTGCCCGACTCGAACCCACCGTTGCTGAGCAACTGCCCCCCTGCGCTCGCTGTTCCAGGGCTTACTGTGCCGCCGCTGCACGTGATGGCTCCCACCCTGCCCGTGCCGCCAAGTGTTGCGGACGCCTTGACGCTGACGGGACTGGATGGCTGCGAGCCGTTGACCCACAGGGTGCCTGCATTGACCGTGGTTGCGCCGGAGTAAGTGTTGTCAGAAGCCAAGACCAGCGTGCCGGCGCCGGTCTTTGTCAAGGAACTCCCGCCGCCGATGGCGCCATTGAGTGTCAACTGCCCGGCATCCACGGCTACGGTGGCATTGCTGTTGAGCGTGATGGCGCCACTCATGGAGTTGGAGCCGCTGAGGCTGCGCAGCGCGCCCGCACCGCCGATTCCCGCGCCCTTGAGCGCCAGGGGCGCGCTGGCCACGGTAATGCCGCCCTGTATTTCGAGTGCCGCGCCACTGGCCACCGTTGCGCCGGCTATGGTATTGCCCAGGGCGGACGCATTTTGAACCCTCAAGGCGCCGCCGCTCACGGTCGTAGTTCCAGAGTAGCTGTTGGCGCCGGTGAGAATCAGCGTTCCGGCGCCTTGTTTTGCGACGCTTACTGGGCCAGAAACGATGCCTGAGAACGTGTCCGCATTGGCCGTGTTAACCGTTAGAACTGCGGCCCCAACTGCACTGTTGGTCAGGAAGCCTGCGCCATTCAGGTCGGACAATGCTAGTGCGAAGGCGTTGGCGCCGTCAGAAACGTCTACCGTGGCCCCCGTGCCGATGGTGAGATTGTTGCCCGCGGGCACGGCGCCAGCCGCTCCAATCCGCAACGCACCGCTGCTGACACTGGTCGGCCCGCCATAGGTGTTGGCGGCAAACAGGAAAAGGTCACCCGTCCCGCCGCCTTTGGCAAGCCCGCCCGCCCCGGAGATGATGCCGTTTAAGCGGCAAGTCCCCGACGTGTCCACTGTCAACAGGTTCCCGTTATTGGCTATTGCGCCGTTGGTTCCGAAAATAAGCGTTGTGCCGGCCGCAGCGGTGACGGAGAGCGGAATATCCAGGTTTACAGGGAGGTTTACGGTGTTGCTTCCTGTGGTGTTGTTTACCCCTGTCGGCGCGTGCAGCGCCACCGCGTTCCCCGTGAGGTCGAAACCGCCGGCGTCAAAGCGGATGAAACCATAGACGGTGTTGGCCGCGCTGTCATTGAATGGCGTGAGGCGGCTTGTGCCTGCGAAGACCAGGTTCGAGCCTGGAATCAGGTGCGCTCCGGACCAATTGGCGTCATCACTCCAGTTGTCCGTGGTGGTGCTGCCGCCGTTCCAAATCAGGATGGACAACGCATAGGTAACCGTGTTGTCCGTGCTGGTGGATGCCTTATTCGCGTTGCCACTCAGGTCATGGACTGCGCCCTTAGGAATCGAGACGCTCACATCGCCGCTCGAGCTCATGCCGCTGACCGCCACATTATAGGTGGGTCCGCTGCCGCTGATGGCCGCTGTGGTGGCGCCGGCACTGCCGCTTAGCGCCACCGCGTTGGCCGTGAAATCCACGACGGGTTCACTGAACACCACCGCGAAATTGAGGGGAGACAGACTGGCGGGGTCCGGCTGGCCGGCAGCCTGGTTGACAGTCACAGACGGCGGCGTGTTGTCCCAGATGAAGTTAATGGCTTGGTTGTTCGAAAGCAGCGCGCTGCCGCTGTAGGAGTACTTTCTGGCCACTTGTCCCGTGCTGTTCTCCACACCTATCGTCGCGCTCCTTCCCGCGCCGTAGGCGCTGGCGGCCTGGACCTCCAGGTACTGGAAAATAATGAGATCGCTCGTCTCACACAATATCGCCTGGAAGGTTAAAGCCGCGCTATCCCCGTAATGGGGAACGCCGACCCAACTGACCACATACTGGCGGTAGGGGGCCGTACCCACCGTGCCCACCCGCACGGTCCCGGCGCTAGAGGGGTTCAGGTCATCCCACCAGGGGTACATCTGATTATTGGGTGAGTCCGTGGAGGGAATGTCCGTATTGCTATAGGTCGTCATGCCGCTGGAGTCGAACCCGAGAAGGCCGTTAGACCCCACGTACAGTTGCGTATACGGCTGCCCATAGAAGGAGAACGTGAACGGCAGCGTCTGCGCTGCGCTGACAGTATCGTCACCAGCTCCCAGGTTGGTGTGCGACGATGGGTCAATCCAACTGAACGTGCCCGCGGCCATGGTGTAATTCCGGGCGATGAGCAAACTGACGCCCACGGATTGCGTGCCGCTGCCCGTCGTGCTGTTGGTGAACGTGACCGTGTCCGAGTACGAACCCTCTGCCAGGCTGTTGGCGCTGCTGTTGATGGACACGATAACCTGTGCCGTCGCGCTGGGCGTGAGCGTGCCGCCGCTCGAGGATAGCGAGACCCACGGCTGGGTCTTGGAAGCAGTCCAACTCAGGGAGTCGGCGGCGTTGGCGTTTTGCAGCGTATAGGTCTGGCTGCCGGGGGAGAAGGGGCCGCCGGGCGACCCTGAAGCAGACAGTCCCGTCACCGGCGCCACGCGCAAATCGCCGGGGATGTCGAACGCCTCTACCACCCCGGAAGTGCTTGAGGCGGAGCCCGCCTGGGCACTGTAGCCCATGCCGCGTTTGGCGAAGGCCTGCCACAACTCGGTCAGGTCGGCACCGGCATTGTCCACCGTGTCAGCCTGCAGGATGGCGTCGCGCGCTTGCAGGAAGGTGGGGTTTGCAGGCCCCAGCTTCATTCCGTCGGTCACGAGCTGCAGCATGAGCTGGTTGCCGGGGTTGAAGCCATACTTCGTAACAATCTTGGCACGCGCTTCCCACAATGTCTCGCACCACACTTCGCCCATGTCGTGCACTTCAGGGTTGACCCTGATGTCCCCGAATGTCAGTGGGTTCTTGGAATTGGCGCTCACTGTCGGCCCCGGTTCGATGACGTACGGGTAACGCCGGATGCCGCGGTAATAATTGTCGCTCACCGCGCCATAGATCACGTACGCGCCGACCGGATAGGTGCCCTGGATGTCGTCGCCAGGGTCGGCCAGCAGGCACAAGGAGTAGAAGTCGCTCCAGCCTTCCCCCATGCCTCCCGGCTGCAAAGCGCTTATGCCCACGCCGCCGCCCACCAGCCGATTGCTCAGCCCGTGGGTGTATTCGTGTTGAATGACCTGTGCGTCAAAGTCGCCGTCGCGCTGCGGGCTCGGAGTCGTCCACAGGAACATCTGCATGCGGCCGGGCGAGCCGTCCGGAGGAGTGGAGAAATTGGCGTTATTGGTCCCGCTGCCATCCTGGCCGTCGGCCTGAACCGCGTCGTTGCCCACTCCGCCACGCCCGTAGTTGTTGTTCTGGAAGTTCCCCGCCGCTTCCGTAAAGCCTAGTTCATACAACTTGTCGTGCATGAAGTTGCACCAGTAGAAGAGATTGACCACCGCCGCCGGGCGGTAGGTGCTCGGAGCCTTCGTCAAATCGAGGGCGAAGTCGTAGGTCAGCGGGCTGCCTGTGCCCGCGGGCCGCGGCAGGTCCGGCGTGTCGGTCCCATTGACGTCTGTGTGCGCATCCACGTTGTTGCCGCGCGTGTCATTATGGGTGGTGTCCACCCACCCGTCCGGCGAGGCAGTCGAGTTCAACGAGTCGAGCGTGACCAGCGTGCGCGCCACCACGGGCGGCTGCGCCGTGTTGGAGGTCGGCCAGCCAGGCGTAAACGGCGAAGGGCTGTCGCCCGTGAACACGCGCAAAGCACAGGTTGCAGCCAGGTTCGTTGTATCCTGCGCCGTAAACACAGGCGCCGGGGCCGCAAGCGTCTGCGGGTTGGAACTGGAGTTCGAGACCGCCGAGGAATACAGGGCCGTCAGTTGCTGCGCGCGTTGCTTGCTGATGAACCAACCCGTGAGACAACTCTGCTCCAACACGGCGCCGCTCTGGACATCCACCAGCGTCCGGTACATCTCATGACTGCTCCTCTCGGTGAATACCAGGTCCCAGGCCAAACGCATCTGCGCTGCCGTAGTCGGGAACCAGGCCATCCGCGCCTGTGCCTCGCCGAGCAGCGCCTTCCCGGTCAGATGCTGTGCTTGCTCGATCCCTGCGGCCGCCCCCGCGGTGATCTCACCGGGGTTCTGGACAAACTGTTTCAGTGCGGCCTGCAAAGCCGCCGGGGCCGCCACGGGCGGGTTGGCCTGCACGTCCGCGAACCCCGGCACACCGGCGTTGGCGGCCGCCGCCGCACCGGGCACGAAGTGGCTCCCGACACTGACCAGCTCACCGCGCGCCGTAACGTTGGCCAGCAACCGCGCACCGTACACAGGCAGCCCATTGAATTCCTGTTGCCAGACCGTGCTGCGCATTCCGTTGTGGGCGTTGACGTAGTCACGCTCGGCACGAGCTGGCACCAAGGCCTGCGCGTCAAACCCAAACAGGCCGTGGTACTCATTGAGGAAGGCCTTGACCGCCAGGTGCGGGTCATCCGCGGCTATGCCGGCCTTGGCCTGCTTGGGCACCGCGCCGCCGATTCCGCCTTCGCCACTGAGGAGCCCACCTCTATTACGCACCCACCCAGGTGAACCAAGACGTTCATCATAATCAACTTTGACATCAACTGCGCGGGACCGCATCTGGCGCAGTGCGTTTTCCTGCTCCTTGGTTGGCTCCCCGGAAAAAACACAAGAGCCTGCGAGTAACAAGGCAAGCGCCAGCGCGAAACCCGCGGCCCGGTGCTGCACCTTCACAAGCACCAGCCGCACCAACCAGACCAGCCCGGCCAATAGCCAGTGGACCAGCCCTCGGGCAGAAGCGCAACCAGCCTGGCCGAGCAGTTCGTCGCGTGACATGGCGACCTCCCTCTCTATAATATTTTTGTTGAGTTTACCTGGAACCATCCTTATCCCGCGAACGTTCCAAGTCAAGCAGAACATGGAAGCTATAGGACCAAGGTCCGATGGGACGGAGTTCCTGTGGGCGTGCTCGGAATTTACTGACGGGAAACATGGCGACGGACAAGTCAATGTAACCGTTCCGCTGAACACATTTGGGGTGTGGCACGCGAAATGCTAAGAGCGGCGACGGGATGCTGGAGGGCCACTGGTGGCGCAGTACCTTGGGCAGGATGCCGGTCACTCGCACAGTGTACCGCAGATGGGCTGTACGTGTGGGGTGTCTGCGACCGCTAACGACAGCGCAAGAGCGGCCACGCCAGTGCCCCCCAGGCCACTAACGGCGCGCCTGGAACTCCGTAGTCCCTGCCGGTCGGCAAGGGCGTTGCTCCACCACCCAGGGCAATGGCCGGGATTCCTGCGCATGGCTCTGCACGGAGCCGTTGTTCGTATAGGGTTTCGGCAAGAGGCTGTTCCCTTTTCAGGACCTCCTCCTCACAATCCACCAAACTCGAGTTGTGAACTTCTCCCAAGTAATCCCCAAACGTCAACAGACTCTGCACGGATGGAAATCAAACCGCAAACTTCGGCTGGGCGTTGGATTCCATGCATGAGAGTGCACATTCTCATGCAGGACGCATTTTACCTATGAAAAAAGCGCAGTTTTCCGCGTAACGTAGGAATCCGGGTCTCCGTGACACAGCCAGAAGAACACCTGCCCGCCGCCAACTGCCATCCACAGGTCCCTTGCAGACCGCGTAGGAGGCACCGCAATCGAGGTAACGGTGGACTTGGGCGACATCGTTGCCAGGCATGAGCGCGAGACGCTCATAGGTCTTCCGGCACCAGTCGCCATCGTAAGAACCCAGGCTCTGCATGGCCAGGCTCTTTGGAAAGAGCTTGTGCAGTTCGGGCAGCATCGCCTCGGTCCAAGCCATGGTGTCCCCGCCCGCCACGCAGTTCACCTCGTTCCACAATTCCCAGCCGAAGACAATCGGGTCGGAGCCGTAACGCGCCTGATACCATGCCAGCTTCTTCTTGAATTGCTCGCGCGAGGGCTGGCCGTCGAAAAAGTCCGCCATCGTCTTCGCCGTGCCGCCATTCGCAACATTGTGGAGCGGCTTGGTCGCCCAGTTAGCCGGTCCTTCAACGTTTCTGAAGTGTTCGAGGCAGAGCTTGACGCAGATGCCGTGCTGCTTCGCCACCGCGAAAAGGGCGTCAATGCGCTTGGCCCGCTCCAAGTCGTACTCACCGCACTTCCTGTTCTCGATGTCGAGGCTCCAGCCGCTGAGCCAGACGCGGATATAGTTGCCGTGATTTTCGGCGAGGCTCTTGACCCATCCGGCCATCTCGCCGAGGTCGAGATTCTCCGTAGGCGGCGCAATCATGTTGAGGCCGATTGGGATGTAGGGCTTGCCGTCGGACAGCTCGAAGTAGCGGTTGTCGCGCGGGCTGACGCGGATGAAGGCCGCTTCCTCGGCGGCAGCGGCGCTCATGCACAGCCAGCACGCCAATAAGCACATTGCTGGGAGCCATGCACTGGTCATCAAGGCGCCTCCATCTTGGGAAACCGCAGTCAGATTGCTCATGAGATAGGTACTCCAATCATGGTTTCAGGTTTCAAGTCTTCCCGCCGCCGCATATAACCTGAAACGTAACCGTTCACAAGGTAGGAGAGGAAGGCGGGCAGTCAGGGGGGAGGCGGTGTGCAGGCGTGGCGCGGGCACATCCACAAAGTGGGCTTGCCCGTGCCAGCTTGCGGCTCTTGGTTTGAGCTTCTCGCCTTCGCTATTCTGTGGAAGATGAACGTGGGGCGGGGCGCGGAACACCCCCATGCTGGGCCGGGGTCCCCCCTTTCGTCAATGCGCGCGCGGCAGCGCCCAACAACTCCCCTGCAATCGCCAACGCATCCGTGGCCGACAGCTCGACGGCCACTTTGAAGGAGGGATCGCCAATGCTGACCTCAGTAGCAACCGTCCGCCGAATTCGCAGGTACAGCTTCTCGCCATTGCTGTAAACTAGAACCGCGTCACCGTTCTTCACAGAAAAGCTCTGAGGACGCATCCCCTTGGGCGTCATTGTGCAGCATCCTTGTGCAGTGTGCTTCGCATTCACCTGGTATCGTTCACCTTCTGAACTGTCAAGGGGCCTTCTGTTCAACCAATCATCAGGTTTCTGATACGCACTTTTACGGCAGTTCCTTCATAGGTGTGGAAGGGCCAGAAATCGGCGGGGTTCTTATGAATGCTTCCCAGCCGCGCAGTAAAGACTTGGGTGATGCGGAGGAGGGAGTCGAACCTTCATGCCTCACCACGGTAGATTAGTACTCCTTTAGGACCTTGATGTGTCGTCCGGATGTGTCGCCGACAGCTTGTTGTCCTTTGCCCAGCATGGGGGCAGGTTCTTTCCTCCCCACGCAACCAAGGCCCTATAAATGTTCCATGAACAACATGATAATCATCACCACAGCACCAAAGTTCAGCAACCCTAGGGATGCGCCCAAGATGGTCTGTATGAAGCCGATCACGCGCACCTTACTTTTCCAACGAGCAAGAGAAACGATACCGAAGACCATCCAGAGCTCGCCGCCTACCCAGAAGAAGAGGACCATTGCAGCACCGAACAGAGGCCGAAGCTGCATGTCCACGCCAAGAAGACCACCCGAGATAAGGATAAATCCGACCCAAGCACCCAGGCTGTAGCTGAAGCGGCGGCCCAGCCGACTTAGAGCAAGAACTACCAGAGCCGCGCCGACGATAGGCAGGCCAAAGCAGATGATTTCGAACAGCATTAAGTCGTGTTCAGATATATTCAAACCTACGGTCTCCTGAGAACCACACCTGCACCATAGCCTGTTCTGGCGCTGGTTTTGCCGCGTAGGTGTAAGCGGCCAGCAACACCACGAGCCTCGACAGCTTGAGATTTCGCATTAGTTCCGCCCTAGCCACTCAGTTTGTTATCCTTTGACCAGCTTGCAGGCAGGCTCTCGCAGCCATGCGCCTTCAAGGCCCTATAGAGCAACGGCCTTAGCACCTCGTCAAACACCGTTGAGCAGTTTGGGCACAGACTGATGCCGTTCACCTCCGGCTTGTCCATCTCGTCTATGATATGGCATGCGAACCGCCTGCCCGCGTGCCAGCCACAAATCAAGCAGGGCTTGGCCGTGATCTTGTTCGCAGCCTTGCGGTTCTTGAATGCGGCCATGCTTCCTGTTTCGTCAGTTTCGCCCTCCAGCCTGAGCTAGATTGCGCGAGCATGGCAAGGCTGGTGGAATGCGGCCTGGCGACGGAGAAGGAAACGAAGGACAGTGGTCACAGTGAAGAAACTTCAGCAACCACAGGAAGCATGTAGCTGCGGGCAGGGCAGGCAAACGCTGGGTTTGAGATACAACGTGATTGGCAGAGACTTGCTGAGTTGCTGAGGCGAGTTGGTTTACGTGCCGCAGTTTCAGCCGCCCTTGCCCGCAGTTTCATGTTTCCTGTGTCGTCAGTTCGGCTCGCCGGCTTGAGCCAAATTGTACGCCCTGCCCCAGCCTGCTCTACTGGTCCGCAAGGAGGACAGGGCCATGCAGAAGTACAACTCGCTCGTCATCACCAGTGGAGTGCAGGAACTCTGCGAACAGAAACGCTGCTGGCGGGCAAGAACGCAACGAACGCGCATATTCGGCCAGAGCATCTGCGGCAGGTTTGGGACGCTCTGTGTGCCAGTGATGTGCTCGTGCTCTACCAGCACGGCTAACGGCGTCGTTCAATTTCACGAAGGCGGCCGAGGAGAACAACGCCGAGAACCTGCTGGTCATCAAGGACAGGGCGATGGCCGCCAGGTATGCCGAGAACTGGAAGGAGCATGCCGCCCCTTCCGAACCCTACGCTGGCCGGATGAACGACGCAGGGCGGGAGAAGGGCGCCGCGACAGAAGACCCCGCGCCCCGGCAGGAACCGGCGACGAAGTATTCGCCCGCGAGATGGGTGCAGTTCCTGTCGGGATGATTCCTCATCGTTCGTACTCCTTCAGCAGATAGTAGTCCAGCCGCTTGACCGTGACGTTGTCCCGCGCCGCCCTCGCCTCCTCGTACAGGCGCCAGAAGCGCATGGCGAACCGGCCGTACTCCTTCTCGGCCTCCGCCGGCATGTCGAAGACCCGCATGTCCTTCCGCCAGGGGCAGAGCCTCCGCAGGGCCGCTGCGGCGCGACTGTCGTAGACGGGGACGAGGGGGGCATGGAAATGGAGGTATTTCGAGACGAACGAGCGGCTGGACTGGCCGCGAATGAGCAGGGGCCTCAGCATCTTGACGAAGCGGCCATGCTCCCTGACGATGATCCGCAAATTGTCTAACGTCAGCGGTTCGCTCATCGCGGCAAGCGTGTTGATCATTGCATCGATCTTCGATCTCCCCTTGAAAACGTGCTGGGCCAGTTTGGTCAGGGCCTTGTCCTGCTGACCGATACGCCGCTGCTTGGGGGTCTCAATCTTCCGCTCGATGCCCGTCGAATACGCTCGGGCGATGATGGACAACTTGGCGTTAACCGCATTGGCGGACTGGTGGCCGGGCAGCCGCTTGCAGAGGTAGTAGAGAGCCTCGTCCGTGGCGGCCCAGTTCCGTTCCCGGTCTTCGACGGCTGCGTCGTATCTGGCGAGGTCAATCATGGTTCCCGGTCTCCCGTTCTTGCTTTCCGAACCTACCCCTTGAAAATGTGCTCCCTGTGGTAACGCAGGAACTGCGGATGCGGTCGAAGCAGCATAGTACCCGGCAGGCGGACGTAGCCATCCTCGTTCATCATACGGCGAGCCGCCTCGGGAAGCAACCTCTTGGCTACCGGTATGCGACCGTCGGCGGCGGCGGAGACGATCCCCCTGTCGAACATCCAATGGAACGTTCTGGAAAGGGCGATGCCATTGCGGGGGGAGTCGGGGCCATGTTCTTTGACAGGCCGGATGTGCGCTGCCTCGATCTCGCAGCGCCCGCCGCCGTTGACGAGCTTCAGCCCTGTCATCGCGCAGGTCGCGTCGTAGGCGGCCCGAACGACTTCCTGAAACGCGGCGTCCCGCAGAGGCCGGTTGGTAATCGCCTGAATTGTTGGCCTGCCATAATCAGCGGCCGGCTCAGCGGCTTTGTCCGCATCGAAGTCGCCCATCTCTAAAGCATCCGCCCGAACGCCCATCTGAACGATGAGGGCGTACTCGTCGTCTGGCAGAAGGTGAATGGCCCGCTGGAACAAGCCGGCGTTGATTGAGCCGTCCGGCTGCCGCAGGCCGCTCTCAAAGTACCTTTCACCCATCTTGAAGGGAACTGGATTTGGGAATTCGAGGTACTCGCTGACGCGGGCGTAATAGTGTTCCGCCATTTTCGGATCTGGCTCGATGACATCGACGCGGGCCGTAGCGAAGTAAACCTGCCGCCCGTTGTTCCGGCGCGGCTCGTAGTAGATGATCCAATCGCCAACCATCTGCTGAGCTTGGCCACGATACATGCGCGGGAAATGGTATTGCGCCTCCGGCAGGTCATCGTAAGCCGGGTTGACCTTGGTAATGAAGATCCCCTTAGCCATGGTGGCATGTTTACCACTTTTCTTTGCCGACGAGAAGGGTGGTCCTGGGTTTCCCCCTGCCCGATTCCTTTTCGCCGGCCCGATGGAACAAGATTCCTGACTACCGCCCTCGCCCAGCCTGTTCTCCCCGCCGCGAGGCCCACTCAGAATAACAGTCAGCCCGCCGTTGGGGTTCCGCCAGCGCCAGCGGACGCGGTGGCTGGTTATGCCTGCTCCGGTTCCCGCCTACCCGTCGCCCGTGAGAAGTTCGAGGCCGTGGCTCAGGCTCCGGTGGATGTGTATGACCCGGTGCCCCTTGAGCAGCATGCCGACAATCTCCGAGAAACTTGCCTCGGCGAACGCCCGCATCCCGGCGTCCGAGGGGAACTCCGCGCCGAGCGCGTCCCGTCCCAGACCCGCTGTCACCGGGACAGGTCGCCGTCCTGGCATCCTGCATGGCCTTCGCCTACGAGGCCCCGGACATCCGGTTCCGGCTGACGGTCAACCAGGCGCGCAAGTCTCGGGTCTGTAACCTTCGGCGCGGCGTAACCCTTTCCCGGTTCAGGTAGGGGGGCCTTCGGTACGTCTGGCTGAGCTGCTGCAGGAGCAGAGCCAGCCCCTGGCCTGGGCGCCGAAGAGAACCGGGCGTGGAAATGCCAAAGGGCAAAAGCGCAACAAAGGCCAACGCACACCACAAGGATGGTGTAGCGCGGGTGCGTAGCCACTGAGTAAGCATTAGGCCGAAGCTTTGACTGGCCAGAGGCTATCCCAGCGCTCATTCAGGTCGTGGCAACGGAGCGCCAGGATATCCTCCGCACCTTCCTCATCCCAACGCATG
>Ga0209777_10008004_pt1 | contig 11638 bp, 16 predicted proteins | sample FrelakmetHBP12HB_FD_187147 | JGI IMG/M metagenome (GOLD analysis project Ga0209777, IMG submission 187147) | Freshwater lake sediment microbial communities from the University of Notre Dame, USA, for methane emissions studies -HBP12 HB (SPAdes)... | ecosystem: Environmental > Aquatic >...
CCCCGGCATCGAGGAGTTCGCGGCGCGGCTCAAGTGCGCGGTCCAGGAAGCGCGCGAGAAGAGCGCTGTCGCGCGGGTGACCTCCTGGGAGATCATCCGCCAGTGCTACGAGTACGGCAACAGGCCGGATGTGCGTGCTCGCGTGGGCGCCATGAACCACCAACCCGATGGAAGCTTCAGGAGAGGACGGCCGTTCGCGGGCCATCGGCTGGCAATGGAGGCGATTGCCGTGCAGTGCGGCGTGCAGTTGCGCACCGTGGAACGGTGGCAGACGAGTTTCAACGAACTATGCAGGAGCGGCCTGATGAGCGGACAGGATTTATCCGACATCATGTCGGACAAACCCCCCCGCCTTGCCGACCGCCTTGAGGAAATCGAGGCGCGCATCGCCGCCAAAGAGGGCGCGGCCCGCAAGTGCCTTGAGCACGAGTGCGATGCCCTCGCCTCGGAAGGGCAACTCCCGCCCGAAGCTTACGGCGAGCGCCTCGCGCATGGTTTTCTGCGCAAGGCCCGGCTGGAAGATGCGGTAAACCCTGCCGTGGTCCGCGGTTTACTCAGAGCTCTCTGCCCGGTCCTCGAACGCCACGGCTACACCGTGTACAGCCGCACAAAGCGTAGTAGTGCATAGCCATGCCCGAAGTGGAACGTGGCAGGTGACAAGGCCCAGGTCTCATCCGGCACCTCCGTTGTGTCACTTGTCACGGAAGAAGCGCTTGAGAGAGAGGAATCGCACATGCTCACAGACTTGTCCCCAGGGGCCACAAAGAACCGGGAACACGAATCGGAACAAGCCTCTATGCCCGCTGTGGCGGATCAACCCCCAAAGCGCCTCTCGAAACGCGCGCGGGGACGGGTGTGCTTGCGCAAAGCGCAAAAGGCCGTGCGCCAAACTTGTACGGCCTTGGCTGCCGAGGCGCGCGAGGAACTCGTCTCCGCGCTTATGCCCGCCTTGTGGCGCCGCGTGCGCACGTGGCGGCCGCGGGACAAGAGCTTCCCCGACTTCGCTGAGCAGGCTGCCTTCCAAAGTCTCAAGGATTGTCTGCGCCGGTCGCACTCCAGCCGCGACGCCTTGGACCGCGCGGCGGTCGGGCTGGAGGAGGTCGGGGAGGGCATTTAACCCGCCACGAAGACACAGGGAACGAAGAGCCGGACAGACACAGACTAACACGGGTTAGAGACCCCAACAGTCCATGGACCAGCCGCATACCGAGAACACGAATCCGGAATACCCCAGGGATTTCATGGAGTTCCTGAAGCACGTCAAAATCGAGCACGCTGACACTCACGAGACGGTGACCTTCGCACCTTGGGAGCATCAGAAGGCAACGGCGCGCGCTCTCGACGCCGGCCAATGGCTGCTCATACTCAAAGCCAGACAGCTCGGCTTCACCTGGCTCCTGGCGGCGTACTCCGTCTGGATCACCCGGCAGGCACGCCGCCGCGTGCTGGTCTTCAACCAGGACAAGGAATACGCCTCGGACTTTCTCGACCGCTGTCGCTTCATCCATGATCAGCTTCCGCCCAACCTCCAGAGGAAAGCCACCACGGACAACCGCACGCGCCTGGAATTCGATGAAGAGCACCACGGTTCTTACATTCGCGCCCTGGCCGCAACCAAGCGCGCCGCGCATTCGATCAGCGCCAACCTGGTGATCTGCGATGAGGCGGCCTACATTGGATACCTGGAACGGATTCTGAGGGCCGCCATGCCCACTCTCGAAACCCACGGCGGCCAGGCCGTGGTGCTCTCCACCAGCAACGGCCCCAGCGGACACTTCTGGAGACTGTGGACGAAGAGTTCAACCACAGAGGACACGGAGAGCACAGAGAAGGGGAAACAGGTTGTTCCTTCCGCTGTGTCCTCTGTGGTGAATCTTCGTAGTTTCAAGCCGTTGTTTTTCCCCTGGCACGTCCGCCCTGGCCGCACGCAAGAGTGGTACGACCGCGAAAAGGCCAACAACGCCCATGACCCAACTTACATGAGGCGCGAATACCCGCTCATAGCAGAGGAGGCCTTCGAAGCCGCGGAGGGCCGCGTCTACCCGCTCTTCTCCGCCTACGGCGAGGCGGGCGGGAGATTCATGCGCAGGCTATTCACCCCGGAAAAAGTGGGGGAAACAGTGAAGGGAGAAGTGGAAGAAGGGGCGAAGGCGCTGGCCCTTCAGTCTCCCGTTCTCCCACTGCCCGTCTCTTCCTCTCCGTGTTTCCCGGCCTCGGTGGTAAGCGAGTGGAAACATTACCGCGCCATAGATTTCGGCGCTGTGGACCCCTTCGTGTGCCTCTGGGCCTGCGTTGTCCCCGGTGACCCGGCTGGATTAACGATAGACCCGAGTTGCGCCCACACGATCCGCGAAATGCTCGCCTACAGCTATGTCGAGAAAGACCGCCCCAAGGACGAAGACAACCACGCGCCCGATGCCTTGCGCTACCTGATCATCTCGCCAGGGCCCAAAGGCCTTAACGGACACGTGCACGTCTACCGTGAACTGTATGTGCCTGATTCCACGAAGAAGGGCCTCTCCCTGCCCAGACTCGCGGACTGGATCAAGGAGCTTTCCGGGACGCAACATTTCGACCTGACCGTCGCCGACCGCAGCCGTCCGGATTGTATCCTCCAACTCTGCCAGTACGGTATCCGCACGGTTGCTCCACGGGTGTTGAGTGGCGGACGGGGCGGTGAGCTCGCACAGGGCATTATCCGCGTAAACACGCTGATCACTGCCACGGCCAAGGGTGATGCAGCCTGTCAGCCCCCAGCCTTGCCGGGAATCACACCGCCCGTTCCGCCGCGTTTCAGCTTCAATGCGGCGAAGTTCGCCCATAGGCCGGCGGTGTTCGGGTAACCCAGACTTCAGGCCGGAAAACACCGGGAGGAACCCCAGGCGATATGGGACAATGAGCGTGTCTCAGGCGCCTCTTGTCATTTGCCGCCAGGACCGTAGCTCATCTTAATCATGTAGAAGCCAATATACTTGATGTCCACTTCCAGGATGTGCTTGGTCAGCCAGCCGGACATGAACGCGGCCAGCTCAGCTACTACCGTCGTCTTGCCTTGCCGGCAGCGTTTGGCCAGGGCGTTGAAACGCTCCAGAAAAGCGTTGTGGGTCATTGCGTGCCACTCATACTCCCTTTTCGGGAACCCGATGCGGCGCATGAGCGCCTCCTCAGCCCTGAAGTGCCTGCGGGCGTGGGCGAACGCCTGCTGCATGGCAACCTGCACCGCGGCTTGATCGGCTACGCCGGAGTTCACCAAGTCCAGGAAAGTGTTGGTCAATTCAAACCAGCGCTGGTGCTGTCTGTCCACTTCAGGCAGCCCCAGCCTGAAGCAATCGTCCCACTCAAAGCTGCTCATCCCTTGGATCCTCCAGCGGGATTAGAGACTAAGAAGCGCGAATTCGCAATGAAAAATGGAAAACCACGGGCTCGCCGCGCCGCCCCCGCCAATATCCGTAGTATCAGGTATGGATAAAACAGATGAACTTGCCAACCGGCTCCTGGCCCGCAGAAGCGATCTTTGCGAGCTGGCTGAAGACTGGAAGGCGGTCGAGGATGTGCTCGCCGGCCCGCGCGCTGTCAAGAGTTGTTCCTGCGCGGATTCCTTGACGGGCCGCCGCCAGTCCAGATACCTGCCGCGCAACCTCAGCGAACACCCTGACGAGTACCTGAAGCGGCTCGCCATGACCCCCTGCTTCTTCGAGACGCCCGGCGTGCTGCAGGCCCGCCAAGGAGCGCTCTTCCGCGAAGCGCCGAAGATAGCTCTGCCCGAGGACCTGGCCTGGTTCGAGAACAACGCCACGGCCTCGGGCGCCACGCTCCAGGATGTGCTCGTCAAGATTTCGGAGCTGTGCCAGGTGCACGGCTACGCCGGCGTGCTTCTCGACCGCGCGCCCCTGCCCGCGGATGCCGTGGACAGGGAGCTCAGCCAGGCCGAGGTCGCCAGCCGCCGTCTGGCTCGGCCGCTCTGGGCCGCATACTCAGCCCCGCAGATTCTCGATATTGCCAGCGACGCGCGCGGGCTGCTGTGGGTCAAGCTGCTGGAAGAAAGCGCCGGCCAGCCAAGCTGGGACGCTCCTCCCGCGCCGCTGAAGATCGTGCGCGTTGTGGACCGCGAAACCATCCGTGTGTACGAGATACGCGAGCAGCCCGCTTCTGCCATTCCCCGCGCCTCTGCGTCTCTGCGTGAGACCATCCCGCATGGCTGTGCAGATGCCGATGGCCGGCCGGCCGTGCCATTCGTCTTCTTCCATCCGTTCCCCGGCCGCGCGGGTCTGGGCCGTTCGATCCTGCGCGGCGTAGCTGAAGCAGACCTCGCGGCCACGCGGGTGCTGAGCGAACTCATGTGGCTTCTCCACATGATGACCCCGCTTTTGACTTTCAAGACCAACCGCGAAGAGAAAGAGGTAGGCGACATCGGCTTGGGCGCGACCCGTTTCCTGGTCCTGCAGCTCGGCTCCGGCGGCGAGAAGCCGGAGGAACTCAGTTTCACGCAGCTCGATCCCACGGCCGCCGACCGCCTGGCCGCGCAGTATGAGCGCATGGTTCAGCGCGCGAAGGACCAGGCCAGCCGCAGCGAGGCTGTCGGTGTTGCCGGCCCCGTTGAGCAGTCCGGCATCAGCAAAGCTTGGACTTTCAAGACTGGCGAGGAGCGCGTCCTGCACCTGCTGGCTACCTGCCTGGAGCGCGGGTTCCACGCGCTGCTCGAAATGACGGCGCGCGGCGCGGGCGTCAGCGCAGCGGATGCCGTCGGCATCCAGATGCCGGACACGTTCGATGTCCAGGGACCCGAGTACTCGATCACTGCCGGCGCGGAGCTGCTGCCGTTGTTCGCGCAGTATGGGCTGAAGAGTGCTGTGGCGGCCACGCTGGAGAAGATCTTCACCTCGTGGATCCGGAACCCCAGCCAGGAACTGTGGGACAAAGTCAAAGGGGAACTCGACGCACTGGAGAGAAGCCCTGCGAGACCCCAGGAGTCCGCGGATGAACGCAAATAAACGCGGGAAAGGGAGGAACCAAAACCACGCCTGTCTGCGTTCACCCGCAGTTTTCCCGCGGGCGACTAGACCGCTGGGAGACCGCGCCCGCGAATTGACTGCTCTCAATATACCACATGTGCGGCGGCAAGAGGCAAGATTGGATGCGGAAAATTTTCGGAATCCGGCGAGGCACCAGCCACAGACGAACACGAACCAGCACGGATCCGGAGAAGGCACCAGTGTTCATCCCTGTTCATCCGCGGCTGATTTCCTCCCCGCCAAACGGGCCAATATCCGTATTGAATGGTGAGAAACGTGTGACGAGCAGGCAGCAACGAACGGAGGCAAGCATGGCCGGCAAGGAAACCGGAAACCAGGAACCTACGATGACCAACGATGCGCAGTCCCAGCAGAACGCGGGCGGGCGCGACACGCGCGCCACGGACGCTCCCGATTACGCCAAGCTGATCGAGGAACTGCACGAGCGGCTTGCCGAACAGAGCCGAAAAATGGAGGGCTTGAGCGCGACGGTCAAGGACCGCGACGAGAAGCTGGCCCAAGAGCGGCGGCTGGGCGCCCTGCGCGCCGCGGTAAGCAAAGTGGACTGGTTCGATTCCGAAGACGCTGTCCGCGAACTGGCCGGGCAGGTGCGCGAGAAGGAGGGCCGCTACTTTGTGGCCGTCCGGGAGAACGCAGCCGGCATCGAGGTCGAAAAGGCTTGCAGCCTCGAGGAGGCAGTTGCCGCGCTGGCCCAGCGCAAGGCGCACTGGGTGCGGGCCAAGCCCGCCGGCGGCAGCGGGGCCTCGGGCGCCACGGGCTCCCAACTCGGGGATGGTGCGCGTGAAGTCACGCGCAAGGATCTGCGCGAAGGCCGAGTGGACCCGGCCGAGATCGTCGCGGGCAAAGTGAGAGTGGTGGACTAACCGGTTCGCCACGGAGGACACAGCGAGCGCAGAGACGGAAATGAAGATTACGGCTTCTGGCTGACCAAGCAGAAGACGAATCCCAACCCCCAAGGAATCCGTTCCCTGTGCTCTCTGTGTTCGCTGTGGTGAAGGAAAAAGGAGAAAGGATCAATGCCAAACACGTACGATGTCGAACTCATGCCGCGCATCATGGCCGGCGCCTTGATGGTCTTGCGCGAGGCCTGTCCGCTGGCGCAGCTTGTGGAAAAGGACTTTGACAACGCGGCCGCGCAGGTCGGCCAGGATGTCATCATCACGCGCCCGACGCGCGTCGGCACGTCCGATGTGACGCCGGCCGCCACGCCTCCTCCGGCCCAGGACACGCCGATCCAGAAGGTCAAGATCACGCTCAACAAATGGAAGCGCGCCGACCCGTTCAACCTGACGACGCGCGACGCCACCTTGCTGCTGACGCGCAACATTCTGCCCAGCCAGATCAAGGAACAGGCTCGCGCCCTGGCCAACCAGCTCAGCGCCGATCTGCTCAGCCTCTACAAGAAGGTCTCCGGCTGCGTCGGCACTCCGGCCAGCAACCCCTTCGGCAGCAGTGTCAATCCCGCGGCCGACGTGCGCGACCAGCTCAACCGCCAGCTCGTGCCGGACGATGGCGACAACCGGCACCTCATTGTCGGCTACGATGAGGAAACCGCGGCCCTCAAGCTCGACGACTTCAAGCGCATGCAATACGCCGGCGACACGCTGGCCTTCCGCCAGGGGCAGTTGCGCAAGCTCTACGGCCTGAACATCTGGCGCGACAGCCAGCGCCCCACCCACACGGCAGGCAACGCCAGCGGCTACAAGGTCCACCATAGCGCGGGCTACGCAGCAGGAACCACGCAAATCCTGGTGGACAGCGGCAGCGGCGATTTCGTCGTGGGCGACATCATCACCTTCGCCGGCCACGGGACCACCTATGCGGTGGATGCATGGGATAGCGGCAGCTCGACACTGGCGTTCCACACCATCGGCCAAGCGGGTCTGGCGGCGGCCGTGGCGGATGGCGAGGCCATCACCAGCAAGGCCACGCACAAGGTCAACCTGGGCCTCGACACGCGCGCCATCGGCCTGGTGATGCGCGTGCCGCAAAGTGAGATCGAGGGCGCCGAAGAGTACGGCTCCAGCGAGGTCATGGTGGACCCCCTCACGGGCATTCCGATCAAGCTCTACAAGCTGCCGGGTTACCACATGGCGCAGTGGGAACTGAGCATCCTCTACGGCTGCGAACTGATTGACGACCGCCTGGCCACGCGGCTGGCGGGCTGAGCCCCTTCCCGATGCCACGGGCAGCCCTGCGGTCTGGCTGCCCGTGCCTCCAGGGCAGACAAGCGCACGGGCACGCAACTGAATGTGCCCCTGGCACATGACAAACCAAGGAACCCCGACAATGCGACTGGAACTGAAACAGCTAACGGAGCCGCTGCTCATCGCCCCTCTGTTGGCGGCGCTGGCCCTGGGCGGCATGCTGCGCGCGCGGGCCGACTTCACGGCCACGGGAGCGGCCGCGCAGATCGCGGTGAGCGCGACGCCCAACGTCATAACGCTGCCTGGCGAGAAAGGCGGCTCGCTCCTCAATAAGTCCGCGTATCGCGTCTGGGTGGGCTTCACGATTGAGAAAAACGTGACGCCCGCGGTGAGTCTGGACACGATCACGCGCAACAACCAGGTGTGGATGGACAGCGGCGACGCGATCGAGATCCCGCACGGCATAAAGTCCCTAGTCCTGCAAACCGACGGCGTGACGAGCAACGGCAACCGCCTGCCCCTTACTGTGCTGTACCTGGCCAGAGGAGACTGAGAGATGAGAGAAATGAGCAACGAGAAACGAGCAGTGAGCACACTCCGTCGCTCACTCCTCACTGTTCTATTCTCTTTCCTGGTGTGTTCGCCGGCGTGGTGCGAATGCGGTTTCCGGCCGGCATTGAACAATATCCCCGGCAATGCAGCGACCGCTACGCTCGCCACTGCAGCGACGATAGCGAACGGCGTGGCCGCGCTCAGCGTGGGCACCGCAGGGATTGCGGTCGGGGCCGTCACGCTGGATAAAACCACGGGCGTGCGCAGTTCGATCCTGGTAGCCTATGTGAACTGCTCGCTCAGCTACATGAGCACCTGTTACGTATCGCCAGGTGCAACGATCACATCGACACAGAGCGTCGAGGTTGCGATGCGGGCGCCGCGTAGCGGGACTCTGGCGAATCTCTACGTCCAGGCGCGAGTCGGCCCACAGTCGAACTGTACCTATACCTGTACCGTGAGAGTTGGTGGCCAAAATTCCGCATTAATTGCAACAATGGCAAATCCAACGACCGCAGCTAATGATGCGGCACATACCGTTGCTGTCAATGCAGGCGATCTGATTTCGTTTGCCCTGACCAGTACGGTCGGCCAGGGTGGCGTGACTGACGTCACAATCTCCGTGGAGCTGCAATGAATCTGGAACAGCGCATAGAGAAACTGGAGGAACTGCACGGCCAGGGCGGCGTGTGCGAGAATCACCGCTCGGACCTCTGGCGCGCTATCACCGCTGTGCGCGAGCGCCTGGCGCGGCTGGAAACCAAGCTCTTGGTTTACGGCAGCATGATCGGCATCGGCGGGCCGCTGGTGGCGCAGTTGCTGATGGAATGGTGGAAGAAGAAGTGATTTTCGATTTTGGATTTTCGATTTTCGATTGAGGAGGATGCAATGGGAGATCAGGCAGTAGTTGACACAACGGCGGCGGCGGTGGCCACAACGCCCGCGGCTTCGGCCAAGCCTGGTTATCAGACAACCGAATTCTGGCTGTCGTTGGCCTCAGTGTTGTTCACGACGCTCATCGGAACGGGCGTTGTCCCCCATGCGACTGAGATCACAGGCATCGTGTCCGCGGCAGGCGCGCTGCTCGTAGCCCTGGGCTACACCTGGGCGCGGGCCTGGGTCAAGGCCAGCGCATGATTCCATCCTGGGCCGCGGCGCTCGGCGCCGCAGTCGCGGGCCTGCTGGGCGCCTGGCTGCTGGTGCGTTGGTTCTCGGGCCAGATGCAGGCCAAGGAACAAGCGGACCTGAGCAATGCGGGCTTGCAGGCTGAGCATGACGGCGAGATTGAGGCCGGCATCGTAGAGGCAGAAGCAGAACAGGCTGCAAACGAGGCGAGGAAACGAGCGAATGAAGGCTGGTAGAACAATCTCGGGCATTGGGCATTGGGCATTAGGCTTTAGGAACGACGCCGTGCCGGAAAGCCCAAAGCCCAATGCCCAATGCCTAATGCCTCTGCTCCTCTGCGCCGGCATCATTCTGATCTCTGGAGGCTGCACCGATCTCAAAGGCTACGGCGTTTCGCGCTGGCCGCTGTATCGGGAACTGCCCGAACAGACCGAACTAAGCAGCGCGGAGAAGGCGCAACTGAAGGCCAGTCTGCCGCCCGAGCTGCTTGAGCGCGCCAAGGCCCTGAATGCTGAACTCGCGTACTACCGCCAGATCGTGAGGAGCCACAACGAGGCCGCGGCTGATAAGTGGCTGAAGATCGAAAAGAGCCTGGGGGCGGACGACGAGGAATTGAAACAACTCACAAGCATCATGGAATCGAAGATAGGGCGGAAACTGCCGTAGCTCGACCTTCCGGGTCGAGCCCCGGCCCGGAGGAGCGGCTTTGCTCCGGGCGCGTTAGGAACGCATCCACGCGCCACACGAACGCAGATTCAGGGGACGCCAATGCTAACCGCCGCACAGATAACCCAGGTTTTCAAAATCTTCGGCCTGCCGCAGTCAGGCTCGGGCGCGCTGGTCTTCACAGACCTGGCACCACGCGGCACTGTCACCAGCACTTTTGACATGAGCCGGCCGGCAGCCACGCTTAATGAAAAACTCGCCGCCTTGAGCGCATCCCAGGAAGGCGAGGCGGGCGCGCTGCTGAATGAGTGGGCCAGCATCACGGATTACTCGGAGCTGCGCGTGAACTCCGAGGGGAAGGGCGAGGGCCGCGCGATGGGCCGCCTGGCCGACGACCAGGCACGCCGCGAGAACATCCGCCGCACGCTCGGCAACCTGATCGGCTTCTACGTTCCGCCCGGCGGATTCGTAGCGGTCGCCGCTCAGACCGCGGGCGTGGGCGAACACCGCCTGGTCCGTTGAAGAGGGTCTCTTAGCTCCTGGCTCTGAGCGCTTGGGTTTCGCGTTCGGCGGTCGCTGCCAAGAGCTAAGAGCCAAGAGCTAAAGGCATAGAGCTAAGCATGACTCCATTCGAACGGATATCCAAAGCTCGCGGCGCCGTGGCGTTGTCCCTGGCCCGCAAGCTGGGCGTGCAGATCAGCCTGTGCCATCGCGGCGCCACGGCGCAAAGTTTGTGGGCGCGCGTGCTCGAACAAGCGCTGCTCAGGCAGGACCAGGGGCAGATCGTAACGGAACTGCGCACCGTCACCTTCGAGATTCCCGTGCAGGACGGCTTTGCGCGTGCCAGCGGAAACGTGGAACCCGTCGCCGCCGCGGACTCAATCACCTGGCTCCAGCGTGTCCATGATGTAGTCGGCCCCGTCCGGAGAGATCCCGGCGGCTTTGTTTACATAGTGAAGGCCGTCGAACGGAAGCGCCTGGCCAGTGGAGGCTGATCCGCGCATAACGCCAATGCACACGAATGGGAATTGAGGAGCAGGGCAAGAAGAAGATTCGTGAAAATTAGCGGGATTAGCGGATCGTGAGGGAACCATGCCGCATTCGCAGACCAAGACTGTGGACCGCATCGCTGCTATCGCCGCCGGCGTATCCGGCATCGGCGTGCAGCGTGTGAAGAAAGGCTATGTCAATTACGCGGAAAACGTTGACTGGGAACAGCAAGTGAAACAGCTCGCACCTGAAGTGCAGGGCTTCTTTTCATGCTGGCTGCGGAGCTGCGACCAGCTCTCGCAGAATGAAGCCGGGACATTCAACATTGCCGGCGAGCTGGCCGTATATGTGCCCAAGGACCTCAGCAGCGACATGAGCAACGCCTGGAACTTCGCGCTGGACTTCGCCGCGCGGTTGCTGGACCAGGCCAACTATGAAGAGGGCGAGCTGCGGCCGCTCTCGATCTCCATTCACCTGCTGAAAGTGCTGGGCGACACGCCGGGCGTGTGCATCTTTGATTTCGGCGCGCACGGCCGCGGCAAAATGGAGTTCGTTGATCCGTGAGTTTGCGTAGTAGATAACAGGAGGACTCGTTCATGGCTGGTGTCACGACCACGATTTACTGCAAGACTGTCGGAAGCTACTCGGCTTCCTCGGGCGGAACGATCCAGTTGGATTTCACCCACGCCGGGCGTTTCCTGGAGGACCGCGTCGCCGATCAAGTGTACCCAGCGTTCACCGCGGTTGTGGACAAGTTCCTTGAGGTCACCGTGCATCTGCGCGACCTCTCCGTGGCGAAAGCCCTTGAGCTCGGCGCCGCGGCTGCGGACCTGGTCTGCACCCTCGCGGGCAAAGCGGACGTCACGATTACTTTCGCCAAGATGAGATTGCAGCGCGTCGAAGGCGGGCAGGAGCGTGCGGCCGCGGGCGCCGTGCGGCTGGTCTATCGCCACGAGTCCGCCGACGGCGTGAGCAACCCTGTCAGTTGAAGTGACAGGTGACAGGTGACATGGGAACTGCCCGGCCACTTCGCGCCTGCCACATGTCACCTGCAACCTGTCACAGAGGCTTGAGATGAACGACCGTGATCTTGCTGCTTACCTCGATTACATGCGAGATCGGAAG
>Ga0209777_10008005_pt1 | contig 11638 bp, 6 predicted proteins | sample FrelakmetHBP12HB_FD_187147 | JGI IMG/M metagenome (GOLD analysis project Ga0209777, IMG submission 187147) | Freshwater lake sediment microbial communities from the University of Notre Dame, USA, for methane emissions studies -HBP12 HB (SPAdes)... | ecosystem: Environmental > Aquatic >...
TCTGTGCTGATCATCGGCGGCGACGACCTCGGCACGCTGTATGGCGCGTATCGGTTTGCGGAGACGCTTGGGGTCCGATTCTATTTGCACGGAGATGTGATCCCGGACACGCGGAGGGCGGCGGTGCTGCCGGAGGTGGATGAAGTGGGCCGGCCGCTGTTCAACGTGCGCGGCATCAACCCGTGGGGGTGGCATCCGTATGGCATGGACGCCTGGAGCGCGGACGACTACAAGGCGGTCATTGCGCAGCTTGCGAAGCTGCGGATGAACTTCATGGGGATCCACTGCTACCCGGAGGGGCATCCGCAGGCCGAGCCGACGGTGTGGCACGGGTTGATGGGAGATTTCGATGCCGCCGGGCGGGTCACCCGCAGCTACCCGTCGCGTTACTTCAACACCCTGGTAGGCGGGGCGCCCTGGGGAAACTACCTTTCGAAAAAGACCAGCGACTACAGTTTCGGGGGCGCGCTGCTGTTCGATGACGAGGCGTGGGCGCCGGATGTCCTGCGCGGGTTTTGTCCGCATCCCGTTACGGCCGGGGATTGCAACGAGGTGTTCAATCGCACCGGGGCGCAGTTCCAGGACGCGTTCGGCTTTGCCCGGCGCCTGGGAGTGAAAACCTGTATCGGGACGGAAGCGCCCCTGACCATTCCCGCGTCCCTGGCGGAACGCAGCCGCGACGTGCGCGCCGTCTATGAAGGCACGTTCCGCCGCATCATGGCGAGCCATCCATTGGACTATTATTGGCTCTGGACGCCGGAAGGCTGGCGGGTGGGCAACACCCCGGCGCAGTATTCCAACACCGTCGCCGACATCCAACTCGCATTCGAGGCGTTGCAGAAGGTTAAGGCCCCGTTTCGACTCGCGACGTCCGGCTGGGTGCTGGGCCCCGTGCAGGACCGCGCCGCTTACGACCACGATCTGCCCAAGAGCATCGCCATGAGCGCGCTCAACCGCGAGCTGGGGACCATCCCGGTAGATGAGGGTTTCGGGCGCGTGGCTGACCGGGAGAAATGGGCCATCCCTTGGATGGAGAACGATGTGGACGACGGGTTGGCCGGCCTCCAGTTGACCGCCGGTCTGATGCGCCGGGATGCGGCCGATGCGCTCAAGTATCGCTGCACCGGGCTGATCGGGCTGCACTGGCGCACGGAGATTATCTCGCCGAATGTCTCCGCCCTCGCCCAGGCCGCGTGGGACCAAAGCTGGAACACGCCCGGCGAGTGGATCGTGCCGGGGCAGGTGGCCAATTATCCGGACGCTGCCATTGCCGGCACACCAGACGCACCGCTCTACCGCAGTTGCCGGTATGACCTGGGCACGATCCGGCTGCGCGCGCCCGCGGGCAAGTATACAGTGACACTGAAGTTCTGCGAGCCGCACTTCAAGTCCGCCGGCGAACGCATCTTCGACGTGAAAGTGCAAGGGCTTACCGTTCTGACCAACCTGGACATCTTTGCCAGGGTCGGCCAATTCGCCGCGCTCGACTTCGCATACGAGGATGTTGGGGTCACCAACGGCGAAGTAACGGTCGAACTGCTCGCGCGCAAATCGTTGCCGTGCATTTCCGCCATCGCTGTCGAAGGCCCTGGCTTTACCCGCAGGATCAACTGTGGCGGCGCCGATTATAAAGAGTGGCAGGCGGATGGATCGCGTTCTCTGCCGGTCGAGGATTTGTACGCCGATTGGGCTCAGGCCAACTTCGGGCTGCCCGAAGTCGGCCGGTTATTTGCCGCCATCGATGGCAAAGTTCCGCGCTCCCTCAGCGAGGGCTGCCCAAACGGCAGTTTGACGCCCGTGAAGACACCGTGGAACGAGATTGCGCCGCAGTTCACGTTTGTGGATCGGTTCGCGGAATTCCGCCCGCGTGTCCGCGGCGCCGGGAACCTCGACCGGTTCGACTACTGGCTGCATCTGTTGAAGTATCTCCGGTCCCTGGCGCAACTCCGTTGTGCCTTGGCAACCCCGGATGCTGCCGAAATTACGCGCCTCTACGCCGACGCGTACCGGCACCTGCTGGCGACGGTAAACACACCGGGCGCCCTGGCGATGGTGGTGAACATGGAGAATCATCCCGGCTGGGGACCGTCGGTGGCCAAGGCGGCGACACAGCCGTGGCCGAAAGAATACAGCGGCGAACCGCGCCTCATCGTCCCGACCGCGCGCAGCCTGGCCAATAAAGGCGAATCGCTGACCTTGAAGATCATCGCGCTGGACAAGCAGCCGGCGAAGTCCGTGCGTGCGAAGCTGCGTCCGCTGGGCAGCCGGAAGTGGCGGACGGTGGAGGCCTCGCACCAGGAGCGCGCGGTCTGGCAGGCCAAACTACCGGCCAGCACACAGGATTTTGAGTACTGCGTTGAGGCACAAACCGCCGAAGGTCAGACCCTGCGCTGGCCCGCCACTGCTCCGGCGATGAACCAAACTGTGGTGGTGATGCCATGACAATTCTGTGTATCATCAGTCAGAAGCTGAGAGCCTAACCATGAATTCAATTGAACGCGTCCAGGCCGCAATCGAGCTGCGCCAGCCCGACCGGGTGCCGGTGGATTTGCACAATTTTCAACCCGCCGCGCTGGTGACAGGGCTGCCGATGTCGGAGGTTTTCCGCAGCGGTGCGTTACTGGCGGAAGCCATGCTTGCCGCCTGGCGCGAATTCGGCCACGACATGATTCTCCTGGAGAACGGCACGGCTTGCAACGCCCAGGCTTGCGGGCTGGAGGTTGTTTACCGGGATGATGCCGCGCCGGCCGTGGAGAAGCCGTTGTTGGAGAGCCTCGCGGAGGTCGCTTCGCTGGAAGTTCCAGACCCTTACACCACATTTCCCATGTGCGAGATCCTCAAGGCCACGCGCATCTTGTCGAAGGAAATCGGCAGCCAGGTTTGGATTTGTGCCCGGGCCGACCAGGGGCCGATGGACCTGGCGGCGCAACTTCACGGGATGCAGGAATTGATGATGGACATCGCGGTCGGGGAACAGGAGGAACTGATTCACGCGCTGCTCGATTACTCTCGCCGAGTCGCGACCCGCTATGCTTTTGCGCTCATCGAGTGTGGAGGTCACTCAACCTCCATCGGCGAGGCGGTTGCCAGCCCGGATCTGCTTTCGCCGAAGCATTACCGCCAGTATCCCTGGGGGCATGAAAAGCGGATGGCGGAGGAATTGAAGCGGCATGACATCATTCTGCATAACCATATTTGCGGGAATACCACTGCGATCACCGATGACTTCATCGCTACCGGAGCGCCGGTCCTGGAAGTGGATCACAAGACGGATGCGCGCAAGTTAAAGGACGCCGCGCGCCATCGAACCTGTTTGCTCGGCAACATCGACACCGGGCTGCTGGCCTTTGGCAATCCACATCAGGTTGACGCCGCGTGCCGGGAACTGCTGGAAATCTGGAAACCGGATAGCGGGTGCATCCTCGGCCCCGGCTGTGCCCTGGGCGCGCAAACACCGGCGGAGAACATCCACGCGTTGGTCGAGGCGGCGAGGAGGTACGGACACTATTCGGCATAAAGCAGGAGGAACCGGCATGCAATACACCTTGAATCAATGGCAGCCGCGGATTGAGCGCGCGGATGCCCAATTAAAGGCCACTTTCGCATTCAAGAACACCCGCCCGGCGGTGGTGATCGTGGATGCCAACTACTGGACGTTTGGCGATCTTGCCGAGGAAATCCCCGCCGACCACTACACCGATCCGGCGGCGGCGTTCCGTTATCAGATGCAGAAGATCGAACGGCACTTCACCGATATTCCGGATGATGACTATATCCCGTTCCTGCATCCGTGGTACGGCACGGGCGTGCTCGCTTCGGCGTTCGGCTTGCCGATCATTTGCAATCCGAAGGCCGACCCCGCGGCGGACATCGCCACCATGAAGGTTCCCGAGGAGATTGACGCGCTCACTCTGCCGGTGCCGGGTGAATCCGGCGCGATGCCGATTGTGGTCCACGTGTTGGATTATTTCCGGGCGCACTCGGACCTGCCGGTGGTCTTCACGGATTGCCAGGGGCCGCTGGCGACGGCGCTGCAGATCGTCGGATACGACAAGTACTGTTATTGGATGCATGACGATCCCGCCCGGATCCATAAATTGATGGACGTGGTGACGGAAGCTTTGATCGCGTGGGTGAAGTTCCAGAAGCTGCGCGCGGGACTGCCCATGAGCGGGGGCAGTTACCCGCTGAGCATCAAGCTGCCCGAAGGTCAGGGCGGGATTTGGTTTGCCGAGGACGACTCGATCATCATGAGCGCCGGTTTGTACCGTGAGTTCATCCGCCCCTACAACGAAAGGCTGCTCGCGGCCTTCGGCGGTGGCTGCATTCATTACTGCGGCAACTCCACCCAGAACATCGAGAACTACTGTCGCACCAAAGGCCTTACCGCCATCAATAACTTCACTCTCGACAACTTCGAGGCCGCCGCCAAAGCCCGTCGTGCGCTCCGCGAGAACGGGATCGTTTACATGGTTTGCGACTTCGCGCCGAGCGATCACCGGCTGGAAGACTATTATCGGGAGCTGCGCAAGGCAATGGATGGCCCCGAGGGACTAGTGGTCGCATCCTACATCGCCCCTGCCATCGCCTTGGAAAAAGGAAAATATGACGCCGCCAATCGGAACCGCGCCGCGCTGGCCCGGCTCGTCTTCCAGTTGGCGTCCGCACACCGGTGATCCGTTTTGAATAGTACGAACTGTGAAAGCAACAATCCGAACTGACCCACTCTTTGTGGGGAGATTAAGCATTAGCATTCTCCGTGGTACCCACCTGCCATTTGCGCGACGTACCTGCCTGCTATTGGCGTCGGTGTCCACACTGCACGCCGTTGACGCCCAGGAAACGATCGCGCGAGTGTCGGCGGAGTCTTCTTCGGGAACGTCTTCGATTGTCTGGCTTGATAGCGCGTCCGCAGACTGCCCGTTCCCGAAATCGCAGCAGTTCAGCGGGGTGGAGTTCACGGGACGGCATGCGGAATACACGCAAGCGGACACGTGGTATCCCTCCTGGGCGGCGGACGGAAATCTGTATTCGCCGTTCACTGACGGGGCCGTGGACAAGGTGCAGAGTTCTTCCGGCCCGCCGAATTGGGTGACTGGCAACGCGCGGATTGAAGGCGACGACCCGCTCGAACTAAAAGTGATTCCGCTCGGTGTGCACAAGTCGCTCGCCGCGCCCTACGGCGGCCGGTACCCCTGCGGGAGCCTCGTGTACAATGGCGTCTGGTACTACGGAACCTACTGCCTCGATTGGCACAAGTATCCGTGGGACATCATGGGGCCGTTCGTCGGCTTCCGCACTTCCCGCGACTCCGGGGGAGCATGGGAAGACACCCCCTGCATGCCGACCAAACCGCTTTTCGGCGAAGTGATCAAGCTGCCTAACCCGCAAGCGGCGGTGCCCCAAAGCGCCGCCCCAAACGTTACTGACGAACAGTATCGCGTCATGCCAAAGGTGAAGATGGGCTCGCCCCATTTTGTTGACTTCGGCAAGAACATGGAACACTCGCCGGACGGCAAGGCTTATCTGCTAGGCCACGGCGCGACGCGCACGGGAGCCACGTGCAGTTGGATTTCCGGCGATCAGATCTATCTGGCTCGAGTGAAGCCTTCTCCGGGGACAATTAACGACGTTCACAGCTACGAGTTCTTCGGCGGCCACGGCGAGCGGCGCGAACCGGTCTGGGTGAAGGAGTTCTCGCGCATCAAGCCCCTGCTGGAGTGGAATGACCACCTCGGTTGCGTGACGGCGACCTGGAACCCGGCATTGAAGCGCTATCTGCTGTGCGTGACCGATGGCGGCGCGACCGGAGAGGGAACTTACAACACCCTGATTCTGGAGTCGGAGAAGCTCACAGGCCCCTGGCGGCGGGTAGCTTTGATGGAGAAATTCGGGCAGCAGGCATATTTCGTTAACATTCCATCGAAGTTCATCCAGCGCGATGGGCGCACCATGTGGCTATGTTACGCGGCGAGCTGGCAATGGAGGGGAGCATCCATTCCACCCGGATCGCGCTATGCGATGTGTCTCCAGGAAATCCGTCTGATCGAGAAGAGAAACCCGTGAAGCAAGCAAGTCTCCCATTCAACCCATCTGCCGTTGGCTCCTCTGCCCGCCCTGCGCACCGTTGAGAAACCCGAACCGGGTTTACGCGGGTAACTGACATAGCCGCCATTCGCCATGCACGCCCTTTCGTTTCGTCGCACTCGAAGCGGGCAAGTACGATGAAGCTCACCGCGACCGCAGGAAGGTGGCTCGACACGTTTACGAGAGGGTAGTCGGGCAGTTCTAGCGTTTGTCCTCTTTGGGACCAGCATTGTTCGGATTCAGAATCCCGGGATTACTTCTTACCGTACCAAAAGAGTTGGAGACAACGCAGCGATACGCACTGCCGATATCCCACAAAGTCGTGGCCGGTGTGGTATAACTCGGGGAGGTCGCTTCGGGGATATCAGCCCGGTTCTTCTGCCACTGGTAACTCAGGCCCGTGCCGGAGGCCGCCACAGTAAAGGTGGCTTTCGTGGGAAACACTACGGTTGTTGATACGGGATGCGCAGTGATGACCGGCGTACCGGCGGGTGCCGGTGTGCATTCAGCACGCGTGATGTTATAGGTCACTCCGGCAGTCGTACGAAAAGTAAACTCTTCCTCGTTTTGAACGGTCGCAACCGGCTGCTGATTGTCCGCACGGGTCACCGTGATGCAGGCCCCGTCAAACGGGCTCTGCAGCACGCAGGTGTTGCCCTTTTCGCTGAATATCCGCACCGAATCCACCACCTGCCCTGATGCACGATACTCCGCCTCGACAAGGAACGCACCCACTGCCCGCAGTCTCTTGAACTGGGCGTCGACGGCTTTATCCCAATTGGGGAAAATCCGTATGACACCGTCATGGCTTTGCATTAGCATGTTATTGATGGCTTCAATAATTCCCGCGGTCTCAATACCGCCTCCATCTTTCTGGGATACGATGCCGTTCGGTTCCGGTTTCCATCCCTTTATAGCCTTGATGACACGATCCGGGCGGTAGCCTGCCCTGACGGCCATGACGAACATCATTCCGAAGTCGTTGCCATTTTGCCAGCCGCACCATCGCTGCGGGTGAAACATATTGCCCTTATCCAGAGTGCTGCATGTGGCTATCTTGTACGCCGGCAATGTCGCGTAGCCTATGTTGTCAAATGTCGTTGTGAACATGAGCCCGGTGTTCCTGGCACCTCCCTGATAATGCAAGGCATCCATCACGTCGTGAATCGAATCCGGTCTGAAAGTTACCGTATTCCCCCATTCCTGGAGCGGATACTTGCTCATGTTGTCAAGGATATCCTGCCAATGGGCCCTGCGGTCACCATCCCGCTTGAGTTCTATGCTCGCGGCCATAATTTCCCGGTATAGGAACCGTATCGCGCCAAGACTGAACATATCGTTCTTCGCAAACCAGTCCGCCCCTTCGTGGACTGAACCGTATACGTCATATCGCCCGTCTACCGGTTTCCCTATGTAATCGTCAAAGAAATCCGCGACTTCCAGCATTAACGGATAGCAGGTGTCGGCCAGGAACGCGCGGTCTTGTCCATACCTCCACTTCCACACAATCGGCAAAATGCCGAATACCGCGTTGGTGGCCATGCAGCAGTCCTGATCCCCCCATGAACCGCCCCCGCAGGATGTCCCGTGGGAGGTGAATGAACCTTCGAACTCCACGCCCCTGCAATTCACGGGCATACGGGCTTTGATTTGAGGCGAGACCCACCTGTTGACGGCCCTCTTTCTGCCTGTGTTTTCCGAGTAATATTTTACCGTTTGAATATATGGATCGACCAGGTTGACGTGGTTGGCTGAAAAGGTGCCGTAATATGGGTTTTGCGCGTTGTAGTTCATTCCCAGATTGCTAAACCATTCCATATCGTCGGCTCGGTTCCACGGGCCCCAGTGTCCGGGCGCTTTTCCAGGAGCGTTATCGCTGCCGCTTCGCGCGCAGGAACCCATCATATACAAATGGTTATACCAGTATTTCTGAACGTCATCGCCCAGCGTGATATATGACTGGAGCCAGAACTCCTTCCACCACGCTTTGTTCTGAGAGTAAATCCTGGCGACGCTGGCGTCTGTAATGTCCCGCACAGTGGCCTGCACGGAAGCGAGAGGCGAGGCCGCGTTTTTTGTATGTTCGGCTTGGAGGAAGAGTGTTACGGTTGCGCCGCTTGCGGGTACGGTAAAGGCAAGTTTGGAATACGTGCTGTTGTCGGTTGTCTGTACGGTCGTTGCGCCCAATACTTTTGCCGCCACCGCGCCTTTTACATAAAAGGGCGCGCCGTCGGCGTTGGGCTCCTTGGTGACCCACGCCACCGAGCCCACATTGCCCGCGCTTTTGGCGACATATTTATTGCCGATGACCGAAAGTGTGGCCTGCAGCGAAACATCGTTGCCGCCGTTCGTGGACAACTCCAACACCAGTGCGTTGCTGGAGGCGGATATATAGGCCTTTGTCTGAACCGGAGAACCCGCCATGGTGCAATGGGACGTGACTTCCGCGTTCTTAAGATCTTGGGTGACGCGGTAGGCGTTTCCCGATTCGGTGCCCGAGGAGCCTTCTATGGTCAATATGGCGAGGTTTAGAATATGCTGCGTCCACGTCCCTGCGGCCACGTCGTTCCCGGCATGAAATCCGTTCTTCCCCAGGTAGTATTTTAGGGAATGTATCGTTCCACCCAAATGGGCTCCGAAATCTCCGTTGCCCAAGTACCCGCCTTTCATTAGGGTTCTACAGGTGGCGTTATCCCAGGTTTCGGTGTAGGTGGGCGAAGCGTTATCCAAGAGAGCGGAAACCGTCTCCCAATCAGCCTCATATAGGGCCGAGCCACGCTCCCCAGAAGAAAGCGAAGGCAGCAGGTGTTCTTCTCTGGCTGCTGCGCCGACAGTGCCCGGCGCGAGATAAATTGCGGTGCATGCTTGCCCGACGACCTTCACAAAAGTCCTTCTTTGCATCTTAGTAGACTCCTTCCGTAGCATGTTGCGTTTCATATTATCTTTGAACATTGCATCGTAGTTGGTGCTAAACACGACCTGGTATTGGAGGAACGTAGAGGTGTTGCCACAGTAATGTTCGAGTTTATCGCGCTACCGAGGCGTGGATATCAGGCGTCGCTAAGCGATGCACGACAATTCCGACGCGTCCAACTGTTCTTCGTAGCGGGGTCAGTCTCCCGCGTGTCCGGAGCTAGCCAATTGGCTCACCTGGCCCAGCAGCTCCTGCCGAGACTCTTCGTTGCCCAAGCACCAGCCCTTGAACTCAAACTCACACGGCCCCTCGGCCCGGATCTGCCCGGCGAACTGCTCGCGCCCGGCCGGGCTGGCGTCTGCAGCGGCGTCCGAGCCCGCTGTGATCTCCGATTTCGGGCCATGCGCCCAGGAAAATGTGGCTTGGTTGAGACTGATTCCCCGCTACGAACTGCGGTTGGGCCCGCGGCAAGGCGGATGTCCTCTACGTCGCCGACGCCCTCGCCCTCATGACAAAGGTTAACCAATGGCTGGCCAGTTAGCCCACCTGGCGCACGATCCCACCCCTGAAGCCATTGTGGCTTCCCAGGCTAGCTGGCCGCTAAATCCGGAATACTCGTAGCCCAGTCGTAGCCCCGGGGTAGCCTGAGGGTGGCTTCAGGGTAGCCTCAGGGTGGCTTCAGGGTGCCTACCGGTTGGCCACCAGATGGCCTGAGGGTGGCTTCAGGGTGGCCTCGGGGTGGGCCGTAACCCGCCTGGGTCCTTCTTCGCCTCCGTTGACACCCAGCCTGCGCGCGGAAACCGCGGTTTGCAGGGAATGGATCCGGGTTTCCGGCTCCCACCGGCCAACATTTGCGGCCACTTCCTGAGAAAAGCTCCATTTTGTTGGGCCTTATCTAAGCGCCATTCCGTTCTGACCCCGATTGGGGCAAATGTGTATTCCGGTACTCAGCCCAGCTCGTAAAAGGCTTGAAAAGCCTCCGGGCAATGGGATTATTCCATTATGAAACTGGTTGCCGATGACAACGGCCGGTTGGCCTGCAAAAGCCTTTTCACCCCAAAGAAGGCTTTTTCCGCCGAACGCCAGCCCGATGGCAGTATCCGGATCACTGAGTTGGTGGAGAAAGAGGTTCCGGTTGTTCGCGCGCGGAAGGTCAATGGTCGCTGGATGGGGGCTACGGTGCGACTCGACCGTGCCAAGGTGATTAGCGCCATTCGCGCCGACCGAGAGGCCTGATCCCATACACCTACCAAGCCCTGTTCTAGCAAGCCTCGGCCAACGTCTTGAGACTGTCCTGACGGTCCACATCATTGACGAATAGGTCCTCCCGGTCCATAACGTGATGGATCGCCTCCAGACGCTCCGCTCGCACGGCCCCCGGCATGATTCGCAGAGCGTCGATCTTGCCCTCACACATCAAGACCCAAACAAATCCCCTGTTCACCTCAGCCCGGCGTGAAGGCCGGTGGTGGATTAGTGTCAATAGTGAGCAGCCCACACGCGGGGCGGCTAGAAGGGGCTAGTGACAGACCCGAGTTCGAGGCTATCAAGCCTGAAACCGATCCCGTTGCAAGCCACTGCAAATACTAGACTTTCAGATGTGTCACTTGGAAGCACTGACACCGGTTTGAGCACTGACACCGGTTCGACCCCTGCTATGAACCCCTTTACGGGGCACCATCAAAATCGTGAACTCGACGATCAGAAACTCACCAGATTTAACCCTATCGCGGTGGCGAGCTTCTTCTGCCGTGCGTCCGTGCTGATGAACTCGCTCACCCCAGAATCCTCGCTGCTGCGCAGTGCAGAACGTCCAGCGAACGGCAGCCAAGCGACCCCGTGTGCTGTTCTGCCAATCTTGCGACCTCTTGAAATACTTGTTCCCAGCCCGTGTCCAGGTAGATCACGGTTCCCCTCCACGCGCCTCCAAGACGAGTTCGCTGAGCGGCTTGCCCGGCGGTTGTTCGCCCCAAATGGCTTTGGCGCGTGCCAGGAAATCAGGCCGCAGCACCGGTCTGGCTGGCACCACCGTGGCGATCACTTCGTCCTGCTGCGTCACCTGCACTTCTTCCCCAGCGGCAACCCAGCGCAGAATCTCAGGCCATTGCTGTGGCAACTGCTGAACCGTGGCGGTTTTCATCGAGGAAAGATGCCGCGCAATGTATTGCGGCGCAAGCTGGCATTTGCGCTGCGTGTGCTCATGCCGCCTACCGTCGGCGCGACCAAACTTCAGTAGGCGAGCCGGCGTAACCCGCGCACGCGGTCGAAAGCTCGGTCGCGGCTGATGACCGGTTGGCCATAATACCGGCAGAAGCCGGCGATCCAGTTATCATTCTCCCCAAGCCTTTGGCCTGTCCTGATCAGCTCGTGGTCGATGGCGGCGGCGGCATAGGCGATCTCCGGTGTGAGCCGCAATACCCGGTAATGCGAAAGCAGCGGTCGGGCGTCATTGGGGTTCGCATACATGGCTGCGATCTCGCCGAGTGAAATCACCGTGACAAGAAACGGTTGACGCCGCCTGGCAGCAAGAAACGCCGAAGCCGGGCCGCGTCGGCCGGCTTCCCGTTCATGGACCAGGTCGCTGAGGAAGGTCGTATCGCAAATCATTTCCGTGGCGACCGCCGGCCCCGGCCGGCC
>Ga0209777_10008006_pt1 | contig 11638 bp, 7 predicted proteins | sample FrelakmetHBP12HB_FD_187147 | JGI IMG/M metagenome (GOLD analysis project Ga0209777, IMG submission 187147) | Freshwater lake sediment microbial communities from the University of Notre Dame, USA, for methane emissions studies -HBP12 HB (SPAdes)... | ecosystem: Environmental > Aquatic >...
TCATCGATATTAATCGTCACATAGAGATTACCGCAACCCGTAGCTACCTTTGTGGTAGTCCCGATAATCACTTCCGGACGGGGACGCGGGGCAATTTTACCGAGCTCCAAAGCCTTCTGCTCTGGTTTTTGTTCACTGGATGCGATATTTAAAACCTGTTCTTCACGGCTTCTATCGCGATAAACCGTAATCCCCTTACAACCTAACTCGTAAGCCAGAAGATAGGCCTTCCTTATCTCTTCTAAGTTTGCCTCGTGAGAAAAATTTATGGTTTTAGAGGTAGCATTGTGCACGTATTTTTGAAATGACGCTTGCATGCGCACGTGCCAATCCGGAGAGATATCATGGGCAGTAACAAATATTCTTTTTACATCTTCAGGAATACCTTCGATATCCCGGATAGAACCGCTCTCCGCTATTTTTTCCATTAAATCTCGGCTATAGAACCTTCGCTCGCGCGCGATTTCTTCAAATAAAGGATCTACCTCTACTAATTTATCATTATCCATCACATTACGATAATAGGAGATGGCAAACAAAGGCTCGATCCCTGAAGAACAAGGGCCGGCAATAATACTAATGGTACCCGTGGGAGCAATGGTAGTTAAAGTAGCATTGCGTACCCTAAGCGCCCCTTCTTTTTTATCATAAACGCTCCCCTTAAAAGCGGGAAATACTCCTTTTTCCTGGCCCAGGCTTAAAGATTTTTTAGTCGCCTCGGTTAAGACAAAAGACATCACTTTTTCTGCCAAGGCAATCGCCTCTTCAGAATCATAAGGAATACCCAGCCGAATCAAAAGAGTGGCCCAACCCATCACCCCTAATCCTATTTTTCGGGTTAACTTGGTGGCTTTTTCTATCTGAGGCAAAGGAAACTTATTCACATCAATGAGATTATCTAAAAACCGCACCGCTAAATGGGTTACCTTTTTTAATTTTTCCCAATCGATTTCATGAACATTAGCTCCTACTTTTTTATACATTTTAGCTAAATTAATCGAACCTAAATCGCAGCTCTCGTAAGGTAAAAGCACTTGTTCGCCGCAGGGATTGGTAGACTCATATTGGCCTAATTTCGGAGTAGGATTAAATTGATTCATCCGGTCAATAAAAATAATTCCCGGCTCGCCGTTCTTATGAGCCTGTTTGACAATTAAATCAAATACCTCTTTAGTATTGAGGCGCTTGGCGGCTTTATTTGTATGCGTGTCGATTAAGTCGTATTCTTCGCCTTTTTCCAATTTCGCCATGAAATCATCGGTAAGGGCTATAGAAATATTGAAGTTGGTAATATTTTTGTTGCTGTCTTTGCAAGTGATAAATTCTAAAATATCCAGATGGTCAACGCGCAAGATTCCCATGTTTGCCCCTCGACGGGACCCCCCTTGTTTTACCGCCTCGGTTGCTGAATCATAGACCTTCATAAAAGATACCGGGCCGGAAGCAACTCCACCCGTGGTCTTGACTACGGAATTCTTGGCACGCAGCCGCGAAAAAGAAAAACCTGTCCCTCCTCCAGAGTTATGCGATATAAATCCATTAGCTACGTATGAATGTTTGTGGGGAATAGTCAAGTCATAAACTAAGCTTTTACCCATTGGCCTAATTGATGACACTTTGGCATAAAATAAATTATCCTGCAGAAGTTGAGTAAAGAATTCCGGCACGGCTTCTGCCTCTTCCATTATCATTACCGCTTTCTGCCGCGTTAACTGGCGATTATCTGAAGGCCGATGGATTATCCCTTCTATAAAACCGGATATTTTTCTTTGATCGTTAACATCTAAATTATCGTACCAAATTTTTAAACGGCTTTTTTGATTAGGAATTGTTTCTGCCCTTACAAAAATCTCATCCGGGCTGATAGCATTCAATCTGTCTTGTTTCCTCTTTATCAAAAATCCAATCTTCTCTTTGAAAATTATAAATCCTAATTTAGCGCAAACTGATACCTGATAGCTATCTGTAGATGAAAAATATGTCCTTTGAGTAGGAATTCCTAAATAAAGCATAATTATCTGTAATTCCTCGGCAAGAGGCTTAGACGCGGTTGTTAAAGTAATGTGCCCGTTTTCTCGAATGCATCCATCTGTAGAAAAAAGGCCTCTTAAAAAACCGCAGATAATATCTTCGCTTGAACCTTTGAGTATCTCTGGTATTTTCGCGTCACGTGCCGACTTTTTAGTTATCTTTAAGAATTCAAACCATTTCTTTAACTCTATGCTCAATAATGCCACTTCGTAACAACTCTTGTTAGCGTATTCACTAATACTAGCTTTCTTATTAAATAACTCCGAAGAGATTCCAGAGATATAGTCAATCAGCTCCCTACTTTCTATTCCAACGCTAAATCTTATTCCATCGCGATGATTAGAACCATCCCCTATATACATCCCCCATAATTCTGCTAATCGAACAGAAATAACGCGTGGTAATTTTATTCCTTCCGGCTTAAAACATCCGCTATTGGGAGCCTTATAATCGTAATGAAAATCAGGTAGTTTTATATTACGGCCCTGCCATTTCCCGGGTTTTAAAACTACCCAATCTCCCGGCTTTAGTTCTTTTATAGTCCGCCACAGGTAATCCCCATCTTCATTAACAACATAAAGGCGATGCTCACCTGTACCCCTGATGACATATCCTCTTTCCGTCATGACTTCGAAAATTTCCTGAATACCATTATTATGGACCTCGCTTACCTTATAATACCCCTCTTCGGTAAGAATTCTTTCGCCGCACTCGACTTCTTTCAGCTTCTTTAGCCCATTATCAACCATAACTAAAGTTTCGGGATCAAGACACTTATGTATCATAGCAGTGGCCTTAAGGCTTTCAAAAATAGATTCCATTGAGTCTTCAATAGGAAGCACAAAACAAGCGCTGAGCTGCCCGAGCTCTCTTCCGGCATTCATTAAACAAGGCGAATTGGGCATAAACTCTAAGTTCGCCATAATTTGATAAAAGGCCTCTGCTAAATCAGAGATTTCTTTTTCTCCTTTATGAAAGCCTCCATCGGCTGCGGCGATGTATCTGGCTACCCGGCGAAACATATCTTCGGATGTCTCGACAACTTTGCCGTGCTCATCTTTTTTCAGATACCTTCGCTCTAATACCTTTAAGGCATTCTCTGATAGCTTCAGTTCCATTTTTCCTCCGGAATAATTATATACAAGCGATTATTTATTAAGTAATGATTGAGTATATCACAACCGAATTCACTGTCAAGCAAAAATACAACATATGGTGTAAATTTAAATTTAATATACTATAAATTGTGTAAAGTACTAAATAGCTTGGCAGGACTCCCTGATCACTAATTCAGCCGGTAGAACCATTTTTTTTACCTTTGCCTTTGCCTGATTGGACATAAGGAGATTTAATTCCTTCACTGACTCTTCGGCCATTTTAATCAAGGGTTGCCTTACGGTAGTCAAAGCTACCGAGCCATAAAGGCCCGAGGGATTATCATCAAATCCGACAATGGATAAATCCTTGGGGATCTTCTTGCCCAGCTCTTTTGCTACCGTCATTACCTCTAGGGCCATTGAATCAGAAGCGACAAATACCGCGGTGGCAGGATCATCCATTTTGAGCAACTTCTCCGCAGCAAGCCTTGCCTCTCCCCGTGAATAATCTGTTTTAAAGATGTAATCCAAACGTTGCGGGAGATTATTTTTTTTTAGTGCTTTTTTATACCCTTCCATACGCTGTGTTGCTGCCTGGGTAATTAAGTCCCCGGCGATATGCGCTATTTTTTTATGGTTTAAACCCGCTAAATAATCAACCGCAGCCTCTGCGCCGCCTATATTATCTATGCTGATGCAATTAACTCCCGGGTCTTGGATCAGATTATTGATCACCATGCAGGGAATGTTTTGGTTGAGCGTTTCCTGGAGTTGCGCGTAGTTACCGATGATATCCGCAAAAATTATTCCTCCCACACCTTTTAAATTTAAGGGTGTATGGCTATCAGTTAAATGCAGCAACAAATCTAAATTTAATCCTTCACATAACGTGCCAATACCACGGATCAACTCCAGCACATAAAATGAATAGAATATACCTTCATAGCGCGGAATGACTAGTGTGACCACATTGCTTCTGCCGCTGGCAAGCCTCTGCGCGACTGCCGAGGGTTGATATTTAAGTTGTTTGATTGCTTCCTGGACCTGTAAGCGATTTTTTTCTTTAACTGAAGTAGCTTTATTAATCACACGCGAGACAGTAGCAATTGAAAGGCCGGCTAGACGGGCAACGTCGGTTATAGAAATAGCCTCGGAGGGACTTTTTTTGATTCGCACGATTAATTATTTATAAAGCCGGATTATCTTACTGTGTCTCCCACGATTATCGGCGTGGTTTCTTTCTTTATATCACAAGCCGTGATTTTTGGACGGACCTGGATGGCCTCAATTGTAGCAATAGCTTGGCCTTCCATATTATACACCTGGAAGGTGTTGCCCGTTTTCACACCTGATTCTTCACCCGCATCAATAATTACAAAATTATTTTCTTTGTTGATCTCCAAAACCCTGCCGCGCAGGGCCGGTATTTGGACTTCTCGGCTAGAATATTTTTCTGTCTGTCCGGGGCGCACGAAGATCGGGGCTAACTCCACAGGCTTTTCTGTTTTTTCTTTTTCTGTGGACGCGATACTTATTTGGCCGCCGCTTCCGCTACGAACAGTCTCTAACTGTTGCCTGATTTCGGTTACTTTGGAAAGCCTGTCTTCCAAGACATCTGCCATCTCATTGAATCTTCTTTCGATTTCGACTTTTTGCGCCTGGATTTTGATCAATTTACCTTCCAGCTCAGCCTGACGGTTGTTCAGGCTTTTTAATTGCCGCCTTAAAAGCATATTTTCATTCTTTAGAGACTTTGAACTTTCCTGCAGCATACGTTTGGTATTCCTTTCTAAGACAAGTTCAGAAGCCATAGTATCGAACATTTTTTGATTGTAGGCCCACTGTTGTTCTATTTCACTCTTTTCGCGGCTCATGCTGCTTAAGTCTTTGCTTAGCTGATCATTCTTGATCCTTAAGGCGCTTAACTCGCTGCGCATATTTTCTGTTATCATTGAAAGCTCGGCCTTCTCCTTTAAAACCCCGGCCCAGTAGGCATCCTGCGTGACGACGGGTTGCTCTTGCGGCTTCTGTCCTTCCGGGGGCGCCTGCGCTTTTAATTTCCCCACCAGTTCGTCTCTTTCTTTGGCGATTGTTTCGTATCGCGCCTGAATCGCGTTTTTCTGTTGCGCCAGTTCCTCGCCCTGAGCCCGGAACTGGTCTTTTTCCTGGGTAAGCTTATTCAAATCGCCGGTCATTGCTTCAATTCTTTCTTTGAGTTTCTGGGCTTCCTGGACCGCTATGCTAAACTTCTGATTGATGCTCTCCATCTGAGCGTTAGCATCGTCTCTTTCTCTGCGGAAATTATCTGCTTTCATCACCGTCTGAAAAGCGATAAAAATACTAATTGCTAAAAAAACTCCTAAACCCATAATTATAAATTTTGCTTTCTGCTCCATTATTTTTGCTCCTTTACCATAATTGGGCAAGCAGCTTCTGCATCACTAAACTTGCTGCGCCCAAAGCTACTGCATTTTCTCTTAATTGAGAATAAAAAATCTTTAGGTCTTCGGTCATCTCTCTAAAAGCCCAATCTTTGACTGTTGCGTTTACCTTATTTAGAAAATCCGCGCCCGCTTCTTCTAAACCGCCGCCAACCACTACTGCCTCCGGATTTAATAAATTTACCAGATAGGCGATCTTTATCCCTAATCTTTTTGCCGCAATATCTAGCGCGGCATTAGCAATCGGATCTTTTTCTCTGGAGGCGATAAAAACACTTTTTAGGTCAAGATTATCCATATTACTGGAGGTTAACTTAAAAAATTTTAACGCTCCTTCTTTATCTTTTTCCAAAAGAGCCAAGGCACAATCGATAATCCCTAAAGACGTATCCCAGGGCTTTAAAAAACAGGGGTTTCCCGTTGAGCAATTGAAAAGCTGATCTTGCATGGCGTTATTTATAGAGGGCTCTCCTGCGCATCCGCGCGTACCAGTATAAATCTGGCCATTGATCATAATACCGCAGCCAACCCCGGAAAACATATAGATAATATTCTTCAGGCCCGGGTCTAATTCTAACCAATACTCTCCGAAGCAGGCAGCAGTGGCATCATTTTCAATGAGAACCGGTAAACCGAATTCTTTTCCAATCATCTCTCGCAGCTGTGAATTTACCGAAGCATAATTGACCCGATCCTGGCTCATCCTCTGAGGCCAACGAATAGAATCATTCTTCTTATCCACGAGGCCGGCAATACCGACGCCAATTCCTTTTATATCTTTAGTGTATTCCTTGGAGCGCCGCATTATCTCCCGGATTAACTCTAACAAAGATTCAACTGCTTCAGCTACTGATTCGCCCCGTTGGCTGACCTGGGTTTTCAACACGATGCCGCCTTTTAAATCCATAAGCAGGCCCACCATGTTGGTTAAATTCAAGCCCACCCCGATACTAAAGGCAGCATGAGCATTAAGTTCTAAAAGCCCGGGGCGCCGCCCGCCTTCGGATATATCCGAGCCTTTTTCGAAAACTAGACTTTCTTTGACTAAGTCATTAATATAACTTGAGACGGTTACCACATTAACCCCTAATCGTTGTGAAATATCCGCCCGGCTGATAGGAGAAAACCGCCTTAATATCTCTAAGATAGCGAGATTGCGTTTCTGCCTCTCATTAAGCTCGACTTCTTCGTTAAAATTCATCGTGCGCAGCATAAGATTTCTCCATGCTAAAAATGTAACTCCTTAATAGATCAAGCTATGCAATCACATTTTGCTAAATCATACTAGCGAAATTAACCTCATAAGTCAAGCATTTTTTGGAAGACTTTAAAAAAGTGATTGATTTCAAATAAAATTGTGCTATATTCAGTATCACTATGCATAAAATAAAACTTTTTTCTCTACTTATACCTACATTATCCATTCTTTTACTCATTCCTAACCTTTATGCCAAGGAACCTGATTTAATTAACTCAAAAGAACAAGTTATGCTTGTTGCTTTAGATAGATTGGAAGAAAATAAATCCCTGCCTCCTGCTATTCAAACCGGCGCCTGGGGATTTAAGAAAGGACGGCTTTACGCGGAAATCTATACAAAATATTACTGGCACAAATATGAACTTGATAGTAAGGGGCATAAAAAAAGATGGGCTTATGGCGGAAGATACTCGGAAATAAGGACAGAATTGAAACTTGAATATGGCCTTACTAATCGTTATACCTTAATGCTCTATGCGCCTTATAAAGAAGCGCGCTGGAAGGACGATTTCCAAAAACGCACGCAAAAGGGCCTTGTGGAAATTTGGCCGGGAGTAAAATACCTTTTATTTATGGAGCCCTTTAGTTGCGCAATACAAGCGAGGGCAAAATTACCTCTGGATTACGACGAACATGCGGTCCCGGCTTTAGGCAGGCATCAAATCGACGCAGAATTCAAAATCCTCACCGCGCAAAATTGGTCCCGGCTGCCCGGATACACAAAATTGGAATTTGGTTTTAGGGAACGTAACGAAGAACCAACCAATGAAATACCTTACTTTTTTGAACTAGGATATAACCTGAATCCAAATCTAATCCTTAAAACTACCATTGACGGACAGAAAGGTTTAACTCACCGCGGACAAATAGCGGAAAGCTGGACCAAGGGAACTTTTGGCCCGATTATTAAGATTACCGACGCATTTAATCTGGAGTTTGGTTACGGCAATACCTTTGCCGGGAAAAATACCTCCGCTGGCCAGGAAGTATATTTTAGCGCCTCCTCGGTGTGGTAATCTAAAACTTTATTGGTTAAGTTTCGCCAAAGATAATCCCCGATAATAAAGGGTCAGGATAATCTCTGCGGGTTTTTTCTGCGGGGTAAAATCGCGGTTATTGATACCTCCGGCATATGGGGTTGCCTTCCAATACCACCAGTATATACCCTGGCACCACAATTTATTACTTATTACCTCTAAGGCGGCACGATAACAATCTGACTGAATCTGTAAATTTACACTTTCTGAATAACTATTTTCCCAGGGTTTTGTCGCGGCAAAATCACAGCTTTGATAACCTATCTCGGTAAAAATTACAGGTTTTTTTATTGTTTTCTGCCAGGTTCCAATTTCTTCTGCCCACTTTGTCCAACTATTTTTAATTTCTGCGTATCCGGGATTTCCTTTTTGATGAAGAGGAAAATAGGCGTCAATTCCCGCATAATCTAAGTCATTCCAGAAACGAATAGTTTTATACTCATCCCAGTTCGCCGCGTAAATTAATTTTCCCGAATAAACTTCCCTTAACGCGGGCACGATCTCTTCTCTCCAAAAAGCCGTCTTAGAAGAAGCGAAAGAAAGCTCTGTGCCGATACAAAATATTTCTGCGCCGGTTTTCTGGGCTAACAAGGCATAATGTAAAATAAATTTTGAATATTGCCTGAACCACTCTTGCCAATCCGATTCTTTTTGAAAACCTATGTCCGCGCGCCATAGGCCTTCGGATTGATTAACTAAATCAAGGTGGGGTTTAAGCATCACCTTTAAGCCTAATTGGTGGGCCTTATTTATGGCATGGATTAGGCTTTTATCACTCGGCGTTCTCTCGTTTGGGAAGATCTCTTTGGAGTTATATTTATCCTGATAATAGGTAGCGACAATTGCCACCCATTCCGCTCCGGTCTGGGCTAACATTTCTAAAGACTGGTCTGAATATACTGAGGCATAGCGCTCTTTTTCCCAGCTCGCATAACAGATCCCTTTTTGAAAGGAAGATTCTGCGCCCTCGGCGATATTAAAGAAGATAACGCCTGGGCAGCATAAAATAAAACTCGCTAAAATTCTGGTGAATTTTTGTTTATGCATAAAAAAACCCTATTCTTTCAAGGGGATTCCACTGAAAAAATAGGGCAGAAAAAAACCAGCTTCTCGCTGGCTTAACACCAGATGCATCAATTTCGGTAGCCCAGCCGCCGTTTTAGTTTGGAGTTGTGAGTTTGGTGTAGAGAGTTTACTCCCCGCTCCTGACTCCTAACTCCCGACTAATTAAAGGCCTGTGACTTTGCGCCCCACCTTCTCAAGTGGTTTACCTTTTCGATTGATTGACTTTTATCTCAAAGAGCTGCTTTATAGATAAAGTATATAATATTGCAGCTAAAAAAACAAGGTAAAAGCGACTACTGCCTGATTTGCTTACTTACTGCACTGGCAGCTTTCGCCAGTTCTTCTTTTGCATCTGCTCCCTGCAAAACTACCCGCTGAATCGCCTCTTCAATAAAACGCGTGCTCTCATCCCAACCCAGCACTGACGGCGGGCCTTTGGCATCTTTGGCCTGCGATTTTAAGATTTCTCTAAACTCTGCCTCAAGAGGCAACGTATCCCAGGTAATCATATTAGCCGGAAGATAAGAATCCCGGGTTGCCTGCGCTGCAGTATAGAGTTTCACCTGTGTCTGCGGCTCAAATAAAAATTTGATGAATTCCCAAGCCTGCTCTTTGTTTTTGGACTTATTAAAAATCCCGACCACGCGGCCGCCTAAAAAGGCAGTACGCGCTCCGCTTGGCCCGGCAGGTAAAAGCGCAATCGACCATTTACCTTTGATCTCTGGCGCGTTTAAGCGCAGGCTATCAATCTTCCAGTTACCGGAAATCGCTAAAGGAAAATCTGCAGTGCGCATCCCCTGCTCTAAGGGAATCTTGGTTTTAGGAACTCCTAACTGCGTATAGAGCCGGGCAAAAAAATCTAAAGCCTCTACTGCTTCCGGTGAGTTTAAGGCCGATTGAGTCCCTTCTTTATTATAGAAATCTCCGCCTGCCTGCCACAGATATGGCGCCAAACCTATCCAGCTCAAAGACCCCCAATCAAAAATCATCCTTTTTTCCTGCGCTTTCAAGCTGACTAATAACTCCTCTAATTCCTTCCAGGTCTGCGGTGCTTTGGCAATAATATCATTGCGGTAAAACATAATCTGTACACTCAAATCAAAAGGGATCCCGTATACGCTTGCCTTATGCTCTATGGAATTCCAAAGCCCGGGAAAAGTTTTTTCTTTGATCACCTTGATGTCCTGCGGGAAGGCTTTAGCTAAATCCAGCATTGCTCCTAAGAAACCAAACTCTGTGCCCCAGGTCAGCCCCATAGTGCCGATATCAGGGATAACCCCTCCGGCAATAGAAGTAAGATATTTAGTGTGCGCGTCTCCCCAGGATATGGCTTCACATCTAAAATTAACTCCTTTACCTTGAAAAAACTCATTACCGAGCTGCTGGATTATCTTAGCCTGGCTCTCTGAACCCACCAGCCACATCAGTAATTCTTGCGGCGCGCTTTCTTTCTCTTGTGCAACCGAAGAAGTTGTTTCTTTCTGACCGCAACCGGCGATCAGAAAAACACAGAACAAGGAAATAATGTATTTGGTAAATCTCATCGCTTTCCCTCTTACCAACTCGACTCGACGTAAAAAACTTTCCAGGTACGCATTCCCTTAAATCCGCCGCGCATCATCGCCCAATTAGAGAGAAACCTGATCTTCGCCCAAACTAAGAATTTACTGCGCGGTTTAATACGCAATACCGGCCAAAAATATACTGTGGTAAAATAGGCAAAAATTAATCCCCATGCCGCAAGTACGCCGTTAAATAAAGAAGGGATAAATATGCTGCCAATTAAGCGGGCCAAAAATACTAACCCAGAAATCTGCATCAGATGAAAGTTGCCGATATAAAATACACCCTTCATGAAAAACGGTATGGGTATATAGATATACCCGAAATATTGCAGGCAAATTTCAAAAATATTTTTGCAGTGGGCCTTTACCGGTAAGGGGTGCCCGAAGCCATAACCGAATAATTGTTTTTCGTAATCCGCCAAAGTCATGCGGTGCATATGATCCACCACGGCATCAGGTTTATAATAAAGCGTAAAGCCTGCTTTAAGAATGCGGATGGAAAAGTCCACGTCTTCATTGGTGATTTCATGCCAGAATTCCCTGCCGATTGCGTCTGCCGCCTCTTTGCTGACCGCGGCATTTGCCGTGGCAAAAAAAGGAGAATCAATATTCCCGTTTACTTCGTGGGGTAAGTCTTTTTTTATCAGCGGATAATAGCCTTCGGCAGTCAGGCGGCAGCGCCCTCTTACCGATAAAAATCCGGTCTGTTCGCAATATATTTCGGTATTATTATTATCTGTGCGCAAAGTATGTATTTCTCCGCCGACCATACCGATTTTCTTATCCTTAAAAAACGGCTCTAATATTTTATTCGCCCAATCCCGACGCACCGCGCAATCACCGTCGGTAAACAAAATGTATTCTCCGCGGGCGACCTTCAGGGCAGCGTTCCTGGCCTGGCCGGGTGATTTACAATTCGCAACTTCCGTTAAAATTATCTGCGGATATCTCTTCTGCCATTCCCGGATAATCTTCAGCGTAGAATCAGTGCTGCCTCCGTCAGAAAAAATAAATTCCATTTTATCCTTCGGATAATCTAAATTAACTAAAGTCTCTAAACATTTTTCAATTGTCCTTTGCGCGTTGCGAATCGGATTGATGATCGTTACAAACGGTTTAATCTCTGACATCTACCCCTCCCATG
>Ga0209777_10008007_pt1 | contig 11636 bp, 7 predicted proteins | sample FrelakmetHBP12HB_FD_187147 | JGI IMG/M metagenome (GOLD analysis project Ga0209777, IMG submission 187147) | Freshwater lake sediment microbial communities from the University of Notre Dame, USA, for methane emissions studies -HBP12 HB (SPAdes)... | ecosystem: Environmental > Aquatic >...
CGGTGACGTGGCCCGCCTGATCCGGGCAGCCCGGAACCCCCACACGACCATGCTCGCCCACGTCACCGGGCGGTTGCTGCCTGAGCAAGAGGCATATGATGTGGAGTTGGAAAGTGTGCTGAGGGCCTGCGCCAACTTCGGGGTGGTGGTTGAGATCAACGCCAACCCCAGGCGGCTGGACTTGGACTGGCGCTGGCACCAGCGTGCCGTGGACATGGGCTGTCTGTTGTGCATAAGCCCGGACGCACACTCGGTCCAGGACTTGGATTACATGCGCTGGGGGATTGCGGCCGCACGGAAAGGGGAACTTCCGGCCGCGAGTCTCTTGAACTGCGCTGGCCTCGAGCAGATCCAGGATTTCCTCGCCAAGCGGCGCGCGCGTGCACAGAAACTTGCCGGCCTATGATGCCGACTTCTGCTTACGGGAAAGCGCATGGGATTACGCACATGTGTGCCAGTTTTTCGTGCCCGCCTAGCACTCATAGGTTCATCTGCCCATGGAGGTGGCCGCCGGTTTACACAGCCTGTCAGGCCACGACTTGGCAAGTCAAGCTGGTTGGGAAACCGAGAAAGAAATGCCATTCCCCGTCCAAAAATTCCCTGTGAATTCCTTGGATGTTCCTTGACTCCGTTCTTCATCTCTGTTATTGTTCGGGTGGCGGATCGGTGCTTTGACTGTCACCTACAACGGTCTGTGCCACCAGTGCACAGGAGCATACATGTCACGTTTCATGGTTTTTTCGCTTTTCGGGGCGCTTGTCACCGTTGTTCTCTCCGTGAATTCAGCAGAACAAGCGGCGCAGGAAGTCCCAGTGGTCGGCTACGTAGTTCCTATCCCCTCGGATGACGAGACCGCGGATTTACCTGAGAGCGCGGCCTTCTGCATTCGCCATGGCGAACGTTTGGCCGCCGAAGAAGGCATGCCGCTGTGCGCCGGCGACGAGATAGTCTCCGGCGACGATACGGCGATCGGAGTTGCTTTCCTGGACGACAGTGCGGTCACGTTGCGCCCTGCCAGCCGCCTGGTCATCAACGACTACGCTTATCCGGAGAAACGGCACCCGACCCATCTGGAGTTGAAGGATGGGTGCGCCTTTTTCTCAGTGAATCCCCGGCCTGACGATTCGCACTTCTTCGTCAGGTCCTCCCTGGGTACTGTCGAGGTCAAAGGAACCGCCTTCGAGATTACCACTAAGGTCGTGAAGGGACAGTATGACACCACTGTGCGCGTGACCAATGGCACGGTCACGTTGACTCCATCGCAGGTCGCAAACGCTGCAACTACAAACGCTGTGGACATCAGCAGCGGCACCCAAGTGCTGCTGCATGTTATCACGGACTTGGTAGGCGGGCTCCCGACAGGCCCCATTACAATCAACAAAGGCAACCTCACTGCCAAGCAGATGAAGGCGGCCTTGGCGGGCGCCATCACCGACGTGAAGGTGAACACAGCCAAGAACGGCAAAGTCACGATCAAGAGCACTGTCAAGAACCCCGACGGCAGTTCTGCGGTCACAAGCGTTACGGAGATTAACGGCGTCAGGAAGATCCTCAATTATATGGTGAAGGACAGTCTCAAACATAGTGTGGAGAAGATCACTGAGAACGCAAATTCCTTTAGCTACTTCGAAGACAGCGGCAAGTCCAAGCTCACCGAGAAGGTGGCCGCCAAGACGAACAGCGGCAAGCTTACCTGTTCCTTGCTCAACACTTTTACAGGCACGGGCAAGGCAGAGGTATTCTCTGGTACTGATTCCAAGCAAGCCGACGGTACACTCACAGGACATGGCGTAAGCAAGAAGACTGGAGATACGGTTGATACGGAACGGAAAACTCTCGCCGACGGTACGGTCGTGAAAACCCAAACCTACCACCTCAAGCAGGCGGACGGGCAGATACAGACAGTGGTGTTTGTTACACAATTGTTCATAGACGGAACGTCAACCAAGAGCACCGTTGTGTTCGCACCCGGTGCGGCGACGGGAACGGAGACGAGCAGCCACACCGGGCTGGATGGCACCGCACAAGCCTCGACCGCCACGGTTTCGACAACCAAGCTGCCCGATGGCAGTTTCCAACTCATCGGCCCGCCGATAGGCGGAGCCGCAACACCGCCTCTAACGCCGCCGTCGAAGATAATCCAAACCAATGTCACACGCATTGAGAACCCGGAGTTGCCGGTGAGTCCTTAGCCTCCGACAACCATCAGCACAAGAGCCACGGGAAGGTAAGCCAGGCTATAGCGGAAGAGAGCCCGAGCAGCGGCGTCGCTCGGCCGTTGGTACAGTCTGAAGCTAAGAATCGCCATCAGCACGCTGGCTGCGGCTACGCCGGCAGTACTGTGCCAGTCCGCAACGTGCAGTAGCGGCAGGCACAACGAGAGCGGCACCAACGCCAAAGAGTAGAGGAGACAGAAGCGGCATGTGCTGCCCCCCGTGACGTCAACCAGCGGCAATAAGCGAAAATCAGCCCGGCGCAAATCAGCGCGATGCAGCCACGCCAGCGCCAGGAAGTGCGGAATCTGCCAGATGAACAGCATAGCCGCAAGCAGCCACGCGCCGTACCCAATCCCGCCAGTGGCGGCCGCCCAACCCAGCAGCGGCGGGATTGCCCCGCAGACAGCGCCCACCAGCGTACACACCGTGCTGCGCCTTTTCAGCGGCGTATAGGCGAGCACGTAGAGGGCTTCAGCCCCCAACCCCAACCCAGCCGCCAGGGCATTCGTGCCGCAAGCCAACGCGCACAGACCAAGCCCGCTCGCACCGGCAGCCCAACAAAAGGCGTGGCGGTTTCCGAGTTGTCGCGCCGGCAAAGGCCGGCCCCAGGTGCGCCGCATGAGCCTGTCGAGCTGCGCCTCCTGCCACTGGTTGAAGGCATTGGCGCCCGCAGCGGTGAAAGCCGTCCCCAGGACAGCCCAGAGGAAGCGTGGGAGGCAGAATTGGTGACGGCCTGCAAGGAAAAAGCCCGCCGCCATTGTGAGTATGACCATCGAAACCAGGGCTGACTTGGAGAGCCGCAGATAGATATCCAGCCAGCGGGGCACGCGGACCTTGGGTTGGGGATTGCTGGGGCTCGACCACGCTGTCATGCTCTTGCTCCACCCAGTCAACAGACTATCATCTGCGCTCCTTCGGGAAAGAGGAGAATGAAAGACCAACGAGGCTGCATGGATGTCCTTACCTTGGGATTTGGCACCAGTGTGGTCATGTGGGCAGTCGGGTTCTTCTGTCGCATTCCCGGCGGCGGGATCGGCGAGGACCCTTTCACCGCGCCGCCTGCGGCTGACCTCGCGTCCCTCTCCGTCATCCCCGCAAGCGTCCTCTTTGTGCTTCTTGTTCTCTTCATGCTCGGTGGCGGATTCCTGGCGGGACGCCTGACCTCGCGTGGCTGGCGCGGCGGCTTGCTCGCAGGCACGCTCTCGGCCGCATTGAACCTTCTCATTGTCCTCGGCGCGCTCAGCAATGAGGAGCGGAACAGCCTGGCGCGATCCGCGGCCTTTTTCGTCCCCGGCTCGATTTTCGCCGGCGCGCTTCTGGGCACTCTCGGCGCGACCATAGCCCGCGTCTCTAAATCGAAAATCGAAAAGCAAAAATCGAAAAGCTCTCTATCCGGATGGCCTTGTGCGTTCACGGTTGTGGCGGCGTGCGCGACGTTTCTGCTTATTCTCGTCGGCGGAATGGTAACCAGTTTCAGAGCAGGGCTGCAGGTGCCGGACTGGCCCAACAGTTTCGGTTACCTGATGTTCTTCTACCCGCTCTCAAAAATGAGCGGCGGCATCTACTTCGAGCACAGCCACAGGCTCCTCGGCACCCTGGTTGGCCTGACGACGCTGGTTCTGGTGGCGTACACACTTGCCCGGGAGCCAAGGAAATGGTTGCGCCTTTTTGCGCTGGCTGCGTTTGGGCTTGTGCTGGTGCAAGGCCTCCTCGGCGGGCTCCGCGTCACCGGACGCCTGACATTGAGCGCCTCGCGTGCGGACATGGCGCCCAGTAGCGCACTCGCAGTAGTACATGGGGTCGTGGCGCAACTCTTTTTCGGTGTGTTGGCCGCGTGGAGCGCCTTCAACTCCCGCGCCTGGCAGGACCCAACCCCGCTTACCGCCCGAACCGTGCGCACCGATTGGGCGCTGCAGACTGTTTTGGTGGCATTGCTCACGGCGCAGGTGCTGGTAGGCGCCGTTCTAAGACACACGGCTCACTTGCTCCATCTGCACATCACTGTCGCGGCTCTGGCTGCGCTCGTGGGCATCGCGGCGGCGGCGCGGGCCTGGGGGCTTTACTCCAGGAACTCGATCATGGCGGCGCTCGCCAAAGCTCTGCTGCTGCTAGGCGGGGTTCAGGTGCTGTTGGGCGTGAGCGCGCTTTTCACGTTGGGGTTCGTCCTGGAGCGCAAGCCGTCAATGCTGCTCCAGGTCATCATCACCTGTAGCCATCACATTGTCGGGGTTTTGCTCCTGGGCTGTGCCACAGTGCTAATGGTGTTCAGCCGCCGCTTGCTTAAGCCAGCGTAGTTTACCCCTTGGCGGGAGCGCACAATGGACCCAATTGTCCTCAGATTCGCCGATGGCACGTTTTTCTTCGTAGGCCTGGCGGCCGCCGCACTGGCGGTCTTGCTGCTCCTGCGCTTCCACAATAGGCTCTTTCGTTCTTGCCTCACCGTCTTGGCGCTGCTAGGCATCATCCTCGTTGTTATCTCAGCCACTCCGCAACCGCTCTGGGCCTACGCATTGTGGTTGCTTCCCGTGGTTGGGGGTCTGGTCCTGGGTAACAGGGCCAACTCGCCACGCAATCCGCGGATCGTTGCCGGAGCGCTGGTCGCGGCCATCACAGCGGGGTTTTGTCTTGCTGAAGCACGCTACCAACACTTGCCGAGGATGAGCGTCCCGAATGGCAAGACTGTTTACGTGTTGGGCGATTCCATCAGTGCCGGAATGCGGAAGAGAGAACGTTGCTGGCCGGCGGTGCTGGAAGAAACTACTGGTCTTGCTGTCGTCAACCTCGCCCAACCTGGTGCAACAGCCCAAAGCGCGACAAAGCAGGCCGCGGGCATTACGGAAACCAACTCGATCATCGTTGTGGAAATCGGAGGGAACGATCTCTTGAGCGGCACCGAGGCGAGTGTGTTCCGGAAGCAACTCGATTCCCTGATTTCCCTGCTGCGCACGGGCCAGCACCAGGTCCTCATGCTTGAACTCCCGCTCATCCCCTTCAAGAACGCCTTCGGCGTGGCACAGCGCGACCTCGCAGCCCAGTACGGCGTTGCTCTGCTCCCCAAACGTTTCTTCACCGAGGTATTGGGGCTGAAGGGTGGCACACTCGACGGAGTTCACCTTTCACAGGTGGGTCACAACGCACTGGCGGCCATCATTGCGAAAGTATTGGGACGGCAGAAGACCGTTGGTTCACGCGATGGCCCGATAGCTCGCTGACCCGATTTTCTGTGGCAACGGTTCACGTATCAGTTAGGCTGCCCTTGTTGGCAGTTTACGCTGGAGAGTCTTCTCCGCGGGGGGGAAGCGAAAACTGCAGGTCTCATGAACCAAGAATCAACTGCGCAATTCGTTTTCCCAAAGTGGACCAACACGGTTCGCCCGGCCGTTGGGGCGTTGCTTATCGCGGCGCCGATCTACCTGATCTTGCTGATCTGGTACGGCGCGTCGCCGCAGGCCCTGGCTGTCGGCTATGCGCCCGTGCAACCCGTCCAGTACAGCCACGCTCTCCATGCCGGCACTCTGGGCCTGGACTGCCGTTATTGCCACACGACCGTTGAGCAGGCGGCTTTCGCTGCCCTCCCGCCAACCCAAACCTGCATGAATTGCCACGTCACCATTCTGCCCAACAGCCCCAGGCTGGCGCCGGTGCGTGAAAGCTATCAGACTGGGCTGCCGCTGCAATGGGTCAAGGTCCACGATCTGCCTCAGTACGTGTACTTCAACCACGCCGCGCACTTGAACGCCGGTGTGAGCTGCGTTTCGTGTCATGGGCGCGTTGACCGGGAGGAAGTCGTAGCGCAGACCGCCCCGCTTTCGATGGGCTGGTGCCTCGAATGCCACCGCCAGCCCGAGCCGTACCTGCGGCCGAAGGAATTGGTGACCAACCTGGGCTGGGTGCCCAGTGAAGACCCGCTTAAGCTTGGCGCCAGGCTGCGCAAGGAAAACAATATCAACCCGCAGACGGATTGCTCAACATGCCACCGTTAAATAAAATAGGGCCATCGAGCCATCGAGCCATCGAGCCATCGGGTGAAGTGACGGCGACGGCTGGTTGCTACATCGCTAGATCACCCGATCACCCGATCACCCAATCTCCCGATCTCCCGATCACGCCGGCGTTCCGCCGTTTCGTGGCACAACGTTTCCCGGCGCAGTTGCCCTTGCTGGACAACCCCACCACGCGGCGGCGTTTCTGCCAGTTGATGGGCGCGTCGCTGGCGTTGGCGGGCCTGAATGGTTGTGACTGGCCTTTCTGGCCGGGGAAGAAACTTGTCCCTGAGGTCAAACGCCCTGAAGGCCGCTCTCCCGGCGTGCCCGTGTACTACGCGACGGCGTTCGAATTGGGTGGCGCCGCCGAAGGGTTGCTGGTCAAGAGCTGCGAGGGGCGGCCGATCAAGGTCGAGGGCAACCCGCAGCACCCGGTTAACCAAGGCGGGTCAAGCGCCTTCGCCCAGGCGCTGATCCTGGAACTGTACGATCCCGGCCGCAGCCAAGGCCTGATCCGCCGGAGGAACGGACAGGAAAGCGGGGCAACGTGGGATGAGTTCGCCGTGTTCCTCAAAGACCTCCGCGCGCGCATTGGCAACGGCAAAGGTCTGCATATCCTGAGCGAAGCATCTTCGTCTTTGTCCGTGCGGGGTATGCGGGCGTGCCTGCTGATGGCGCTTCCAGAAAGCACCATGAAGGCGCTTCCAGAGGCAAAGTGGCATGAGTACGAGCCGCTCAGCCGCGACAACGAGCGCGAAGGCACGAGATTGATCTTCGGCAGGCCTTGCCGGCCCGTGTATCACCTGGAGAAGGCTGACACCATCGTCAGCCTTGACGAAGACCTGCTGGGCGCCCACCCCTCAGCCATCACACACACACGCGATTTCGCCGCCCGGCGCAACGCTGATGGCAAGATGAACCGGCTCATTGTGTACGAAAGCGCCTGGACCATCACAGGGGCGATGGCAGACAGCCGAACTGGAAAAAAGCCCAGCGAGATGGAAGCGTTTGTGCGCAGCGCCGCACTTAGAGAGGCACTTGCCGGGCGCGAGCACTCACTGGTTGCAGCCGGTCCGCGCCTTTCGGCGCAGGCGCATGCACTGGTTCACTTGTTGAACTCGGAACTGGGAAACCGGGGCAAAGCAGTTACGTATGTCGCCGACCTGGACCCCAAACGCCCCGGCCACGGCGAAGCTATGTCCGAACTCACGTCCGCGATGGAAAAGGACGAGGTGGACACGCTGCTCATTCTGGGCGGCAATCCCGTCTACGATGCGCCTGCCGATCTGGAGTTTGTGCAGAAGCTGAAGAAGGTGCCGAACAGCATTCATCTCAGCCTATACGACGATGAGACCTCGCGCGCCTGTACGTGGCATCTGCCCCGCGCGCATACGCTGGAAAGCTGGGGGGACTCGCGCGCCTGGGATGGCACCATCAGCTTGCAGCAACCGCTGGTCGAGCCGCTTTACGGCGGCAAGACGCCGGCGGAAGTGCTGGCCTGGGTCTTGGACGAGCCGCTCTTCAGAGGCTACGAGATCGCGCAACGCGTTTTCAAAGAGGCCACGCAGCCACCCCGCTCGGATGAAGCTTGGAAGAAGGCGCTGCACGAAGGCGTCGTCGCCGAAAGTTTTTCGCCGTGGCCGCAGGCGGGAGAGCAGTCCACGCCGCCGGAAAGGTCGCAACTTTCACCGCCAGCCGCCCCAGGATTGGAGCTGCTCTTTGTGCCTGACTACCGCGTCTACGATGGGCGCTTCGCGAATAACGGCTGGCTCCAGGAGATGCCCGACCCGATCACGAAACTCACGTGGGACAACGCGGCGCAGATTTCTCCCGAGACGGCGAGAGCGCAAGGTGTAGGCCACGGAGACATGGTGAAGATCGAACTCGAGGGCCGCGCTCTTGAGATTGCCGTCTTCGTTGTGCCTGGGATCGCGGACGGGACTGTGATCCTGCCGCTGGGCTATGGCCGCCGCTTCGGCGGACAGGTCGCCGATGGCGTGGGCTTCAACACCTATGTCTTGCGCACGACCAAGGCCCTGTACACGGCCTCCGGAGCGCGCATGACCCGCACTGGCGCCACATACAGATTCGCCACGGCTCAGGACCACAAAATCGTGAGTGCGGTGGCCTCATCCGCCGCTGCGGCGCGGACGCCGGAGTTGGCGCGCTCCGCGAGCCTCTCGACGTTCAAAGCGAATCCGAATTTTGCGCAGGAAATGATCGAACACCCGCCGCCGGGTCAAAGGTCCCTCTTTTCGCCGCCACACGAGTACACTGGCAACCGCTGGGGCATGGCGATTGACCTTTCGCGGTGCACAGGCTGCAGCGTCTGCACGGTTGCGTGCCAGGCCGAAAACAACGTGCCGGTGGTGGGCAAAGATGAGGTGGCTCGCGGCCGGCGCATGCAATGGCTGCGCGTGGACCGCTACTTCCACTCACCTCACCCTCTCTCTGGGGGGGAAAGGGGAACCACTGCTCTTCTCTTCCAGCCGGTGCCATGCATGCACTGCGAGAAGGCGCCGTGCGAAGAAGTCTGCCCCGTGGGCGCCACGTCGCACAGCAACGAGGGCCTTAACGACATGGCCTACAACCGTTGCGTGGGCACGCGCTATTGCTCAAACAACTGCCCGTACAAGGTGCGGCGGTTCAACTGGTTCAACAACCACCTCAAGACCAGCGAAGCGGAGAAGCTGATGTTCAACCCCGACGTCACGGTCCGAAGCCGCGGCGTCATGGAGAAGTGCACCTACTGCGTGCAGCGCATTGTCCAGGCGCGGATAGCCGCCAAACTTGCAAAGCAGGACATTAAGGACGGCGACATCGTTCCGGCCTGCGCGCAAGCCTGTCCGGCGAGGGCGATTGTCTTCGGTGATCTGAACGATCCCAAGAGCCGCGTGGCCGAGTGGGCCGCAAGTCCGCGAGCCTATGGCCTGCTGGAGCAACTCAACACCCGGCCGCGGACACGCTATCTGGCAAGAGTCTGGAATGATGCGAGTGGCCTCGCCAGTACAACGGACGTTCCGCCCGTTCGAGCGGAGCACGGGCGAGACGCCCATGCTGCGGGTGGAGGGACTGGCGCTTGAGCCTGCCACAGGAGGGGAGCCTGAATACGTCCGCGGACTCCACGCGCCTTCAGGCGCTGATTGAAGGCTCGCACAGACTGTCCTCCGTGACGGCCACAATCTGCGGGATCGCCGAGCGGCCCCGCCCGCCGAAGGCGTGGTATATTGCCTTCACCATCTCGGTTGCGCTGACGGGCGTCCTCTTGCTGGTGGTCGCGTACCTGTTCTGGGAAGGCGTGGGCGTATGGGGCGTGGGCATCCCCGTGGCGTGGGGCTGGGCGATCACCAACTTCGTGTGGTGGATAGGGATTGGGCACGCGGGCACGCTGATCAGCGCCATTCTCTTTCTGTGCCGCCAGCGCTGGCGCAACAGCGTCAACCGTTTCGCTGAAGCCATGACCATCTTCGCGGTGATGTGCGCGGGCATATTCCCGGCCATTCACGTCGGGCGGCCCTGGGTTGAATACTGGCTGGCGCCGTATCCCAATCAGATGAGCCTGTGGCCGCAATTCCGCAGCCCGCTCCTGTGGGATGCTTTCGCGGTGAGCACCTACTTCACAGTCTCGCTGATGTTCTGGTACGTGGGGATGGTTCCCGACTTGGCCAGCTTGCGCGACCGCGCCCGGGGCCGGGTGCGGCAGATACTGTATGGCATCCTGGCCTTGGGCTGGCGCGGCTCGAACCGGCACTGGCACGTCTACGAGCGCGCCTATCTGCTCCTGGCGGGACTGGCGACGCCGCTGGTACTGAGCGTACACTCGGTCGTCAGCTTCGATTTTGCCGTGGCCAATGTGCGGGGCTGGCATTCGACCATCTTCCCGCCGTATTTCGTCGCGGGCGCCATTTTCAGCGGCTTGGCAATGGTTCTCACGCTGCTGGTGCCGGCACGGCAGTTCTTCGGCCTCAAGGATTTCGTCACGCCGCGCCACCTGGACGCCGTGGCCAAGCTCCTCCTGGCCACGGGGCTTATCGTGGGCTTCGCCTACGCGATTGAACTCTTTCACGGCTGGTACTGCGGCGACCCCTACGAAGGCTTCGTGTTCCTGTACCGCGCGCGCGGCGACTATGCGTGGGCCTATTGGGTTATGACCATCTGCAATGTGGTGGTCCCGCAAGTGTTCTGGATCAAGTGGTGCCGCACCAATCCCTGGGCGCTTTTTGCGGTTGGCGTCCTGGTGAACGTGGGCATGTGGTTTGAGCGTTTTGTGATCGTGGTCGCGTCGCTTTCGGCGGACTACCTGCCCTCAAGCTGGGGCTATTATTCGCCGACGTGGGTTGATATCCTGACATTCGCCGGCACCCTTGGGTTCTTCTTCGCCTGCTTCCTGCTCTTCTGCCGCTATCTGCCTATGTTGGCCATGGCTGAGATCAAGCCGCTGCTGCCGGAAGAAAGGCAGGTGGCAGGGAACGCCAGCGCCGCTGTTCCCTTCCCCTATCCCATTCCGCAAGGGGAGGGAAAGACAGGCGAGACCCCTCTTGTATGGATACTCCCGTCCTCTCTCCCGCGAGCGGACGGGGGCGCAGGCGTCCCCGCGGCTAGAGAGGCCGGCGCCACCAGCAAGCCGGTGATCGCCGGTCTGCTGGCCGAGTTCGCGACGCCGCAGGCGCTGCTCAAGGCCGCGGCAGCGGTGCGCGATGCCGGCTTCACCAAGTGGGACGTGCACTCGCCTTTTGTCGTGCATGGGGCCGACAAGGCCATGGGCATGCGCCCGACGCGGCTGGCCTGGTTCGTGTTCGCGGCCGGCGTAACGGGCGCCGTCACTGGCCTGGCGTTGCAGTGGTACACCAATGCCTTCGATTACCCGTACCTGGTTAGCGGCAAGCCGTACCTCAGCATCCCGGCCTGTATCCCCGTCGTCTTCGAGCTGACGATCCTGTTCTCAGCCTTGGCCGCGGTGCTCGGCATGCTGGGCCTGAACAAGCTGCCGCAGTTATACCATGCGCTCTTCAAGCGTCCGCGGTTCCGGCGCGCCAGCGACGACCGCTTTTTCGTCTCGCTAGAGGCGGCTGACCCGAAGTTTGACCAAAGCAAGGCCGAAATGCTGTTGCGTGCACAGGGCGCGCTGGCCGTGGAAACGGTGGAGGACTGAGGGGATGCCGCGCTGGCTCGTCTTACCCGCTGTTCTGCTCAGCCTGCTGGGCCTGGTGCCGTTCGTGCTGATTGCGAAATCACGTGGCCGGACATCCACCTCCACTCGTCTGGCCATAGTCCAGGACATGGGACACCAGCCTAAGTTCAACCCGCAGGCGGCCACGCCGCTTTTCGCCGATGGCCGGGCCATGCGCCCGCCGGTGGATGGCGCCGTGGCCCGCGGCGAACTGCGTGACGACTCGCGCCTCAACCGCGGCACGGAAGCAGACGGGAAGTTCGTCAA
>Ga0209777_10008008_pt1 | contig 11634 bp, 11 predicted proteins | sample FrelakmetHBP12HB_FD_187147 | JGI IMG/M metagenome (GOLD analysis project Ga0209777, IMG submission 187147) | Freshwater lake sediment microbial communities from the University of Notre Dame, USA, for methane emissions studies -HBP12 HB (SPAdes)... | ecosystem: Environmental > Aquatic >...
CAGCAGGAATTTTTATCCCCGGAATTATTCCGCCGGAAGAACAATCGACCAAATCGACCTCTCTGGATTTCATGATTTCTGCCAGCGCAACGGAATCTTCTATTGTCCAGCCTCCCTCCGTCCAGTCCGTTGCCGATATCCTGACAAATAAGGGGTATTTCGCGGGCCAAATACTCCTGACAGCTGAAATAATTTCAAGAAGCAAGCGGATCCGGTTTTCAAAGATCCCGCCATAATTATCTGTTCGTTTGTTGCTCAAAGGGGATAAGAACTCATGTATTAAGTAACCATGAGCTGCATGGATTTCAATAACTCTAAAGCCGGCTTTCAATGCCCTTTCTGCTGCAACTGAAAAATCGCTGACGACTTTTTCGATACCTTCCCGTGCTAAAGCTTCAGGGATACCATATTCCGCTGAAAAAGGAATATTGGATGGTGCAACTACTCTCCAACCCCCCTGTGATTCAGGGATCAGCTTATCGCCATTCCAGGGCTCGTTACGACCGGCTTTACGGCCGGCATGTGCCAGTTGAATTCCCGGTACAGAACCTTGCTGAAGAATAAAATGAGTAACTTTCTGAATATACTCAATATGTTCATCCTTCCATATACCCAGATCAGCTATCGAAATACGTCCTTCCGGTGAAACCGCTGTCGCTTCGGTCAGTACCAAAGCCGCACCACCCACCGCCCTGCTTCCAAGGTGTACGATATGCCAGTCGGTCGCAAAACCATCCTTACTGGAATATTGGCACATGGGAGATACTGCAATCCGGTTCTTAAACTCAATTTCTCTGATTCTGAGAGGACTGAAAAGCTTAGACATTGTTTTGTTATTTAATTTGCAAAAGTAAGATTAATCTGCAGTCGGCAGTCGGCAGTCGGAAGTCAGCAGTCGGCAGTCAGAAGTCGTTGTTTAATAATAATTTGTGGATCAATTGAAATAATTAAAAAATTTTCTTTACAGAGGTATTACCTTTCTTTTTTCAAACGATTAATGTGAAATGCAAATATGGGTAAATATCAAGATTTAAAAGTTTATACCAAGGCGTTTGAATTGGCAATGAAGATCTATCATCTTTCATTAAAATTCCCTTCTGATGAAAAATTCGGGTTGACTTCTCAAATAAGAAGATCATCACGCTCAGTTTGTTCAAATATTGCAGAAGGATATAGGAAAAGGAGATATGAACCACATTTTATTTCCAAACTTACTGATGCCGATATGAAAAACAGTGAGACAATCGTCTGGATTGATTTTGCTATAAGTTGCGGATTCATTAATGCAGGCACAAAAGACAAGCTAACAATGAAAACAGAAGAAATAAGGAAATTACTTTATGATAAAAAATCCCAAAAAATTTCTTTGAGAACTGTAATATACCAACAACAAATTCCCGACTACCGACTGCTGACTGCCGACTAAGAACGAATCACTCTATCACATCAAATTAAGATTTGGCCACTATTTTTAACCGGTCCGGAATCAAATTGAACAAATGATATGTAATTTTGGAAAAAATAACTTTTAATTCTTTAATCTTTTTCACTATGAAAGCAATGTCTAAAGTTTATATCACTGTTCTTGTTCTTTTCACATCTTTTCCGGCGCTCAATGCCCAGGACAGGATGCCAAAACCTCCGGTAGGACAAATCCAGAAAGCGATTTGCATCTTATACCCAACGCAGGGGAATAATGTTACAGGGACTATCACTTTTACCAAAACGGAAAATGGTGTCAGGGTGGTAGCCGATCTCCAGGGCCTTTCCAAAGGAAAACATGGGTTCCATATACATGAATTCGGTGATTGCAGTTCCCCTGATGGTACCTCAGCCGGAGGTCATTTTAATCCGGAAGGTAAACAACATGGCGCTCCTATGGATATGATGAGACATGAAGGCGACATGGGAAATATTGAAGCAGATGATGCCGGCAAAGCTCACCTGGAATATGTCGATAAAATGTTATCGTTTGATGGATCCCATTCCATCCTGGGCAGGGCAGTCATTCTTCATAAAAGTGAAGATGATCTGAAAACGCAACCTACGGGTAATGCCGGGGCCCGGATTGCATGCGGGGTCATCGGGGTAGCAAAATAATCATGTCAGTGCCGGTCAAGGCCATGAAGCATGTATATCAGATGTATCAGCGATTTTAAGATTTCAGTCATGTATTCATCAACTGCCCTGATACTTCCTGGCAAACTGAAGATCAGAGATTGACCAATCACACCGGCAATACTACGGCTTACAAGGGCATTCGGTTTTTCAGCTCCATATTTTATCCGGATGATTTCCATTATCCCGGGGATTTCCTTGTCAAGCAAGGACTTGATGACATCCGGAGTGAAGTCCCGCGGTCCGATTCCTGTTCCTCCGGTTGTAAAGATTATATCGGTTTTATCTTCACGATCTTTAAGCAGCAGTGATCTTAACTTGTCAGGGTTGTCGGGAATAAGAGAATACTGAATGTTGAAAAGAGAATTTTGAATAGTGAAGAATTTTTCGAGAAGTTCTTTGATATGAGGACCGGATTTATCTTCGTATTCTCCCCGGCTTGCCCTGTCGGAAAGCGTGATAATATGGATTGCAAAGATTTTTGGTTCGTATATCAATTCCATGCCAGGTTTAAGGATGCCAGGTTTAATCACCCTGCAAAAAATACCTTCTTTCGGCATGATACAATTTCCTGTTTCTTTGAATATCGTACAGGAGGCACCATGGCATTCCTTGCCAATCTGGGTTATCTCAAGTTCTGCAACATCCGAAATAAGTTTGTCAAGAGGATGAGTTTTATATAACAGTAATCCTGAGGTTGTAATGTTTTCAGCAAATTCCCCGTATTTTATTTTCTGTGAATTTTCTTTTTCGAATTTCTCAATACTTTCCACTCCCAAAAAACTGACCTCACGGATTCCAGACCCTACATGAGCATCACCTTCCACACCACCGGCGATAAGATTTATAGAATTAACAGGTCGCTTGATTGTTCCCTTATTTACCGAGATATTTACTGATTGGATGGTTATTCGTGGTAATTCGTTGTTATTCATTGTTATTCGCAGTTATTCAAAGTTCTTTGTATTTGTTTATGCCTGGTGGGTGTTATCTTTAGTAATTGTGGTAATTATGATAATTATAGTAATTTATAGTATCTGAGATGGCTATGATAAAAGACAATGAGTTAAAATAAATTACAATTAATAACCATGAATAACTATGAATAACTATCCTTTCCTTCGATAAATACCTGTTATTACAGATCTGATTTAGTTTTCTTAATAAGTTTAATTTCACCGATCTCCATAGCTTTATCGACGGCCTTGCACATATCATATATTGTGAGAAGCCCTACCGAAACAGCGGTGATTGCTTCCATTTCAATGCCTGTCTGGCCAATACATCGTGCTTCACTGGTGATAATGACTCCTGTCTTATCCAACGACGCTTTCAGATCAATTTTCGTTATCCGGAGTGGATGACAAAGTGGAATAAGCTCGCTGGTCTTTTTGCCGCCCTGGATGCCGGCAATCTCGGCAATTGTTAAGACATCTCCTTTTATTATTTTATTTTCTTCAATCAGTTTAATCGTTTCAGCGCTTAGATTAATATGTCCGCAAGCTTTTGCTGTTCTAAGCTGATCAGGTTTATGGCTCACATCAACCATATTGGCTTTGCCATCAGTGGATATATGGGTTAGTTTTTTCATGATAACAAAATTTGATCATTGATTCTTCCATCAGTGGATATCAGCTTTGCTTTGACATTGGTTATGCGGATTTCGTAATCCGTAATTCGTAATTCGTAATTGTCTATTATCCTCCAATATTATGAAAAAAGTCAGAACTATTTACTGTTCCTTTTTCCGGTTTATAGTTTATTGCATCTTTTAGGGCTTTACTGATTCCAAGTTCACGAATACTGAATTCAAGGTCGCTGAACAAGCAAGGTTTTATCCTACCATTGGCGGTTAACCGCAAGCGGTTGCAGTTCCTGCAGTCTCCGCCTTCTCCGCCCTCTACAAGGGTGAAACAGCCAGATTCGAGGTTCATTTCATGTATAAACCGGACTTCCAGGTTGTTTTTCCGGCAAAATTCCCTGACTTCCTCAGCTTCCGGATCTGAGGATGAGTTTTTCACCACGCAATTAATTTTTATTGGGTTAAATCCAGCTTTTTTCGCGGCCGCAATGCCATGAAAGACTTGATTTAAATTGCCTCCCCTTGTGATTTCATGGTACTTTACAGGATCGACGGTATCGAGACTGATGTTGATCCTGTGTAAACCAACTTTGGCAAGATCAGAAGCAAAATTATCGAGTAAAGTACCATTTGTTGTCAGGCTAAGATCTGAAATTCCTTTTGTACCTGCTATCATCCCAACCAGTAGAATAATATCTTTTCTGACCAGAGGTTCACCACCGGTAATACGGACTTTAGAAATTCCCATTGTCACCGCTTCTTTCACCACTTCAATGATTTCCTCGAAAGATAAAATCTGGTTATGGTTGATGAGCTTTATCCCTTCGGCCGGCATACAATAGACACATCGCAGGTTACAGCGATCCGTGACCGATATCCTGAGGTAATTGATCTTCCTGTTAAACCTGTCGTACACGAACTGATTCTCCTTTATTCAATAATGTTTCACCAGGTTCTATTGCAATAATCCCATCTGCGGCGGTATATGCATTGATATGTGCGGATCCATGATATTCAATTGGAAACAATTGTCCATCAATAATCCTTGCTGGAATTAAAGATTTGCGTAAAGACTGTTTACGCCGGTAGTCGACTCCCATTGGCAGGATTAACCGGGGAGGTTCGGCAAAGCAACCCATTAATCTCATGATGAATGGTTTGACAAGTATCTCGAATAAAACAAAAGATGAGACAGGGTTCCCGGGAAGACCAAAAATAAAACGATCCTTTTTTTTACCAAAAACAGTAGGTCTTCCAGGTTGAACAGCAATACTTTTGAACAAAATATCAAAACCTGCATCCTTTAGAACATCAGGAACCAAATCAAAGTCACCCATTGAAACACCACCTGTGAGCAGAACAATGTCATTGTTTTCAATGGTCAGATTGATTTTTTCAAGGAGATATCCAGGGTCATCCAGGGCAATACCAAAATATAAAGGTATGGCACCTGCTTTTCTGACCTGGGCAATTAGTTGATAAGCATTGGAATTCCTGATCTTTGAAAGAGCAGGTGAAACCTGAGGTTCTACTAATTCATCACCTGTTGAAAAAATGCCTACACGAGCCTTTCGATAAACCAGAGGATTCACTTCCCCGATAGTTGCCAGGACTGCAATGTGCTGAGGTTGTAATAAGGTTCCTTTGTCAATAAGTTTATCGCCTGATTTAATATCTTCCCCCCTGTAACAAATATTTTTCTGTGATTTGTTCTTAAGAAAACGAATGCGATTACCGGGATAGCTTTCTGTATCTTCGACCATCAAAACACCGTCGGCTCTTTCCGGTAGCATTGCACCTGTCATGATTTTTGAGCATTTTCCTTTCTCAATACGTTTTTTCGGGACTTTACCAGCCGAAATAATCTCAATCACTTCCATCTGGCTATGAATATCCTTAAACCTGCAGGCATAACCATCAACGGCAGCTTTGTCAAAGGGTGGCATTTCCATATCAGCTATAATATCTTCGGCAAGGATCCGGCCTAAGGCATCCATCATCTCTACACTTTCAACAGGCAATGTATAAGCTTGATCCAACACTATTTTATAAGCTTCTTCGAAAGAAATCATATTTCAATTATAATATTATGAGGCAATAGACTGCAGCAACTTGATACTCGATTCTCGATACTCGATAAGTTTGATGCCTGTAAACTATATCTGCAGACTGACAGTGCAAATTTACACATTATGCTTGTATGAACCGTATTGCAGTGGCTTTAAAGCTGATCCAAATGAGGTTACCTTCAGCGATTTCGAGATGGTTCATTGATTCACGGGTAATGATTGCATGGATCAATATTCCGATATCGATCAGGACTTCCACTCCTGTTCTTGATGGAATAATATCCTTCACTGTGCCTTCAAAGTTATTTACAGCGCTTGAATCAATTCTTTGGCGTGACAATATGATATCTTCGGCACGGAGGATGATATAGCCATTATTTTCATAGGCTTCAGCCGGCAAATAAATTGAGATTTTATCATTTACAATTGCAATAGTATGACCCGCATCTTTTGATGTTGTAACACGGAAGAAATTTTTCGCTCCGGTAAAATGTGCCACAAATTCTGATCTCGGTTGCTGAAAAACGTCCATTGGAGTTCCGGTTTGTAAGATTTTACCATTATGGATGACAGCTATCTTACCCCCCAGTGAAAGGGCTTCCTCATAGTCATGAGTGACATGGACGATAGTTTGTCCGTTCCGGTTCAATCTTCTCAGCAATCCCCTAAGTTCGGAACGAAGCTGGATATCCATTGACGCCAAGGGTTCATCAAGGAGAAGGACTTTTGGTTCCTGGATAAGTGTTCGAGCGAGGGCGACCCGCTGAAGCTCTCCACCTGAAAGCGTCGATGGCTTGCGGTTTAACAGAATTGAAATCCCAATTTGTTCAGCGATCTTTTGGATCTTATTCTTCTTTTCTGAAGGACTTTCAATTCTCCCATACAACGAATAAGCGATATTTTCCTTAACACTCATATGCGGGAATATAGCATGATCCTGAAAGACCAGTCCAACGCTTCTCCTTTGTATCTTTTCATAAGTGATATCCTTTCCATCCAGGAAAATAAAACCTTTGTCAGGCTGTAACAGACCGGCAATTGTTTCCAATACCATCGACTTCCCTGCTCCGGACACTCCAAGCAAAATAAAATAATCCCCTTTATCAACGGATATATTAATCGACTTCAGACTGAAGTTCCCCAAAGTAACTGATATGTTGCGCAATTCAAGCATAAGTATATCCCATCAAAGACAAAGAAGCAAAATATTTATCGTTTAACGATTTTGTGATGATTCAGAACTATCTTTTTCCCGTGCAAGAAACCGGAGTAAAATAAAAACAGCTAAAGAGATTAAAATAAATAATACAGAAACCGGCCGTGCGTATTTCAACCCGAAGGAGCCGAACCTTTCATAGATCAGGACAGGGGTAACCATCGGATGATAAGCAACGACGATAATGGCGCCAAATTCACTCATTCCACGCGCGAACATGAGGATCAACCCGGAAACGATATTTCTCCATGCAAGTGGTAAAGAAACAGTAAAAAAAACCCGGGAAGGTGAAGCTCCCAATGATAAAGCAGCATTCTCCAACCGGACCGATACACCTGAGAACCCATCCCTGGCTGCATTAATAAGGTAAGGAATGCTCACAAATGCCATTGCGACAGCAATACCGGCAGGTTTTCCGACAAAATCAAGACCTATTGATGATCCGATCTTACCAAGAACAGAATTCCGCGATACAAAACCCAGGATCGCGATACCAGCCGCTGAATGGGGAATGACAACAGGAAGATCGATAATTCCCGTGATCAATTTCTTAAGGGGAAAAGTTTTCCTTGCCATCAGATAGGAGAGAGGGATAGCCATAAAAGCAAAAACAATGGTCGCAAGCATTGATGTCCACATAGTGAGCCATATACTTTGCTGCACCTCGGATTCTTTGGCTGTTTCAAATAAAGACACAGGAGACGTTGCAAGGAACATTCCAAGCAAAGGAGAAATGATAAAGAGCAGGATTAAAGCGCCAAGCAGGATAAAAACAAATTGTATAGGCTGAAGCTTGTTCAATTTATGAATTACAGGTTACAGATGATTTCAGAATTCCTTATTTTTTGATAGCCAGAAAAGAGTTTGACTTTTCACTTCAGTCCTTTACTATTGAATAATCGTATCTCTGAGATTGCCTTCACAGCCCTGTCGGAGAAGAAATCTGCCCCTGGGAACAAACGGAATTTTCCTCCATCTTCTTCGTCTTTTTTACAAGGTATAAGCATGACTTCCGACTGATCATTCCGGTTCATGATCTCACTATAAGAAAATACCGAACGGTACCCGTCTTTTCCAATTACAGCAATCAAACCTTTTTTAAGATCCCCTTTATTAAGAGACCAATATTTCATTAATAATTCCTTGAGATAGATGCCTGTAAAAGGTTGGGTACTGTGAATTCCCCTGCCTCTTCCATAGAAGATCGTATTTTCGGTTTCAAGTTGGATATCCTTTGGGATTTCTGATAGTGTCATAACCAGGTTATTATTTGAAAATAGCCTGATTTCCCCTGAGTATAACGAATCAATTCTTCGGTTTACTGGTATGGATCTCGAATATGACCTGACGGTAATCTTTACAGGATTGGATATATTCCTTTCGGTGATCAGATCTGAACCAATGATCAGTTTCCTTTCCTGAGGCAGGGGCCAAAGGTCTTTTGTTTTACTCGGAACAATCCTTGAGACATCCGTGGCAAGGATTATTTTATGGAGGTTATTGGGGTAATATATTTCACCCCAGCTCACCACAACTTTTTCTCCTTTATCATTTTCTATTTCAACATAGAGATCAATGATGGATGAAAATTCTTCCTTGTTTTTCTTGTTGATTATACGATCAGTTAATATATCAAAAAGAGAATAACCATCATAACGGTAAGCTCCGGTAAAGGCATTCTTTTCATCTTCCTTAAGTAAGGCCTCTTTGACAATAACAGAATGTTTTGTCATGGATTTCAGATCAACAATACCAGGGTTTTCAATTTCTCCTGCTATTTCGATCTCACCCCCTTTCAGGGATATTGTTTCTGTATCGTCATAAAAGTTATTATTATGCATGATATTGTCATTTTGAGAAAATAATGGCAGTGCAGGAAAGGCCAACAGGAAAATAATAATTGCGAATTTCATTTCATGGGAATTGCAAAGGGTTTAAGTTCTTCAGGTAATTTCTCAAAATTCTTTGTTTCCATGGGAATTACCGAGGGCTGGCCATTTTTTTCCATGATCTTCATCCCTTTATCTTTGGAAAGGAGAAACCGGAGAAAAGCAATAGCTGCAGGTTTGTCAGGTGCATTGCGAAGCATGGTTACACCATAGATCATCGGTTCTCCTTTCACGACTTCTTTCTTCCCCGGTTCCTTCCCGGTGATTTCAATAGAAGCTTTACTATATTTATCAGCGTAAGCCGGCTTTTTCAGATTTATCTCATCCGGTAATGATATATATTTCAATTGATGCTGGATGGCCACAGATCGATAAAGAAAAATATAATCTATGCTTTCGTTTTCCAGGAGTGCAGTAAGATCAACTTCTTTTGGACGGATGAACTGCTGATCTTTGTCAGTGATCATCTTTGCAAGGCCTGGCCGTTTATAAAAATCTTCTGCAAGCTGCAAAGTCATAACTGTGCGGTATCCGCATGGATCAGCATTAGGGTCTGCACGGGCAAATATAACATCCTTCTTCATCAGGATATCAAACCAGTTCTTTGCATTTATCTGATTTGCATAATGTGATTTATCCTGGTAAACAATTGATAATTCGTTGCTAACGAACTTTATGTTCCAATCTGCGTATTTCGGGATCAGCATATTATCGATCACTCCGTAGTCTGAAGAAGCCATGATATCACAAGGTTTATTAAGTTCGGTGATCTTCCTGGCAGATGCTACACTACCAGCAGATTCCATATAGATCTTAACATTCGGGTGGATCTTGTTGAATTCAGCCGCTACTTCTTTTAACGGAACCGAAAGGCTTCCTGCATGAAAAATAATTAAATCGCCTGACAATTTGGATTCTATTTCCTGGCTTTTCATAGGTTGAATAATGAATGAAAAGAATAAAAGGATTAAAATGCGGATAGTAATCATATGTTTATTTCATTTTAAATTTTCAATAAATGATTCAAAACCCTTTTGGATCATAACGTCTATGGAAGCGTGAAATTGATCAAAAGCATTGACAAGACTTTTCCCTTCCTGTGTTAAAACTGTCTTTCCCCCTTCACTGCCACCACGGTGTTTTTCTAAAAGAGGAAACCCAAAGAACTTCTCTATTTTTTTAAGGTCTCCCCATGTTCGCCGGTAGGTATAACCCAATTCATCGCATGCTGCTTTCAACGAACCTTTCTGATCAATCAGTTTGAGTATCTGCCATTTACCGTCTCCAAGAATACCGGCATCTTTCTTATCCGACATCCAGATCTTGTAATGTAAATTTATCGTAGAAAGCTTTTCTTTGAATTTCGTTTCCATCAAAGATGAAATAAAAGGACAAAAATAAATTATTTGGCGATATGTCTTACCATGCATATCCAAAATCAGAGAGAAATAATTTAATTTCGCACTTTCTTTTTTCAAAGCCATATTATTTCTTTAAGAAACCAAAACAAAATAACAGAAAATGAATAAGAGTAAAAACACAAGGATACTAATCCTTCTTTTTATAGGTGTATTGATGGGAGCGTTGGATATATCCATTGTAGGGCCTGCGATTCCGTCGATTGAGAAAACCATCCAAATGGCTCAAAAGGATCTTTCCTGGATTTTCTCTATTTATGTTCTCTCCAACCTGGTCGGCATTTCACTGATGGCAAAACTATCGGATTACTTTGGCAGGCGGTGGATATATATGTTATCAGTTGCCATCTTCGGGTTAGGCTCCCTGGTAGTCGTCTCCTCTCATGATATCAATGTTTTACTGACAGGGAGAGCGATCCAGGGTTTTGGTTCCAGTGGTATTTTTCCAATTGCAGCGGCAGTGATCGGGGATGTATTTCCTGTCGACAAGCGGGGCAGAGCGCTGGGTCTGATCGGAGCTGTATTCGGGATTGCTTTTATTCTCGGGCCATTCATTGCAGGTTTTATGTTGATGTATTTTAACTGGAATGCATTGTTCATCATAAACCTTCCCATTGCTTTACTCCTGATCCTATTCAGTTATTTTCTGTTGCCATCAAAAAAAATCGAAAATCCTGGTGGATTCGACTGGCCAGGGATAATAATGCTAGGCATCATTTTAAGCTGTTTCACTATTGCCATAAACAACATTAAGTCAAGTACATTCATTGAGGGAGGCGACACCTGGCCTGCTTTGCCACTCCTTGTCATAGTGGTGATCTTAACAGTGTTCCTGCTTCTGTTAGAAAGAAGCCAGGCAGCACCCGTGTTGAATGCGCATTTATTCAACATACGTCAGGTGCGGTTAGTAGGATTTATAGCTGTCGGGGTGGGATTATTTCAATCTGCTATGGTTTTCCTTCCGAAACATGCCGTCCTTATTTTCGGGGCAGATCCTTCCAGAGCCAGTTTCATGCTGCTTCCTGTAGTTATCGTAACAGCCCTGTTTTCACCGATAAGCGGGAGATTAGTTGACAAAATAGGATCGCGGATCATCATCTTTTGTGGCCTTGTTATTTCGACTATTGGCCTGTTTATCCTCGGTCTTGTCATGAAGAATTTAGTAGTTTTTTATGTAGGGGAAGCCATGCTTGGCCTTGGGTTAGCCATGAGGGCATCCCTGAATTATATTATCCTTAACGAGGTTTCTCCGAGAGAACGAGCTTCGACACAAGGAATCCTTATTATTTTTGTCAGCATCGGTCAACTGACTGGTGCTGCATTGATAGGATCCATCACCTCC
>Ga0209777_10008009_pt1 | contig 11633 bp, 8 predicted proteins | sample FrelakmetHBP12HB_FD_187147 | JGI IMG/M metagenome (GOLD analysis project Ga0209777, IMG submission 187147) | Freshwater lake sediment microbial communities from the University of Notre Dame, USA, for methane emissions studies -HBP12 HB (SPAdes)... | ecosystem: Environmental > Aquatic >...
CCGATCTTGGGCGGGTAGGTCATGACCGAACGAACAGCCAGGTTGCGGCAGGCGAGCCTCGACGCGCGGCCGTGCGTCAGCGAGGAGCGGGCGGTCCTCGTCACCGATTTCTACCAGGCCAACGAGGGCAAGTTCTCCGTTCCCGTCATGCGGGCACGCTGCTTCCTCCACCTGTGCGAGCACAAGGCGCTCTACCTGGGCGAAGGCGAACTCATCGTGGGCGAGCGCGGCCCGCGGCCGAAAGCCACGCCCACGTATCCGGAACTCACCTGCCACAGCCTTGAGGACCTGCGCATCCTGAACTCGCGCCCCAAGACCAGTTATGCCGCCTCGGACGAGTGCGTGAAGGTTTACCGCGAGAAGATCATCCCCTTCTGGCGCGGCCGGAGCATGCGAGATCGCATCTTCGCGGCCATGACCGACGAGTGGCGGGCCGCCTACGACGCGGGCGTCTTCACCGAGTTCATGGAGCAGCGCGCCCCCGGCCACACCGTGCTGGACGACAAGATTTACCGCAAGGGTATGCTGGACTTTAAGCGCGACATCGCCCAAGCGATGGCGGCGCTCGACCCCGGCGATCCCGAGGCCGACGCCAAGCGCGAGCAACTTCGCGCGATGGACATCGCCTGCGACGCCGTCATCCTCTTTGCCGCACGCCACGCCGCTCTCGCCCGCGAGCAAGCTTCGCGCGAAAGCGATGCCGCCCGCAAGGCCGCGCTTGAAAAAATCGCCGACGTCTGCACGCACGTCCCGGCCCATGCTCCGCGCGACTTCCACGAGGCGCTCCAGTACTACTGGTTCTGCCACCTGGCGGTCATCACGGAGTTGAACGGCTGGGACTCGTTCTGCCCCGGCCACCTGGACCAGCACCTGCTGCTGTTCTACCGCAAGGGCCTGACCGAGGGCACGCTGACGGCCGCGGCGGCGCGGGAACTCCTGGAGGCGTTCTTCGTCAAGTTCAACAACCACCCCGCCCCGCCCAAGGTCGGCGTGACGGCGGCCGAGAGCGGCACGTACACCGACTTCGCCAACATCAACCTCGGCGGCCTGCTGGCCGACGGCAGCGACGGCTCAAACGAAGTCTCGCACCTTCTGCTGGACATCATCGACGAGATGCACCTGCTGCAGCCGAGCAGCAACATCCAGCTTTCGCGCGCCACGCCCGACGAACTCCTGAAGCACGCCCTCCGCGTCATCCGCAAGGGTTACGGATTCCCCTCCATCTTCAACGCCGACGCGGTCGTCGCTGAGCAGTTGCGCCAGGGCAAGACCATCGAGGACGCCCGAGCCGGCGGATGCAGCGGCTGCGTCGAGACCGGCGCGTTCGGCAAGGAGGCGTACATCCTCACGGGGTATTTCAACCTCGTGAAGGTGCTGGAACTTGCGCTGCACAACGGCCTGGACACGCGCACGGGCAAACCGTTGGGCCTGCGCACGGGGCCGCCGGAGACGCTTGCAACCTTCGACGATCTTCTAGCGGCGTTCCGCAGGCAACTCCACCACTTCATCGAGATAAAGCTTGCGGGCAACGACGTTATCGAGCGGATGTACGCCGCAATGATGCCGGCGCCGTTCCTCTCGGTCATCACCGACGACTGCATCCGCAACGGCAAGGACTACAACGCGGGCGGGGCGCGGTACAACAATTCATACATCCAGTTCGTCGGCATCGGGAGCCTGGCCGACTGCCTCGCGGCCGTCAGGCAGACCGTCTTCGACGAGAAGAAACTCGGCTTGGCCGACCTTGTGAAAATTCTCGACGCCGACTTCGGCGGCGCGGAAATCCTGCGCCGGCGGCTCGTCAACCGCACCCACAAGTACGGCAACGACGACGATTACGCCGACGGCCTCGCCGTGCGGGCCTTCAACGTCCTCTTCGAGGAAGTCGACGGCCGGCCGAACGCCAAGGGCGGCCGCTATCGCATCGAGATGCTCCCGACCACCAGCCACATCTACTTCGGCTCGGTCACGGGGGCCATGCCCGACGGGCGCAAGGCGGGGCTGCCGGTGTCGGAAGGCATCTCGCCCGTCCAGGGCGCCGACCGGCTGGGGCCGACCGCCGTCTTCAAGTCTGCGGCCAGGATGGACCACATAAAGACGGGCGGGGCGCTCCTCAACATAAAGTTTACGCCGGCCCTCGTGGCCGACGACGACGGCCTGGAGAAACTCGCCCGCATGATCCGGGCGTACTTCCGCATGAACGGCCACCACGTGCAGTTCAACGTCGTGCGGGCCGAGGCCCTGCGCAAGGCCCAGGCCGAGCCGGAGACGCACCGCGACCTCATCGTGCGCGTCGCGGGCTACAGCGATTACTTCTGCGACCTGGCGCGCGAACTCCAGGACGAGATCATTTCGCGGACGGAGCACCAGGCGACGGCGTAGCCTCAATCACGACCCGGCCGACGCCCCTCTCGGCGACGAAAATGCCGAGGACCTTGCCGACATCATCAAGGAAGAGTCATGGCGCAACGGAACCCGTTGTCGCTGAGGCGGCTTTCCGGGCTGTTGCCGGCGCGGACGGCGTTCCGGAGGACGTCGTCATCGGGGTTGCCTACTGATCCGCCCCGCTGCACCCGCAGTGTCCCGGTTGCAGGACCGGACGGATCCGTGACGGTGCCTTTCGGGTCTTCGCCAAACCAATCCGCGCACCATTCCCAGACGTTGCCGTGCATGTCGTAGAGGCCCCAGGCATTCGGCTTCTTCTGGCCTACCGGGTGCATCGTCCCGCCGCTGTTGCCATAGGTCCAGGCATAGTCGCCCAAGGCGGACGGGTCATCGCCGAAGGAAAACGCGGTCTGCGCGCCCGCGCGGCAGGCGTATTCCCACTCGGCGTCGGTCGGAAGGCGGATTGTATGGCGGACAGTCTGGCGGGTCTTCTCCGAGAGTTTCTTGCAGAACTCCGTGGCATCGTTCCAGGAAACCCCATCCACGGGGTTGGTCGCGCCCTTGAACCAGCTCGGATTCGTGCCCATGACCGCCTGGTACTGCTCCTGCGTGACTTCCGTCACGCCCATTAAGAGAGGCTTCGAGATGGTGACCTCGTGCCGGTTGGCCCCTTCGCCCCTGGTGAACTTGCCTGGGGGGATGAGGATCATCTTCATCGTGACGCCGGGGCCCACGTCGAATTCCATGGTCAAGGGCACGCCGCATCTGCTGGACGCATCCCGCTGCACTTGGCTGACATCGAGCCGCACCGGCTCAGGGGCCCGTGTCCTGCTTGCACTCTCTGCACTCATCTCGCGTTTCTCCATCTCGATGCGGTCTTTCATCTCGCCCGACTGCCAGAGAAGCCAGACGCCGGAAACGACCACCGCAAGCACCCAAAGAAGGATGGTGCAGACGGAGACGATGAGGCCGGCGATGGCCAGGCCGCGGCCGCGCAATGCCCCACCGCTGCGGCCAATCTTCCTGAGGGCGAAAATCCCCAGGATCAGGCCTGCGATGCCTCCCAGGCCGGCCGTACACAAGCCAAGAATGCCCGCCACCAGGCTGGCGATGGCGAGGCCCGATGTCTTGGCGGTCCCCGGCGCTCCGGTAGCGTCGGGTGAGGGCCCTGTCGGAACAACCGGTGCGGTGGTCATGAACGTCCCCCTTCATCATCGGGCTGGAGAAGAATCAACCGACACTTGGGGCATTGCAGCGCCTCTGTACTCGCGCTCAGCTTCACGGAACTGGCCAACCGGTCAACGCGTGACCCAGCGACCAGACTGCCCGCCGAACTGCCGCGCCAGCGGGATGGCTTTGTCTCACACCATCTAAGACAGGTCAAGAAGGATAGATAGCCTGAGTGCAAAGGGCCTTGGCACTTGGGACACCGGTCGAGTGACGGCCTGGCCACGGTTAGCCTCCTGTGTCGAACGGGAGGGGGCACTTGCGGCAATGGAAGTGCCCCCCCGACGCTGCATGACTCACCCGCATGGAACTCGGCCTGTATGTCACCTGGAAGCATACCCAGCGAATTCAGCCTTTGCCAATGCAATCCGCCGCCGGTGCCGGTGCCTCGACTGTCGGCAGGTGCGGATTGACAAGGAATACACCTAACGCCAGAGTTCAGTTACCGGGCCGAGAGACGTTGAAACCAGGAAAGCCGTCATGCCGGCCCGGTCAACTGCAACGTTTGGTTAGGCGTCTTCTCGTACCGCGCCCCTGATGCGTTCTACGCTGCCAAGATATCGCGACAAGCCTGTCAGCATCACATAACCCATGATGGTTCCGATGGGGAAAAAGATAATGTTAACCGCGGCCACCACATACACCAGGGGAGCCCAGCGCCCGCTGCCCCGCAGCGTGGCTATCCCTCCGACCGCACCGGCTAGCCCGAAGGCCGCGATTGGCCCCAAGCCGGCTGCGATCCCGATTACCGCGGCCGGATGGAACTGCTCCTTGGGGCCAAGACACATCTCGGTTGCGAACCCGATGATTCCGGCGAGTATCAGGAGTAGCAGAAAACTGCCTTGGATGATGAACAGAACTGCGACCGCACGAACGTTGCGATAGTTCTTGTAATCGGCGGGGCTGAGGACTTCTTTGGGTTTCGCTACGGTTTGTCTCCTTGTCGCCTAACGACCAATCTCACCTGCCGCGGCGGCTGTTTGACTTCATCGCTTGATCGCCCGGATCGCTGCGGCGCGTTTCTCAAGGACCTCGGCCTCTTTCTCCCGGTTGGTTGCTCTATACAGCTTCGCCAGATTCTCAAGGCTCTGGGCCACATAGGTATGATCCGGGCCAAGGGCCTTCTCCCAGATCGCCAGCGAGCGATTGTACAGCGGCTCGGCCTCAGCGTACTGGCCTTGGTCATGGTACAGCGCCCCGAGGTTGTGCAGGCTCTCGGCCACATCGGGATGATTCGGGCCGAGGGCCTTCTCCCTGATCGCCAACGAGCGATTGAAGAGCGGCTCGGCCTGCGCGTACTGGCCCTGGGCCTGGTACAGCAACGCGAGGTTGTTCAGGCTCTTGGCCACATAGGGATGGTCCGGGCCGTGGGCCTTCTCCATGATCGCCAGCGAGCGCTTGTAGAGCGGCTCGGCCTGCGCGTCCTGCCGCTGATTGTAGTACAGCACCGCGAGGCCGTTCAGGCTCTTGGCCACATCGGGATGATCCGGGCCGAGGGCCTTCTCCTTTATCGCCAGCGCGCGAACCAGGAGCGGCCCGGCCTCAGCGTACCGGCCCTGGTCCTGGTACAGCACCGCGAGATTGTTCAGGCTCCCGGCCACATCGAAATGATCCGGGCCAAGGGCCTTCTCCTTTATCGCCAGCGAGCGCTTGTAGAGCGGCTCGGCCTGCGTGTACTGGCCTTGCCTGTAGTACAACTCCGCGAGGTTGTTCAGGCTCTGGGCCACAGCGGGATGGTCCGGGCCGTGGGTCTTCTCCCGGATTGCCAGCGAACGCTTGATGAGCGGCTCGGCCTGCGCGTACCGGCCTTGGGCCTTGTACAGCACCGCAAGGTTGTGCAGGCTATCGGCCACATAGGGATGGTCCGGGCCGTGGGCCTTCTCCTTTATCGCAAGCGAGCGCTTGTAGAGCGGCTCGGCCTCAGCGTACCGGCCTTGGGTCTCGTACAGCGCCCCGAGGTTGTTCAGGCTCTTGGCTACATCGGGATGGTCGGGCCCCTTGGCCTTCTCGGCAACATCGAGCGCCTTCTTCGCCACCACGAGGGCCTGGTCATAGTGCCCCTGCTTGTAGAGCGACTCCACCTCGGCGGTTAGCATCTTCCATTCGTCATTTTGCGCACAGCCAGCAACAGCCGTGCCGAACGCAAGCAGAAGCGGCAACAATGCCAGTGGGAGCCTCCCCTTCCTCGGTTCCGGTGACACACAGTCGCGCGGTACGGCGTCGGCTGGGCCGGCGCACATGGCGGAAGACAACGAGGCGTCTGACCCACGGGCAGCAGGACTGTTCGATGCGGGGGCTGTAGCGGCGCGACGGAAGGGTCTGGCGGAGTTGCTCCGGGAGCCTGGGCTTCCGCTCGGGAGCGGCATGGAACCCATCCCCCCGGTCGTTTTCGCAATGTCAAACGCTTGCAGCAATGGAAGTGCCCCCCGACGCCGCATGACTGGCCCGCTTGGAACCCGACCTGTACGTCGACCGGAAGCATACACGGCGAATTCGGCCCTTGCCAATACTTTCCGGTTCCACCCTTGTGTCCACGCCAGCCGTGCCACATCGACCCGGGCTACGGCCCGATCACAACCCGCCCCACGCCCCTCTCGGCCACGTAGATGCCGAGGACCTTGCCGCCCTCGTCTGCCAGCAGCCACGCGTGCGTCACGAACGTTTCGACGTCGTCCGTCTCGCCGGGGCCCAGTTTGCCGTAACTCTTGCGTTTGCCCTCGAAGTCGAGCCAGAACTTCTCGATCGGCTTATCGGTCTTGTTGACGAAAAGGATCGTCGCGCGCGGCTGGTCCGCCTTGGAGCTGACCTTCCCCTCGGCCTCCGGCCCCAGGCGCTTGAGGGTCCGGGCCTCGACCTTGCCGGGCACGAGGCGCCCGCTGTAGATGTCGTCCAACAGCGCGTACGCCTCCGGATCGTAGACCTTCAGCCACTGCGGCCCCGGGCTGGGCGGCGGCTCGATGTTGGTGTAATCGCCGCGCGTGCCGAAGTACCACATCGAGAGTTCCGCGAAGAACTCCTGGTCGTTGGTGCCGGCGTAGGTTCCCTTCCATTTTCCGGCGGCCAGGGACTTCTTACGCTGGGCCTCGACCTTGTCGCGGATGTCGCGCGTGACGCCGAACGAAAGGATGCTGTGGGCGAACTCGTGCTTGCAGATATCGCGATGATCCTTCCATCGGTCGGAGGGCAGCATGAGGAGGTTCTCTTCGCAGCACGAGGCCATGAGGCCCCCCAGGCCGCGCGCCCGCTCATCCACGGTCTTCTTCCCGTCGAAGGGCTTGCCCTTCAGGTGCCGGTGCTCCGGCAGGTCCGAGACCTGCTGGTCCTTGCCGATGACGTGCATCTCGGCCCCCGCGGCAACCAGGTTGGCGGCGATCTCCGGGCACCGCGAGAGTTCCACGTCCAGCCGCCGCGCGGCCTCGTCGACGGCCGCATCGCTCACGTCGGCGTGCGCCAGGATGCGTATGCCGCGCACCTGGAGTTCCTTGCTGAAGAACCCCGCCTCGGGCGGATCGATCTTGCGGATGACGCCCATGACCTGCCCGGCGGCAGGCGGCGCCGAGATGACCGCCAGGAGCACCGCCGCCGCCAGCCATCCCGCGCCCGTTAATGCTCGCCGCATGAGGACTCCTTTCGCCGGTAGATTCGCATCAGGAGCGGGTTCTTGTCAATGGAGTAGTAGCGACGCGTGGACGGCGGCGATATACTTCACGGCCAAGGAGGAGCGATTATGCCCGCATTGATGCGGATGCTTAGAGCCGCCGTCCTTCCGTTGATCGCCCTGGTCCTGGCGGCCGCAGCCGCCGGCTGCGAAGCCCACGGCCAGCCGCAGCAAGCCAAGCGGGATGTCACCTTCCTTGCCACCTCCGACGTCCACTACGATGCGTTCGAGAACGAGGACCGCAACGCCCGCGTGCGCGACACCCTGCGGCAGATGAACGAGATCGGCGCCGTAGCGTGGCCCGCGCAGTTGGGCGGCGGCCTGATCGCCAAGCCGCGCGCCGTCCTCGTCCTCGGCGATCTGCTCGACGACGGCGACCGGATGTTCCAGGGCAAGGTCCAGGGCGCCCAGCAGTGGGAGTACTTCAAGGCCGACTTCGGTTTCGACGGTACGGACGGGCTCCTGAAGTATCCGGTTTTCGAGGGCGTCGGCAACCACGACGGCCCTCCGGCCGGGCGCGAGAAGTTCGGCTTCAGTTTCCAGGCGGAACTGAAGAAGCGCAACGCCCTGCGCAAGCAGCGCGGGTGGCTCGCGAACCTTGCCGCCAACGGCCTCCACTACTCGTGGGACTGGGGCGACGTCCACTTCGTGCAGCTCAACCTCTACCCGGCCGACCAGCAGCACCCCGCCATACATTACTCTGCCCAGTATCACGATCCGCAGGGCGCCCTCGCGTTCCTCAAGCAGGATTTGGCCTCCCAAGTCGGGGCGAGCGGCAGGCCGGTCGTCCTGCTGAGTCACTGCGGCTTCGACACCGACTGGTGGCACCCCGACGACTGGAAGGCCGTCTACGAGGCGGCAAAACCCTACAACGTCATCCTCTACATGTACGGCCACACGGGCACGGGCCTCAGGGACTGGAAGCCCGCCGGCGAGGAGAAGCCCTTCACGTGCATCAACACCGGGCAAACGGAGAACGGGTTCTTCGTGATTCAGATTACGGGCGACCGCGTACGCGCGGCGTACCGCATCAAGCAGTGGACCGAGACCAAAATCGCAGGCGCCCCGCCGCAAAGAACGTGGACCGGCAAGTGGGAGTGGAAGCACCTGCTGGAGAAGAAGATCTCCGCACCGGCGGCGTGTTCGGCTGCGGGGTCCTGAGAAAAGAATAGGCGCGGAAAGGTCTCTCAACCCAGAGCGCCTGAAGAAACGGCCTGCCGCATGAGCGACAGGCCGTTAGCTTATCTGAACTACTCGTCTGTCAGAACTAAATCTGTGGGTGCCACGGCTGCGCCTTGTGCAGCCGTGATCGGCGGCGGGACACACGGCTGCAAACTGCGCAGCCGTGGCACCCACATAATTGAAGTTGACGCACTACTACACGTGCCGCCTACTTTGCTTTGCCGGCCTTGCCCTGTGTCTGCGACTGGAGGGCCTTGGCCTTCTTCAGGATCGCCTGATTGGCGGTGGCCGCGGTCACCTGCTTCATGGCCTCGCTCACTTGGGCCGGATGGCTGTCGGCGATCTTCTCGGCGATGGCCACCGCGGCCAGGCACGCCTCGTCCTTCAGTTCCGGGTTGCCGAGGTTCTGCGCGACGAGGGCCAGCGACTCGACCGTCGGGATGTTGCCGAAGGCCGCCAGCACGAGGCGTTTTTCGTCCTTGCGCTCGCACATGGCCATCGCTTCCTTGAGGGCCGCCAGCTTCTTATCGGGCGCAACTTCCTCGAGCGGCACGAGGCGTATCCAGCCGCGCAGCGCCAGAATCTTCAGTTTCGGATCTTTCGAAGTCTTGGCCAGTTGCATCACGTCGGGCAGCGCTTCCACGGATTGCCACTCGGTGATGGCCCTCAGGGCCGTGTCCTTGACCTCGGCGCTGGGGTCCTTTGCGGCTGCGCGGACGGCCGCCAAGGCCTTCGGGCTCCCCGCCGACCGCAGGACCTTGAGGAGCGCCAGCTTCGCCGGCCCTTGCGCCTGCGCCATGCCCGCCACGACCTTATCGGCACACGCGGCCCGGTCCTGCGCCCGGACGCAGATCGCCGACATCGCGTCTTCGGCCACCTGCATCTCGGCCGGCGACTTCGCCTTCACCAGCACGCCGACCATGGCCGAGAGTTCGGCGGCGGTCCCCAGGTCGCCCAAAACCTTGATGCTCGCGATGCGGATCGATTCGTCGGCGTCCTCGGCGGTCTTCAGCAGCGTGGGCGTCGCGCCGGCCGCGCGGCGCTGGCCGATCAGGTCGACCGCCAGGGCCCGCATCTTCGCGTCCGGCTGGTTCAGCATGGCCGCAACGGCCGCATCGGCCGCCGGGCACTGGAGAGAGGCCACGCTCAACTGCGCGGCCTGGGCGATCTCGGCCGCGGGGTCCTTCAACAGGTCCATGAGCGTCGGCACGGACGAGGCGTCCGGAATCTCCGTCACGGCGCGAATGGCCGCGATGCGGGCCGCCTTGTCGCCGCTCTTGGCGATGGCCAGAAGCGCGGGCAGCGCCTGCTTATCGCCGCGATTGCCGAGGACCTGGATGAACAGTATCTTCTTGTCGCCGGTGAGGTTGGGCACTTCGGCCGCAAGGGCCTGCGTAACTTCGGGGACCTTCAGTTCCATGGCCGTGCGTGCGGCGGCCTCGGCGAGGCTGTAATCGTCGCCGCGAATCGCTTCCAGAAGCAGCGGCACGCCGTCCTTGCCGCGTACGAGCACCGCCCCGCGCAGCGCCGCCGCCCGCACCTGGTGCGGCGCGCCTTGGAGGGTGCGCATGCGGTCATAGATGCCGCGTGCCTCGTCCTGCTGGCCGGCGACCGTCAGAGCTTCCGCGCAGCGCAGGAGGCCCTCGCAGAACGCCATGCGGTTGCCCGCCGGCGCCTTCGGCAGGGCGCCCTCGATCGACTTGGCGGCCGCGGAGGTGCCGATCTTGCCGAGCGCCCGCGCGGCAGCCTCGGCCACGTCGGGGTCGGCGTCGAGGAGGAACCGCGTGATCGCGTCGATGCTCTTTACGTCGCGGCGGACGCCCAGGCTGCCGATCATGCCGGTCAGGAGGCGGCCCTTGACCTTGCCGAGCATGTCGCGCAGAACATCGTCGACGGCCGGGTCCGGGATCGTCTCCAGCCCGTAGCGGGCCATGTGCGAGAGTTTCTCATCCGTCAGAAGGGCCACGAGGGCCGGAATCGCGTCCTTGGTGCCAACATGCCCGAGTTCGCGGCAGGCATCGGCCTTTTCCTTCTGCGATGCGTCGGGGCTCTTCAGGACGGCGATGAGCGCCGGCTGGTCCTTGGGCTCGGCAAACGGGGTGACCCCGCCGGTCGGCACAGGGGTGCGGGCCGCCAGCATCGCGGTCAAGAGCAGTGGGATGGCGAGTGCATTAAGCATGTCGGGTATTCCTTTTCGGGCCATGGGTGCGTCATTGCTGAGAATGCCGGCCGCCTAGCGCGGCGGGCAATCGTGCCCGCCGCGCGGTCGCCCAAGGCGACCGCGCGAGCCCGTCTGCCACAGCGGGCTCGATGGCGGTTCTTCGTCGTTTAGTAAATCCACGGTTCCCGCATGGCGCGCGAGCGCAGGCGGTTGGCCTCGGGGTCGTTGATAAACTCGGCCTTGACCGGGTCGAACTTCATGTCGCGCTTCAGCCACATGCAGATGTTGGCGGCATGCACGGTGCTCATGGAGCGGTACATCACCTCCGGGTTCGCCACGGTCAGGCGGCGCGTCTTAACGCAATCGAGGTAGTTGCGCATGTGGTTCATCGGGCGCTGGGTCCGCTCCTGGTAGTCGCGGACGATCTTCTTATAGTCGGCCAGCAAGGCGGGGTTGGAGACCTCGGGCTTGGAGTAGCCGTCGGCAGCCGAGACCCAGCCCTCCGGGCCGTCGAACCGCATGCCGCACGAGCCGTGCCAGTACTTATCGCCCCTCGACAGAACGAGTTTCGAGCCGTTTGCGAACGTGGTGACCATGCCGTCGCCGCTGTCGTTGTTCACGTACTGGTAGTGGACGGGCGAGGTATCGAGCGTATCGAGGCCGGCCTGTGCCTGGGCGAACGTATGGGCTCCCCACTCGCCGATGCAACTGGTGTGGAAATCGTAGTGTCCCCGCCAGCCGCCGCTAATGTACGTGCGGTTGAACGGGCGCCACGGACACGGCCCCAGCCACTCGTCCCAGTCGACCTCGTCCTTGGGCGGCAGGGGCTCCTCGGGCAGCCAGTCGGTCCGCATCAAGGCGGCGTCCCACGGGGCGATGTGGGCATAGGCAGTGGGACCTTGCCGAGGCGTCCCGACTTGGCCGTCTCGAAGCAGAAAACGAAGTTGCCCTCGCTCAGGCGCTGCGTGCCGGTCTGGTACACGCGGCCGTAGCGCTTCGCGGTGTCGACGACCGCCTGCC
>Ga0209777_10008010_pt1 | contig 11633 bp, 25 predicted proteins | sample FrelakmetHBP12HB_FD_187147 | JGI IMG/M metagenome (GOLD analysis project Ga0209777, IMG submission 187147) | Freshwater lake sediment microbial communities from the University of Notre Dame, USA, for methane emissions studies -HBP12 HB (SPAdes)... | ecosystem: Environmental > Aquatic >...
ATGCCAAAGCAGCCATTATGGCAAATACTGCAAAATTCAAGGAACCGGTGAATAGACGGGCAACAACGCCTGTATTCCAATTATCGACGCCCCCATTACCTGAATTTGTGCCGTCTGAAGAACGTTGGAGTTGCCTAAACTGTGGTGAAGCATGGCCAATGAATGCAATTGAACAGGACTGGATAGATGGAAAACACTGCCCAGCGTGTAGATAAAGCCTAGTTAGTGATAGCTAGGTCATAGGTTTACCCCCTACGGGTAGCCTCAGCTCCTATTGTTGGGAGCTACCCGCAGAGTGTAAACTCTGGTAGATTTTATAAGAGGAGACATAAATGAAAGACTTACTTATGGGAATGGCAGACGGAGCAACTGTGGCAGGTACATTAGCAGTAGGTTGTACCAACCCACGTAACTATGAGATGGCAATCATGTTAATAGCTATGATTGTAATCTTAATGGTCTGCAGTAGCCCTATAGTTACAATTACTAATAAAATCGCGGGGGATTAGTATGTCAAAGGAAACGGTGGGTAAACCCTGCCAATATTTCCCAGACATGATATGTGAGATTAAGACACTCACATGCGCGTGGTGTGGTTTCTATGCTGACCACTGTAAAGAAGAGTGTGAAAAACGTGAGAAGGGGGTAAATAATGGCGGAAAAAGATGAGTTATTTAAACGACTGAAAGAAATAGCTGCTAGAGATGGTGGCTCCTTTAACGAGGCAGAAATTAAGTATGATAAACTCATGCTTAAGTATGGTGACCCACAAGGTGCACTAAAACATGGTGAAGAGCTATTTCAACAGGTATCTCATTGGATAGGTAAATTGAAAAGACTGCCTAGAACCAGATACGAGGAAGATAATGCCTGTCTATCAGCGTATGTTGCTGTTAAATCATTTCCCGATGAAGCTCTTGTGGCCATATTGATTGCAGGAAGATACTTACATGCCGAATCAATCAACATGTGGAACTTCGGCTATTACTGCGCGCTCAAAGATAATAATCTATTAAAGGAGGACAAACCTAATGGGACTGTTTGATGGAAAAGAGATAACATTTAGGGCACAGGTGTTCTACACGTCGAAAAAGACGCGCATGAAAACTATGGCATTACAAGAAGGCAACCCAAAAGCTAAGGGCTGTGACGTTGTAATGCGTCTACAGATTCGCTTTCCTTGTCATGAAAAAGCTTCGTCAGCTGAATTAGAAGCAACGGCAATGAAGGCGTTTAACCAGCTCATAGGGACAACAGATGAACAAGATGTCGAAATACAGGAGGTGAGAATATTTAGGCAGATTAGAGTAGCTGGTAACCCACGAACTAATTAGGAGGCAACAATGCCAAGACGCAAAAAGGTAGAATTGAAGAAACTTCTACCACCAATATACTGTAAAGGGTGTGGAGCGTACTGCATACCGAAAACTCGCAAGCAGCACTACTGCACCGAAGATTGTAGGGAGGCATATTATGACAGAACGTACTGGCCGAAAACGGTCACCTCGAAGCTTTGCAAACACTGTGGCAGCCCATTCAACACCACAAAAGGTACGCTGCAAGACTACTGCAACCCAGACTGTAGGGAAGCAGCTCGACTTGAACGGTGCGCTGCAAATGGCAACGGCGGGAATGATGATGGGAGTAATAGCGGACGCGTTGAAGCCGAAGCCGCTGCTGCCCCCTCTGAACAGGGAACAGTTGGCAGTGATGAAACTCCTAACAACGCCTGACCCAATATGGCGTGGTGGAGATGGTCGACGCTACAAGCTTAGTGAAATGGCCGATGAACATTTAGAGAATGCTATCGGTTGGATGTATAGACGATTCTCTGAGCTTGATTTATGTGGTGATGATAGGTCAATCGAGCGTCAATGCATTAGCCATATCTGGATTGATAAACTACAGAAAGAGCAGAAGCGTCGTGAAGACTTATTAGAGCATGATGCTACATACGATAGTTATATGGATGATAGCTTAGATGACTGGCCAGAAGACTGGTAGAAAGAAGGTATATAATGGCGGAAATTATTTGCCCAATAACCATCATTAAGCATCAAGACTTCATTGAAGAAGTTATCATGCGTGGAAGGAAAGTCATAATCATCAATGGTAATGTGCAATACAACGACCACGATGCTTTAGTCTTCGGTTACAGTGAAGAGGGTTTGCTCATGCTAGGTAACTTTGTCAACCAGATTCTATGTGCAATTACTAGAACCAAGCACGCCAAAGCCAAATATGACCACGACCATAGAACAACTGACCAAAAGAATCCAAATCGCAAGAAGCTGTCTATCCACATTGACAATCACCCATTCAATGAGAGTGATTCTTCTCCGGCCTGCACAATTTGCGGGATGGCAGCCGATGCTGAATGTCATAAACCGAAGGGGTAGTTATGAGTGATTTCAGTCGTATTGATGCCGCTGCATTAGATAGATACATAACTGGTAATTACGGCGAAGACCAATACAAATATATGGGGGGATTCTGTGAATTCCAGCACAAAAACGGCGAAGACTGTAATTTGCCGTGTGGGGTCGAAGACTGTCGTTGCCATGATATTTGTGACGAGCAATGCCCCCACTATTCACCGCCGAGCTGCTAATGTTGTGAGCGAGGGGTATTTACAAGTAGTTAAAAACATGGTATAATATATACATGAATGAGAATATAAAACAAGACGTCAACCAAACAGAAACCGAGTGGGGAAATGGTATCATAGAAAAGTACCAGTTCTACCTTGGTGGGGGCTTAAATAACAGGTTCAGGCGGTTAATGGCTGCAGAATCAGAACTAACCGGCCAGACCCGTGTTATGACGCACTTGGTTAGACAGGCTATTATCTTATTGTTAGAAAAGCGAGGATATTAATCATGCAGGAAATCTTTGCCAAGCAAGAAGAGTTAATGAATGAGGTACCACATCCATTGACGCCTGAAGCATCATCCATGTCATATGATGGCATAAGGGTAATTGAAGCACTTATCTATTACATCAATGCACTTGGTAGAAAACCTTGGCGTCCTAGCCCATTACCTTATCATAAGGTGCTAGAAGCTGAAGAAGAATTTGGTAATAAGGTACTTGTATTCAAAGCACGGATTCGAGCAGGTGCTGGCCCTAAAAATAGTGAAGTAACCGACCGCATGATGGTATCAACGTTGGGTGTAATAGAAGAAGCCATTGAAGCCTTTAACGACATGATGATGAACTGTGATAGGGCTAAAATCCTAGAAGAATATGTCGATATTCTATTCTTCTGGGCAGAACTTGGCCTTGAGAATGGCTTTACATGGCCTGAAATCAAGGCCGAATACATGCGAAAATGGGCCATCAACATGAAAAGATACGCCGACGCAAAGGTGGGTGATATGACATGGGATGACAGAAAGGATAAGACAACATTATGAAATGTCCTAGATGTCATAAAGAAGCAGGAATAGGTAGAATAATTAATGTCATTGTTACAAAGGCCGGCCAAACTCGAACCACAAAGTGCGCCGACTGCTCTAACTGTGGCAACTCATTTAAGAAGCACTATTACACCGACTTCCACAAGAAAGTGAAAGGACCGGCCGAATAACATGGTTGAAGAAACTGACTGGGAAAGACCACCATTACTACACGGCTACACCGTACGTGCTGAAACAGGTTGTGGCCACTTATATATCACAATTAACCATGACGAACCTGATACTGGTCCGATTGAGGTATTTTTATCATTGGGTAAATCAGGCAGTTGTGCCAAAGCGGAACTTGAGGCATTAAGTCGTATGATTTCAATAGCACTACAAGATGGTACATCAATCAAAAGGATAGTTAAGCAGTTGAGTGGGATACAATGTCCTGCTACTGTCTGGCAAAAAGGACTCCATATGCTGAGTTGTGCTGATGCAATAGCTAAGACATTAAATGTGACGTAATATGGGATACTTAGGAGCAATATTAGCTATTATAATGTTTCCCTTTCTCTTGTGTACGATAAGAAGCAACTGGGAAGAGTTTAAAGGTGGCATGAAATTCGCAACGTGGAGCTTAGGAGGCAGAATCAAATGGTAATTATGATTAAGAACATGCATAACGTAAAACCTGTCAACTTATGGGATGTTAAAGTAGATAGGTCAACTCGTCTTGGCAACCCGTATCAAATGGGTGTAGGTATGTCAAGAGAACGAGCATGTATTGAATATGAGAAGTATTTTTATGAGAAAGCTATATACAATCCATCCTTTAAGGAGAAACTAGATTCGCTTATCATTATCTATAAAGTACATGGCCAGCTTAGTCTTTTCTGCTGGTGTGCTCCATTAAGATGCCATGCGGAAACGATTAAGCGATATTTGGAAAAGGAGTTAAAAGCCCAAAATATTGCATTGTAGTGTATCTTTGCAAGCTAATAGTAATTCATGGCAATACACTTATAATGCGAAATCCTTGAATTTTAAGTGCATTAGGACATTCAAAAAATTCTAATATACCAATTAATATGAAAAGAGATAACACATTATGGACCCAAACATCATAAAATTTGACATCAAGCGAAAAGATAATACAATAGTTGATACTGTCTCTATATATAAGGATAGTGTTCAGGAATCAATAAAACTAAATCAGTTAGCTCTTGAGAAGTTGACAACCGCAGAGGAAGAAATATTTACTATTGCCGAGGAAAAAGAATTCCACGATTGGGTCAAAGATAATAAGGCATTGATGACAGTACTGCTCGGTTCGGTAAGAGGTAATCTTGAATATCAGAAGGTGACGCTTGATACTGCCCATAAGCTTGATATGCCTTTGAAGTATAATCTTTTAAAGATATTAACAGACGGCATAAAAGAGGCCAAAGCATATGGGATATTTATTGGGATGACACGGCATGTTGAGGAGCACAAAGATGCCTAATGTAGGTAAAAATATCCTACATTATATGATAATGATAGCAGCTATCCCATTTGTGCTATTATATGGACTATTCATTCTTATAATATGTCTGCCTGATATAGGCAATTGGGATAACTATAAGAGTGTAGTTGAAAACATATGGCATGGGGGTTAATAAATGGCGGCGTAGTTTAGTGATAAAACAGTCGGCTCATAACCGACAAAGTGTTGGTCTGATTCCAACCGCCGCTATTAACTGAAAGGAATTATATGGGAACAGGAAGACGTCACTTATGGAACTTGGCTGCTGCTGCGGATAGAATTAGATTTTATTATGTAGAATCTGCAAACAAGGTGTGTAAGAATTGGCGTCTTGGTACAAAGCGTATTGATGATACAGGTCTTCAATTATATTACATAGGTGTTATGGAGATAGATTTGAATACTGGGGACCAGATAAGAATATCAAATATAAGTAAGAGCTAAGGAAGGACTATGTGGACATAACTAAAGAAAATATCATAATGTGTCATAAGGCTACAGAAATACAGGCCCTATGGGAGCCAGCCGGTGGAGACTGGTTCATTCATGATTATAGGAATACCACAGGCTCAACACGCGAATTTGAGAAGCAGATGTGGGGTGACGACGATAAAGTATGGCAGAAGGTGGAAATATTATGCTACCGACCAAGCAGTGTACAGGATGTAGTTGTCACTTCCGATGAGCAAAACTCACACATAACGTCTGTTAAAGATATAGTGAAAAGAGAAAACACTTGGCTGCCTCGTCAAGACCAATACCAGAAGATGGTCGACAACCAGTTCGACTGGATAGGATTTGATAAACAGGATAATCTTGCTTTTTACAAAGGATACTTACCATCAGAGATAGTAGTACGGGGTGCTTCAATGGAACAACTCTGGCTTGCCTTCGTAATGAAAGAGAAGTATAACAAAGTCTGGGACGGCGAAGATTGGAAGGCTAAATAATATGGACACACTATTCACAACAATCAAAACCACACCTGACCTATTCTGGACAGGTGATATAGGTGTTGTTATCCAAGATGATATTGTAGCTCGACTACAAGAAAAACTGATAACACCAACCACCCGTATGTTCCATATGTTCCTCTTGGTACAATACATACCTGACGAACGCGATTGGGTCATCTACGAAAGTACCCCAATGGCTGGTGTGTCAATTGGTAGGTTATCTTGGTATAGTGGTATGCATATAATGGTGTTCCGTCCTATTAAACATTTATCATCTATACAAACAGAATTTGATATGCAGTGGGGGCAGCATGCCGTTATGAACTCAACAAAGGATGGCCGCAAGCACTATAACTTCATTATATACATCAAGATAGCATACCGCCTATTTAACTACTGCGGCCGCCATATCAAACCAGCTCCCTACACGATATTCCCCAACGATTCTAACCATACAGTCGTCTGCACAATGTTCGGAAATGACGCATGGAAAGATATTTGTCCGATATTTGACGAGCGATATTTACCAATACCTGCGAACTTCAAGCAGCAATGGGATGAAGATAAAGTAGCATTGATAGGAGATTGGCCCGGTGACAAATCATTTCATAAGTATAAAATAGGGTATAAACCTCAAGGTAAGAGGTCGTTATAAGGAAAGGAGACAGTAACTATGGTCGATATAGAATTGGTTGCAGACCAAAATCATGCCGCACTGCTTAAACGGCATCCAGGTGTGCTCAACACAGCTGTTGGCAAAAAGATTGTTGACGGCAAAGTCACTGATGAGCCTGCTATCATCGTGTATGTTGAGAAAAAGCTGCCTATGGCGATGCTTAAAGATGGTGAAGCAATGCCGAAGGAAATCGATGGCATAAAGGTTGATGTTGTTGAATTGGCCCCCACGACATGGAAAGCCGGTAAAACGCCAATATCATTACTGCCACCATCAGAACAGCGTAAACTGGTTGGTGTTATACCATCAGGCAATGCACAATCCCCAAAAGAGCCAAGCAGGCGAAAATCCCAAGTTGGCTTAGAGGTAAGCTGGAAGGCGTTATCAAACAAGGTAAAGAACCAGAAAAGCTGCGGTAGCTGCACAGCATTCGGCTGCATTAAGACATGGGAAATACGTCATAAGCAATTATATGGCGAGACGATTAGCCTGTCTGAGCAATTTCTCTTCACGTGCAGCGGTGGTACGTGCAACAACGGCAACTCAGTTGAAGCTACCCTGGACCGTGCGCTTAAAGGTGTATGCTTAGAGTCCGACCTACCTTATGCACAAGGTTCTGGCCAGGATTTCGCCTGCAGAGAAGGAATTAAATCTGGGTGGGCAGCTCGTGCAAAGATGCTCAAAGAATGGTACTCAGTAACAGATAAAACTAAGATGCGGCAGTTGATTGCACAAATGCCGATGAACACAACCATGACAGTACACCAATCATTATTCAACTACGTCTCTGGTGTATATCATAATTTGGGTGCGTCTGACCCAATTGCCGGGTATCATGATGTTGCGTGTACTGGTCTATCCGACACAAAGATGGCATGGGAAGCCGGCAACTCATGGGGTGAAGAATGGGGTGAGGGTGGTTACTTCTGGATTGCGTTCGGCGATAGTGGTTTCGATGACGAAATGTATGTACTTGTGCCATCCAACGACCCAATTCCGGACCCAGGACCCGACCCGAATCCTAACCCGAGTCCCTGCCCAATCGCAAAATTCTTCGCAAAGTATTCGCCTATATTACCTGGTAACCCACTACTCGCTGTCTTTAGGCGTAATACACGGTGGCATCCCATGCGACATAAATAACTTGAGAGGAACTTGATTAATGTGATTAATGCGGATGGCGTTAAACTGGAAGACATGACTATCGAAGTGATACGTGATGGTAGAGTCATTGCAGAAATAGTAATTGACGAAGCTATGCCTACTCCAGACAAGTTGAGCATGAAATTCAATGCCATTGCGAGCGTAATGGGCTATTCTATCCAGTTTAGCGCCGTTCGTAGGTTTACAGAAGATGAAGAAGCTTTTTATAAGGAGGGGAAAGAACAAGCATGAATAACTTATGGGATAAATTTCACTATAAACTTGAGAAGAAATATACGGCGAAATGGAAATTACCGTCGCCAACAGGGTTAATCTTCATACGGAGGTATAAGAAATCATGAATATTGATTCACTATGGGCGATAATTGGGTTTATTGGAGCATCACTGCCTGCAATAATCACTTGGCTAACTAAATTGCTGCTACTAATACACCAGTTAAAAGCTACAGTATGGGATTTGGATGATAATTTACGGAAAGCAATAGCAGCACTTCGAAATCCTAATGTAGATAGTATTGAGCGAGAAGAAATCGCTCATGTGTTGGTAATGAATATGATGTCGAAAGAAAAGATAATCAGAAGTATTCGACACTAAATATCATAAACTGCTGGACCGGAGGATAATAGAATATGTTCATATTAGTAGGACCTGATGGTGCGGGCAAGAGCGTGCTCGCGACAAAACTTGAGCAGACATTAAAACGCCGTAAAGTTCATTACACACGGAGTTCTGGCTACGAAGACTACATAGATGAATTGTCTGCGCCCGATTGTAGCTGGACAGTATCAGATAGGTTCGTGTATTGTGAAGTACCATATCATACTGTGTTGAATCGCGAGTTTGCATTCAACCGTAAACAATGGCATAATATGATATTATGGTCATTATCATATAATCCTGTTATTATCCTCTGCACACATAAGCCAATAGAGAATGAGTATAGTGATGATTATCTTCCCTTTACATTATGGGATGACATTATGTCAGGATATACCAACTGGTTTAATGAACACCATATTGACTATATTCCATACGATTATGTACAATATCTAAAAGACAATATAAACCCTGTCAAGACATTCGGTACAATCGAAACTATACATAACTACGATATAAATTGGGCTAACCAATTCAGGCAAAACGGCTACTGCTTTACTGGGTCACCAAACCCAAAGGTATTGATTATCGCGGAAAGAATCGGTCCAGACAACGTACATAACATACCGTTTGAAACAGGACCAACTGGTCGTGAAATGACAGAGTGGTTTGATTATGCTCAGTTATCGTTGGGTGATATTGCAATCACAAATATGGTTAAGTCCAGACGTGGTGACATGCGGAAACCTAATGAGCAGGATATAGCATTGTTAGAGATTGAATTAGATAACTTGAAGCCTAAAGCGGTATTCCTAATGGGTGCGGTTGCGAAATCAGCCGAAAAATTACTTAAGGTGAGAAAGATACCGTATGTACAGAAGGCTCATTGGGGGTATTATAACCATGCAGGCATTACAGACTTACGACCATATTATGAGCAGTATACAAACATTGTCAATAAATTAATGGGCAAAGATGTCGAACAGAAGGAGATATTGTGATGGCCGACGATGTTAAGATTAAAGTAGAGTTGTCTTCATTCAAATGGCACCAAGTGCTTACTGAGCTGGAAAGTTATTCACATGTATACGGCAGGGTAGACGACCCACATAGCCCATTGATATGCAGAGGGCTGTTGGTGGAAATATCTAATAAGCTATCAGATATACCTGTTATATTCCGCTGGGGTGAGCCAGAACCGTCTAAGAGTGACTTACCAAAAGAGGAAACTAAGCCCATAGAAAAGAAATCATGGAAAAACATGCCATGGTATAAGCGATGGTGGAGGAAATAATGACACGTCGATATAAATACACCTATCAGTGTACGAAATGTGGTATGCCTTATGAAGTGACTATTGGTCCTAGCGAGACAGTAGCTTTTCCTCTTTGTACATGTACTGATAAAAGAAGCACATCGGCAATGTGCACCTTTGTTATAAGGCAGGTGGAGCCAATTATAGACAGTGAAGATATTAAGACAATTACCTTCAACGACAGCATACAGCACTGGCGGGCAGCTAAACTTGTTCATTACGTGAATAAAATCGAGGATGAACAGATACGAGAATTTGTCTTCTACTGCTTGTTCTTCGCTCCGCGCTCGTATTGGCTAGCACCAAGTAGCCCATCAGGTAAACACCATCCTATTGATGAATGCCTTGAAGGTGGCCAACTCTTACATGTGTTGAGAGTGTGTGGCTATGCTGAGGTCTTATTACAGATAAGAGAAGAATTATATATTAACAAGGATATAATATGGGCAAGCTGTGTCTTACATGATGTAGCTAAATTTGGTCTTAATGATGACCTACCATATAAGACAAATCATGAGCATTATGAGTTGGCAGAAGTTTTCCTACGAGGTGTCGCGAAGTACATATGTATTGATAGAGAAGACTTATACCGTATAGTAATCTGCATAATGAGTCACCACGGTAGGTGGGGCAAACATGAGCCGAAAAGTGACGCTCAGATATTAGTACATGAAGCTGATGCAATTGCATCTATGTATAGGGAGGAAAGATGAAAAAGTATAGAATCGTATCAATGATGGCAACTACAGATGAGATAGTTGACCCCACTAAGCCAGCCAACTATCCAGAAATTGAAATCCCAGACAATGCTATCGGTATATCGATGTTTGAAAACCCAGTGAAGATTATACCCAAGATAGCAAAACCAAACGGGCAACCATCTATAGCATTGATGTGCCGGATAACATATCTTGTGCCGTTAGAGGAGTAGGTATATAATGATAAATTCAAAGGGTCGCTCAGAACGGTCAATTATCGACCAGGTCTATCACTCATTACGTGTTGCCAATACAGAACTGTCTATTGATGCAGTTGAAGCGTTAGGCCAGATGGCTCGTCATCTGTTATCAAAAGACGGTGACTACCCAGCGCTACTTAACTTCTTAACATATTATGGCAACAGATATATCCTAGACGACGTAGTAGGAGCAATAAAAGGTCTTAGGTTTGATAGAATAGTTGAATTAGGTGCTGGTACTGGCTGGTTATCGAGCGGTCTTGGTAAGGAATATGGAGTTGATACCATCCAGACCGACAGCCGTAAATGGCCAGGAATTGAGTGGGTCGTTGATGTTGAGACAACTGATGGACTGGCTATCCTTACGAGAAATCTAAAGTCGACAGATTTAGTTATAATGTGTGATGTTATACATTGTATTAATGTTGAAAAGCGTCTTGACCTTATGGATTGTCTATCAAATAACGATGCAGTCATATTAGAATATCTACCTGAACGTATATCCTTTATGAGGTCGTATAGTAAGCAGATACGGGCTAAAGGTTGTGCACCGGTAAATCGTGACGACATGCTAAGCATTAGACAAGGTCGTCAAGTCAGCATAACACATACACCATCACATGAAATATATATCTATAGAAAGGAAGGATAATATGGAGAAGCTAAAGTTCAATGTCGGAGCAACCTGGGACCCGCAGCAGATAGTGACAATCGATGAAATGAACCGCCACCACGAGAACGCGGTTGTCACAGAAGTTTATGGGTCTATTGGAGCATATCCAACCGCAAGGAGTTTTGATAGATTGCCTGCCTGGGATAATAAACGGTTCGGCAATTATATGGAACTAGCAGTCCAATCACACATCAATGTAAAATGGACTATGAATCAGTCATGTCTTGGTAATCTTGAATCATTAGATATTATAATGTATCAGACAATTATTAACCATATGCTGGCATACAATCAACATAACTATATCGTTGCTGTCCCCTTAATGCTCAAAATTATATTAGAGCATGACCCTGAAGCAAGAATC
>Ga0209777_10008011_pt1 | contig 11632 bp, 6 predicted proteins | sample FrelakmetHBP12HB_FD_187147 | JGI IMG/M metagenome (GOLD analysis project Ga0209777, IMG submission 187147) | Freshwater lake sediment microbial communities from the University of Notre Dame, USA, for methane emissions studies -HBP12 HB (SPAdes)... | ecosystem: Environmental > Aquatic >...
GTGAAGGACTGAGCGGAAGGGCAAGAGAATGGGATAGAGGCGGGTGTCCGTCCGGCGAACCCCATCTGCAAGATGGCATATGGATGTGAGAGACCGCGTAATGTTCCATGATTCGGCCGAAGCGAAGTGACGGCGGCCGAATACGATACGGGCAATGAAGACTTACACATTCCAGTTCTGGCTCGCGGTTCAGGCGGGCTGGGTGAATCGCCAGCAGCAGGACGTCAGCCGTCTCCCGCCTCTTTGGGGCCGTGGACATGGCGTAATGTTCCATAATTCTGGCGAAGCGGAGTGACGGCGGCCGAATACGGTGCGGGCAATGAAGACTTACACATTCAAGTCCTGGCTCGTGGTTCTGGCGGGCTGGGTGAACCTCCGCCGGCAGCAGGACGTCATAGCCTACCTGCAGGAAGAGAACCGCGTCTATCGGGAAATGCTAGGGCCCAAGCGGCTGCGGCTCGACCGAAAAATGGAACATTACGCCCAAGGCGCCAGACATGGAGGCACTATGGTTACTCTCAGAGAACGGATGACCGGGGACATGCAGTTGCGGCGCTTTGCTGTGAACCCCCAGCAGAGCTACTTGCGCGCGGTGGCGGATCTGGCAAGGCACTATCGCCGCCCGCCGGTTCAACTCAAGGCCCAAGGTTGAGGCGGGAGTATAAACGGGAAAGCGCGTTTGGCATCTACAGCTTTTTGGGGCTCTCCATCTGTATTCTGGAGCAGGACAGGGTTACGGCACCGGGCCGGGAGCAGAGCCGAAGCAGACCAACATGCCGTTTTGCAGAGAGACGAAGACCTGCCCCGCCGCGATGGCCAGGCCGTCGAGCGTCACTGGGGCGTCAAGGGCAACTTCGACGAGCTTCCTGTTATCGGCGGTTGACAAAAGCCAGAGGAAGCCGGTCGGCGAGCTGTTCGCCTTTTTGACGCGGCCAGCAGCGACGAGGAGATCCCCGGCCAGCGCCATGGCTTCTACTTGCTGTCCCCGAGGCGTGGCGACAGCCGGCGCAGGGACTTTGTGGGAATCGTCCCAAACCATGAGGTGAGCATCTTTGCCGTCCGCGCTATATGCGAATCCCGCCAGCCTGCTCTCCATCACGGTCCAGGAAGCATCTATCATGCTGCCTTCGGGACGTCCCTTCTCATTCCCCACCACTTTGGATGATGGCACAGCAGTTGGTCCGACGGGCGCGCCTGTCTTGGGATCGAAGTTAAGGTAACGCCAGGCGACAGACCCTTCGCGCATCACCAGTATGTCGCCCGTCCGCGCGGCCCCCGGCGCGATGGCCTTTCTCCAGATGGCCGCGCCGGTTGCCGGATCAAGCGCCACCACGGCGATTCCGCCATCCGACTCCGTGGTCCGGCCCGCGGTGGCGTAAGCAACATTGTCATTGAGCAGCACTGAGCCGACGGCGGGCCACACCGATTCGACTTGCCCGTAGGCAACCAGGCGCCTTTCCCAAGGCGCGACGCGCGAGCGCCACGCAAGCTCGCCGTCCTTTGCCTGCAACGCGTAGACCCAACCGTCGTGGCACCCAATCAGGCACAGACCCTTGTGGATCGTCGGCGGGGTATCAACGCGGCTGCCCAGCAGGACAGTCCACAGCTTACTGCCCGTGGCGGCACTCAAGGCGACAATCCGCCCCTCGTCCGTTCCGGCGACGAAAACTCTGCCCCCAGCAACGACAGGCGCGCTGAGACAGGAGCCTAGCCGCGCTTGCCACGCGCTTGCCAACGAGCCGTTAGCAGGCTTGGCCACCTGCAATCTCCAAATTTCTTTAAGCATGACCGGCGCTTGGGCCGCAGTAGCGCCGCTGCGTTGCGGGTCGTGCCTGTATGTGGGCCAGTCGTCAGAGGCCGCGGGGACTTCATCAAGCTTTCCGAAAGCCGGGCCTTTTTCAACAGGCCATGGCTTCTCGAAGTCAGTCGCGCTCGGCCATTCGCCAGACGGGCCGAGAGCCACGCTGCCGTGCAGGGAGCCGGCAAAGCATTTGCAGTTCTTTGCGGGATTGTAGAGCATCCCATTGGCAGGGACAAAACCCTCGACGCACGCCGGCTTGACTGCGAGAACGGGATGTCTGCCCGTCCCCTTGGGCGGCAGGCCCGCGCGGTCGGCGATATTGTTCCCTTCGATGATGTAACGCGGGGTGACCTTGTTGGCCGAACAGCCGTGGCTGAGGTAGAACCAGAAGGGATGGTCTCCTTTCACCTCGCCGGTTTCCGGATCGCAGCGCCTATCGAGCCAGAGCAGGCCGTCAACCAGAGGCGTCCAGTTGCTGGCCCCCTTGCGCCGCCAGCGTTCGCTGCCGTCAGCGGCCGAAAGGACCACAGTGGCGTTCTCCGAGGATTTCTCTTTGCAGCTAGCCACCACTAGATAGTCCGGTCCCGCGAAGGTCAGGTCGAGATTCGGCTGGGCCGTGATCCTGCTATGAGGAACGCGCCACAGCTCAATCCCGGTCTGCAACTGAAGGGCAATGATCTGCTGTTCTGCTGGCGGAATCCCGGACTGGACAAGGCAATACGCCACGCCTCCCGCGGCCAGGACTTTGAATGCCGCAACCGGCAGCGACCAGCGGGCCGCGCCGCTCCGGGCAGCGAACGCTTCCACGGACCCGGAGGCGACTTTGGGCATCCAGGGCTGCCACTGCGGGGCGCCTTTTTCCTCCCAGCACGCCGCAAGCAGCACGCCGTCGGCAACCAGAAGCCGGTACGCTGGATACTTTGTCGTCCAGGCCTTCTCAATCTGTCCCGTCGCCGCGTCCAGGGCCACGACTTTGTCCTTCTTCACCGTGAAAACCCGGCTGCCGGCTGCGACGAGCGGACCTTCATTGTTGTAGAAGATGTCCCAGCCGCTCGCCTCCGTTTCGCAGTCCAGCTTCCATAGCGGTATTCCGTTGAAGGCATCGCAGGCCGAGAGGTACAGCTCTTTCTTGAAGTTGCCGCGCAGGCCGTCGAGGTTCTCCAATTCATTGAGGCCCAAAGTGAAACAGCGCCCGCCCGCGAGGACCCACGCGCGGACGGCTGCGACGCCGGTGACGTTCACCGCGAGCCCCCCAACCCAACGCAGGCCAATGGGGAGCTGCAGCACTTTGTCCGAGGAGACGAGGTTCCCATCCGCCCCGTGGTAGGGATGGGTCCACTCGTCCATTTCCGGCGAGCGCGGCTTGATGAACTGCGTCCACTTGCCGCCTTCTTTGGCGCACAGCACGCCGCCTGGAGCGAGAACTCGCAGTACCTCCTCGCGTGTCACTCCTTGCGCCGCCAGCGCGGTCATGTCCTCAACGACAGCCAGATTCGCAAGATCGTTCAGGTAGGGGAGCGGCGGGCACTCGATGCTCTCGGCCATCGCGCGGCCCACCATGCCGCGGGCTTTGATGGCCTTGCGTGCGCGTGCGAGCGCCGCGTCGTCCAGAGCGAGGGCGTGCACGAGCAGGCCGCTGTTTTCGGCGAGGGCCGCCGTGAGAGCGGGCGCTGAGTCCCGCCCGCAGCCCAAGTGCAGGCACAGACCGGCGCGAATGGCGGAGCAGCGAATGATCTCCCTGGCCTCGCCGTCCTCACCACCCTCCAGCGCAGCGACGGCGGGGACGCAGAGGACCGAAATGAACGCAGCTACTCCGAGGTGACGCAACATTGGTTCCATCGTAACAACCCCCATTTAGCAGGGCCGCGTCAAGCTGCAAGCGCGAATAGTCCTGCGCTGCTTTGTCGGGATACGGCGCGCCATAGCGCACCGGAATTCCAAAGGCAGCCAAAAAGCGCGGGAGCGGCCGGTTTGGGGTCGGCGGCGACTTGTTCAGCCGTTGGCCCAAGCTCTTTTGCCGCCTTTCTGGCCTGCTGGGCCGAGTAGGCCACCATCCGTCTGACGTTGCAGGCCGCCGCTTTGAAGTACACCGCCAGTCTGACTCTGGCCCCGCCGCGAACTCGCAAAAACCCCGTTCCGTGCGTACGTTTGAGTTCGGAATTCGTGGCTTCGCTCCCAGCACGTTCCGCATAGCATATGCGGAATTCCTTAGTCTGCTCATCGCGCCTGCGCTTGGCAGCCCAAGTCCTTCTGAATGGACATTTCGCGCAGTGAAGCCGCGGGAATGTGCACCCACAGGTAGTTTTCGACTACACGCCCAACCGCAAGCGCGAGCTGCTGATCAAGTTCGATGAGTTGCTACGGCAGGCTGACCAGCGTGTGGTGCACCTGACGCACCAAGTCGAGATGCTCAAACGGCGGCTGCAACGGGAGAAAGTTGCCCCCGGGCCAAACAGCACCCTCGTCGCTTCACGAAAGACGCGGGTTTTCACGTTCCGCGGAAGAACTGCGCGTTTTCCATAGGTAAAATGCGTCCTGCAAGAAAATGTGCACTCACTTGCATGGAATCCAACGCCAAGCCGAAGTTTGTGGTTTGATCTCCATCCGTGCAGAGTCTGTTGATGTTTGGCGGTTATTGACCGGCCTAACGGCTGACAGCTACACGGTTACAGTGGCTGTACACATTGCGTGGCGGGGGCTTGACAGATGACTTTGTCAGGACATGCTCTCGTGCCAGGAGGCGCTTGTAGCAAGCCGTTAGCGCTAGCTTGCCGGGTTGTGCGATGGTCTGTGCCTTTTTTCTGCGATGTCCAAGGAGGGCCCCATGACTCAGCGAAGCAGCAGTGTCTTGAACCGGGCTATGGCAGCCGTTGTTGCCTGCGTCTCCGTTCTTGGGCATGGAGGCGCGGCCCGGGGCGCCGAGCCGGCGGCTAACAAGCCCGCTTTGAAGGTCTACACGGACCCGCAACAGGTTGATGCCGACTTCAAGTTCCAGGGCGAATACGCCGGGGAGATCAGCCAGGCCGACGGCACCAAGGCCAGACTCGGCGCGCAGGTCCGCGCATTGGGCGACGGCACCTTCCGGACCATTTTCTTCGCCGGCGGCCTGCCCGGCGACGGTTGGGACGGCAAGACGGCCATCCAGAAGGCGCCCAGCACCGACGCGGCGATACCCGCGGACGCGAAGGTGGACGGCGACAAGGTCGTTGTCGAGCAGGTCTACAAGGCCACACTGGACGGCAAAGTGCTTGCCGGCCAGACAGACACCGGCGCCAAGTTCGAATTGAAGCGGGTGGATCGCCAAAGCCCGACGCTCGGCGCCAAGCCGCCGGATGGGGCCATCGTGCTCTTCGACGGCACGAACACCGATCACTGGCAGAAGGACGCCACCATGACGCCCCAGAAACTGCTCGGTCCCGGCGCGACGACCAGCCGGAAATTCCAGGATTTCACGCTCCACGTCGAGTTCATGATTTCCTATGTGCCTCAGACGCAGGACATCAACCAGCGGCCCAACAGCGGAGTCTATCTGCAGCAGCACTACGAGATTCAGATCCTGGACTCGTTCGGAGTGACAATGGGCAAGCACGACTGCGGCGTGCTCTACGCGCAGATCGTGCCGGCGCTCAATATGTGCTACCCGCCGTTGACCTGGCAGACTTACGATATTGATTTCACTGCCGCGCGATACGACGAAGCAGGCAAGAAGACGAAACTGGCGAAGTGTACCGTCAAGTTCAACGGCGTGGTCATCCTCGACAACGTGGATATCCTGCACTCGACACCAGGGGGGAGCCCCGAAACTCCGGAGGGCGGCGGCATCTACCTTCAGGCCCACGGGCTGCCAGTGTTCTTCCGAAATGTTTGGCTTATGGAGAAGAAATAGGCAGTTCTGGGGACGCCATACGCGATTGCTTACACAGGGAACGAGTTAGGGATGGCATCCCCGGAATTCAGAACCCGCGCGGCATAGAGGCGTCCAAGATGCCCGGCTCATCGGAGTTCAAGAAGCCCATCGTACCGTCCGGTGACAACAACGGATGGATATGCGACTCCTTCTTGCACGTCGAACGCGGATTCAGTAGGCACTTCCAGTTCCGCAGCGGGTCCTTGCCGGCTTCACCGAACTCGGCGTTGATGCGGTGGACTGTTCTGGCAGGAACAGTGACAGCGGGCACTGCGGCCCCCTTTGTAGAAGGCCGGCGCGGGATGTGAGGATGACGATGGACGTGAACGTGAAGGTGAAACAATGGCGCCCAGCGTGGCCAGACAGCGACCAACTCAACCGGGGCGCTTCCCCTTGGCGGGGCAATCGAAGTGTGGGAGGCGGGATTACCAGGGCCAGTATGCCGGCCCTGGTGACGATGGGATCGTCATGTCCAGGACGGCGTGGGGGAGAGGAACTGGGACGACCAGATCAAGGCAAAGATCGGCCCGTTCTTCGAGGCGTTCGGGAAGGTGTGCTCACGCAGCGGAATCGAGTTGTGGGGCGTCCCGGAGTGCTTCCGCATCCTGGTGAAGGACAAGACCGGAGCCGAACAGCGGGTTCCACTGCCCAATGCCGTTTGACTTACGGCCCAGCTTCAGGCGATTCAGGAGTTCGGCGTCAAGACCACAGTAATCTTCGAGTTCCATGGGTACCTAGACCCCAACCCGCACGCGCCGGACGACGACGCGGGTTCCAGGATGTGCAAGGCTCTGTACGAGGACTATGCGCGGAGCATTGCGGGTGACGGGAACCTTCCGTGACCCCTTCAGCCTTGCGGCTTACTTTCTGTGGCACTGCAGGTTTCGTTGTGATGGTAACTGCGCTGATGGCGCGATGAAGCCGCTGGCATCAGGTTGCCAGCCGAGGCCTTCGGGCGTATACGGCGTGGCGAAGCGCTCAGGGCTGGGGTTGTGAGTTGGTCACCCCGGCTTTCGACGGGGTTTCATGGCCAGCCTCGCGTCCAAACCGCCAAACCGACTCAGAACATCACCAGCACCGAGATCCTCGTTCCTTTGCCGTGAAGTGCCTGCTCTGTCGGGGGTATCGGGCCGCCGGCTCTCCACGCCGTCGCGAAGGTGCGTATGCGAATGAACCTGGTATCTCAACCGTGCGGCGTATATAGCATGTCGTTACCGCAAACTCATACGAGGGGCCTATGCCATGGCAGAGAAGACCACAGCAACCGTCCTGGAAATTGTCTCCCTAGTCGAGAAACACGAGTTCATGCTCCAGAGGCTGTATGAAGCCTTTTCGAAGGCCGTCCCGGCGCAAGCCGAGTTTTGGTTGGCGATCGCCGCCGCGGAAGCCAAGCACGTGAAACTCGCCCAAGCCAGTTCGCGTAACAATGTGCGCGAGCGGTTCCCTGCCGGGGAAAGGCTGACTATGCGGCGGATGGTCAGTGGCGGTGGGGGCTGTCTGGTGCTCGCGCACTACAGAATGACAACCCCCTCGTAGGGGACCGGCACGAAACTGACGTCAGGTGTTTGCTTGATAGGAGCCAAGACATGGAACGGCAGAGCGTTCTCATCGCAGGTCGTCTGCTGGTCGTTCTGATTCACGGCGTTTTGCTGGCGGCCGACGCGACCGGTCCTGACTACTTGAGGGTCAAGGACCTCACGCCCGTGACGATCCACAAGACCCCGCAGCATCCGCCGGTCATCATTGTCCGCGACGGTGTGCCGCTGGCCAAGGTCTACGTGGCGGACGAGCACCCGAGCAAGAACCTTGCGATTCTGGTGAAGGAGCTGGTTGAGGTTGCCAAGCTGAGTGCGGGCGCCGAGCTTGAGGTGGTCAAGCAGCTTCCGGCGGATGAGGTGCCGGCAATCATCATCGGCGACTGCGAGGCCTCCAGGGCGGAAGGCATTGACGCGGCGAAAATCCCGATCGAGGGCTATGTGGTGAAGACGGCGGCGAACCGTGTCTATCTGGTGGGCAGCACTGCGCCGATGCCCACGTTGGCAAACATCAGCGGACCGTACTCCAATGACGGCACGGCATGGGCGATCGCGGACTTCCTGGAGCGTTTCGCCGGCGTCCGTTGGTACTGGCCGACCGAGGTGCATGGCAGGAGTGTCATCAAGACCAAGACGCTGGTGGCCGGTCCGGCCCATTACAGCGACGAGCCGGTGTTTCGCAAACGCGAGTATTGGCCGTGGACGAGGTACTCCAAGAAGACCGGAGAGTGGCGCGCCAGGTTCTTCGAGAAGAATGACCCTGTCCCCAGCGAGCGGGCGGTCCCGGCTGGCCTGGATGCCATTGATATGACAGTGGTCCTCGCCGGGTTGCGCATGGGCAGCAGTTGGCCGTATCAGATCAAGGTCCACGATCCACAGCAGATTTGGAGGAACCAGAAGCTGATTGACCAACACCCAGACATGTTTTCCAGAAAAAAAGACGGCAAGCCGAACTTCAGCATGCTCTGCTTCAGCTCGCAGAAGACGTTCGATTTCCTTTTGGCCGGGTGTGAAGCCTTCTGGGACAAGGGGCAGCTCAAGCTCCCAGGTTGGCAGGACCATGGGGCCAGTTGGGTCACCAGCACGTCTGTGACAATCTCCCCGTTTGACCAGCCTTTGGACTGCGCCTGCGAAGCCTGCCAGAATTCGCTGCGCGACGGCGGGCCATCGAAACACATGGCCCGCTTCGTCAGGAAGTTTGCAGGGGAAGTCAAGCGCCGCTGGCCCGGCAAGATGGTGCTGTACCTGCCGTATTGGAACTATGCGAAGTGCCCAGAGGACATTGAGTTCCCCGACAACGCAGAGATACAGCTTTGCACGACGCCCTTCGCGATAATAAAGGACCCCGGCGTACGCGAGGGCATCGAGAAGAACCTTGCGGCGTGGCGGAAGAAATCGCCCGACAGGCTTCAGACCTGGGAGTACTCCAACGGAGTGGCCGGGTGGACCTTCGCCCCTGTGCAGTACCCGCATGTGGTAAAGGACTATTATTCGCGGAACCGCGACTTGATCGTCGGTTCATTCATCAACGGCGAATTCCTCAACGAGTGGTCGAAGACAGCCCCCACGCTCTACTGCTGGATGAAGGTGCTCTGGAATCCGGACGTGGACGTGGATGCGATCATGGACGTCTTCTGCGAGCGCATGTTCGGCAAGGCGAGCAGGACGGCGCGCGAGCTGCTGCAGCTAATGTGCGACCGTTGGGAGAACAGCCGGTTCTCGGCCTTCCGGAACACGGGAAGGCCCGATAGCGGCGGCTGGGCCAAGACTTGGCCGCCGGAGGCCGTCGAGAAAATGGCCGGGCATTGGGGACAAGCCAGCAAAGAGCTGCAGGACGGTCCCGTCGCCCTCCAACGCTTCGAGTATTTCACTTGGACGTTCGAGCATTTCCTGAAGGAAGCCCAAGAGATGAGCGAAAAAAGCAGGCGAGATAGGGATGGGCCGCATCTTCTTCCGGAAAGAGAGGGCAAAAGCCATGAAGCAGAGAGCCGCGGAAGCCATTGGCCTTGGCCTTGCATTGGCCGTCATGTTGCTTGTCGTTTCGGCGGCTTACGCTTACGTGGCGATTGTCAACAAGACCGATCACACGGAGATCCACATTGTGCCCGCGCCGGGCAAGATCGTGATTGACGGCGACCTCGGAGACTGGGACCTGTCAGGCGCGATCCTGATGTTCATAGATGAGGCGAGCAAGAACGCCTACTCGGTCCGCGGCGCCATGATGTACGACAAGGAATTCCTGTACGTCGGCGGCCAGGTCAAAGACCCCACGCCGATGCTGAATAATTATGCCTTTGGCGGCGACTGGGGCTCGGCATGGAACGCTGACGCGGTTCAAATCCGCTTCATCTCCAACCCCGCCATCAAATCCACGGCCTCGATCCAGACCGGTGGCCACATGTCTCCAGAGGACCAGAAGCATGTAAACCACATCACCCTCTGGTACTCAACGACTGACAAGAAGGCGGGTTACTCCGCCGCGTACACGCTCGGCTTTCAAGACGGGGTTCTGAACCCTGAAGGTGTTGATGGAGCATACAGGAAGGACACGGACGGCAAAGGATACTCGTTTGAGTATCGAATTCCGTGGAAGGTGCTCCGTGCGCCTCGTCCGCTGACAGGCGGGGACACGGTGCAGACGTCGTGGCAGATCCATTGGGGGAACGATCTGGGCAAAAAAGTGCGTTGCGGCATGACGGACGTCCGGAATCCCAACAGCGGCGATCTGGGCTACATGGGACCGGCCTGCTGGGGCAAGGGGATCTTCGAGAAGACGGGCAACCTGAAACTGGTCGAGAAGGAGGGAGGTGTTGGCCGGGCCGGAGGCCACATTCCGATCACCCTCAAAGTCGCTCAGGACGGCAAGGTCAGCCTGGCGATCTGCGACGGCAAAGGGAACCTGGTCCGGACGTGCCTGGGAGCCGAGCCGTACAAGGCGGGGGACCATACATATCTGTGGGACGGGCTGGACGGTTTTGACAAGCCGGTTCCGGCGGGGACGTACACGGCCAAGATCCTGACGCACGCGGGGGTCAAACAGAAGCTGGTATGTGACGTAGGCGTGAGCGGGACGCCGCCCTACCAGACTGAGGACGGCAAGGGCGGCTGGGCCGGCGACTACAACACTCCCCAGTGCGTGGCCGTCGCGGGCGAGCGCGTGGTGCTTGGGACGGCCAACGCGGAAGCGGCTCCCCATTCAATTGGCACGGACCTGGAAGGAAGGAAGCAATACGGCACGACGGCGCACGGACTGGCCTTGGCGCTGCACAAGGGATACGGCTACTTCGTGACCTGCGGCGGCGGGAAACTGCTCAAGTTCGATTTTGACAAGGGGCTCCTCGCGCCCTTCCCGAGCGGCCGGCCCGAGGCGGAGATCGTCACGCGGGGCGCGAAGGAGGACGACAAGTCGTGGGGCTCGCGCACTTGGCAGTTGTTCGCGGTCACCGCGGCTGGCGACACGCTGGCCGTCAGCAGCCTGAGCGACGATAGGCTCGTCCTCATGGACCCCGTCACCGGTGGGATCAAGGGTGAGGCCCCGCTCGAGAAGCCTCGCGGGTTGGCGGGCGACTCGTCGGGCGCGCTGTACGCGGTGAGCGGGAATGCGGTCGGCCGGTATGACCTCCGGGCCAAGCAGTTCACTCCGCTTGCCAAGGATCTTGACGAGCCCCGTCATCTGGCCTGCGACAAGGACGGGAACGTCTACGTCTCGCTTCAGGGCAAGAGCATGCAGGTGTGGAAATTCGCGGCCGACGGCAAGGTCCTGCTCAAGTACGGCAGAGCCGGGGGGCGACCGCTGGCCGGCAGATTCGACCCAGCCGGCATGCTCAGCCCGTTTGCGATTGCCGTGGACAAGAACGGCCGGCTGTGGGTGGCCGAGGCGGACAACATGCTGCGCAGTTACGTTGATTGCGATCCCAAACGCTATTCCGTCTGGAATCCGGACGGCACGTTGTGGAAGGAGTTCTTCGGTTCCCTGTCTTATTCCACGCGCGCGTATGTGGACCCGGCGGAACCGCAATACGTCTACGCCAACTCGGTGCGCTATAACGTCGACTACGAGAAGGGTACCTGGAAGGTAGACGCCATCGTTATGCGCCCGACGGAGGACGGCGGCGTCAGGTTCGACTGTCCGGCAGGCTCGGCCGTGACGTGCTTCGTCAATGTCCAGGGACGGAAGTTCCTGTGGGTGCCAACCGATAAACCCACGTTGTACGAGTGGGTGAATGAGCGCTTCGTGCCGCGCATGGCCTTCTATTCGCCAAAGAAGGAGAACTGGTGGTTGGACGACAACAACGACGGTCGTGTCCTTTCGGCACGGCTGCGTAGGTGCCAGAATCTTTGGGATGGCAAGGGGGCCGGGGGCGGGAGGGCTGGGCAGTCGGCAGGCGC
>Ga0209777_10008012_pt1 | contig 11632 bp, 11 predicted proteins | sample FrelakmetHBP12HB_FD_187147 | JGI IMG/M metagenome (GOLD analysis project Ga0209777, IMG submission 187147) | Freshwater lake sediment microbial communities from the University of Notre Dame, USA, for methane emissions studies -HBP12 HB (SPAdes)... | ecosystem: Environmental > Aquatic >...
CCTTGAGGTCTGCCAGGAGTTCACGGGACCAATTTTCCAGAAGCCGCCACTCAAGTCGTCCGTCGTAAAAGAACTGCGCATCAGGACCATCTACTACCTGGAAGTTCTGGAGGTTGACGGGCCTTACGTGCTCATGCGCGTGGGCTGCCAGGCGGGCACTTACATTCGCAAGCTGTGCTTCGATATTGGCCTTGCTCTTGGCACCGGTGCCAACATGGAGGAGCTGCGCAGGACCAAGGCAGGACCCTTCCGGGAGGACGAGACGCTCGTCACGCTGCATATGCTTATTGACGCCTTTGTAGCCTATAAAGAGACGGGAGATGAGAGCGGGCTACGCCGCGTCATCCAGCCTGTCGAGACGGCTCTTAAGCACCTGCCGCATCTGGTCATAGCCGACAATGCCGTGGATGCCATCTGTCACGGCGCGCCACTGGCGGCACCGGGGCTGCTCAGCCTGGAGACGGATATAAATAAGGGCGACGGCGTTGCCCTATTTACCTTGAAAGGAGAAGCTGTGGCCATTGCCCGGGCGGAGCTGACGAGCTATGAGATGCTGGCCTCCAAAATGGGGATTGTGGCTGCGACCGAAAGGGTAATAATGGAGCCGGGCACCTATCCCAAGGCGTGGAAGCTGGCCGAGAGGGATGGCTCCATGCAGAGGAAACAGTAGCCAAGCGATAAACCTGAAAATCAAAAATGTGCCGAGGTCGTCTAGCGGTATGGCGCGAGCCTGGAATGAATCCCTGAAAGCTCGTGGTTCGAAAGGGCCTCGTGAGTTCGAATCTCACCCTCGGCGCTATTTCACTGGTAACAGGGTAGCACCTTGAACAATCTCATGAGCATTTTTTCGCCGTTTCGGCAAAGCTATATCCTTGTTATCCTTATCAGTACTCTTGAATATTCAGATAAAGCCAATTCGCTATTTCCAATATCGCTACTAACGACACCGATTTTCAGCGGTTAAATGAAATGGATGTCTACAAACCATGTGAATGAAAAGAGCGGGACGTGTTGTCTGATCTTCCCATCAATAACTTAGGCAATTGCCCCGTCGGTCCCCGACCACCTGCGAGAGCGCGTACGTGGGCGAGCGTGTGGGAGGGCGGGCGCGTGCATATGAGCGCACTTGGTGAGTGTGGGCGTGCATGCACACGAGGCGAGGATAATATCGGCTTTCCGGCCAGGATGCAAATGGTCCTTAATTTTTCTTCCCGATCCAAGGCAGGCGGGCTAAATTGGAGAATTTATGAAGCCTAAAGTCAGCATCGCAGAGCGCTTGGCCGGTTCGATTCAGCTCGACGACCAGAAGCTGATTGATGAGATCATCGAATCGGAAATCTGGGATTATGATGTGGACCTGGAATGCAAGGCCGACTGGCCATCAGATTCTGAAAAATCGGACCACTATGAAGCGACCACCCGAGGCGATGAAAAGCACACGGATCCGTCTGGAGAATCCTTGAGTTCGATCGATGCAGTTTGTCAGTGGCAGGGCCAAAATCCAGGGAAGGGCGACTACTGCAAAGAGCGTTCCCCAGTGTGTGATCTCGAAATTGATGAGATGCTCCAGGGAATCCAGAGTTTGAAGAAAGAGAAAGCGAGAGGCGACAAAGGATGACGGATGAGATTGCAGGTGATGAGGCCCCAGCCAAGAGGCAATCCAAAACCCGTCAGTTCTGCGGCTTTGTGGGTGTGACCAATTACAGCGAGGCGTTAATACAAGAGCTTTCCTGCGATTTCGAGGAGGGTGGTTACTATCTCAACCATACTCCACTGCCACTCGAAGAACGAATAGTGGTCGATGATCCCAAGATCGACGACGTCAGGCCCATCCGCCGTCTTGGGTGATGTGGCCCAGGGCATGGAGATCGATGATACTTTTCCGGGTGTATGGGATAAAGTAGAGAGGATGTGCGGGCGGCGATCGGGTACGCGACCCTGGATCGTCTCCAGAAGAAGCTATTTAATCCCGGCAGATCAATAGAGATGCAATCCATGTCAGAGCAGATGATTTCCCGCCCGAAGAAGGAAGAAGAGATGGGCAAAGGCCTCACAGCCGAGCAGCGCAGGCATCTTGAGAAGAGTTTGAAAGAGAATGATGAGCTAATGAAATGCCTGGCCGAGATGTGAGTGTCAGATTTCTAGTGTATTTTCTCCGATCCATTTCTCAATCTCTTCGAGCGTGCAGTCGTATTCAGCTATTTTGCAGAGAACGCTGCATATCCTTTCCTTGCTGGCAGACAGGCGAAGGCCGTTCATTCTCAAGATGTTGTCCGCCACATGAAATCCCGTTCTCTTCTGGCCGTCGTTGAAGGGATGAAGGGCTATTAGATGAAGAGCAAGAGCGGCTTTCTTGAAATGGTCGGGCTCATCGTTGATTCTGGCGGCTAGATAATCGATGGTGCCCTGGCACAGGATGCCGGGCAGGCCTCCGTAGCGCTGGATGATGGTGTCATGGATCTCGATGATCATCTCTGCAGTTAGCTCGATCATTGGGCAAGGTCTCCTTCGGGCAGGGATCATTTTTCATTGGCGAGGAGATATCGCTTTCGATTCGTGTTATCGGCCAGAGACGAACTGTGGGCCGGGCTTCAGGTGAGCCTTCCTGCGGAGGCACACACGCGGGAGCGCGCGCACGGTGGCGAGCGTGTAGGGAGCGCGGGCGCATGCCAGCGGTGGATGGTGGCACAGTCATCTGCAGTAAATGAGGGGATTGGCAGGAGCGAGGCACGGTCGAGCCCTCGCAACGGAGATCGCCGTCGGTCCGAAGACGGCCTACTGCCTGGCTGATCTGTCTTGAATCTCATAATTGGGAAATCTTTTTTTAGAGGCAGAGACATGTTGGTTAATGCTTTGGTGAGATAGATGGAGGTTCTTGTTAAGAAAGGTGGGATAATTGAGCTTCCGAGTTCAATATTATCTGAGATTGACCTTTGTGAAGGCAAACGAGTAGCTCTGAGCGTGAAAGGCGGAGAATTGCTCGTCAAGCCGATCAAGAGCCTTACTGATCAACTTATTGGCTCAATCAAATTAGATGACCAAAAACTTATAGAAGAGATAATCGAATCAGAGGATTAGCTGTGATTAGCTCTCTGGATTCGCTTGCGCCCCAATCCAAGATATTTATAGACACAAACATATTTTTGTATGGTGCACTGGACTATACAAAATACCGAGCTACATGTCGTGCGTTCCTGCAAAATATTGAATCCGGCACCTATTTTGCAGCCACTTCCGCCCTGGTTTTAAATGAGATCGTTCACAAGCTCATTCTAGCTGAGACCACAAAGACATATCATCTGCGAAGTGAGAGCGAAGCCAAGAAGCTAATAGAAGATAAGCCGGAAACGATCTCAAGCCTTGCGAGGGTCTGGAAGACCTACGCTGTAATTAGAGCATATCCTTTGGTCATCCACAGCATCGATAAGGCTACAATGGATCTGGCAACAGATCTCTCAAGCAGGTATGGGCTCTTCATATCAGATGCATCTCACCTGGCTGTCATGAAAATGAATGGCATTTCCAATATCGCTACTAATGACAATGATTTTCAGCTAGCAGAAGACATTAGCATATACAAACCATAAGTGAGCAGCGGGACGGGAAATATCATAGCCCGTTTCTCTTTTCGACTCTTGTGCCATCCCTATCTCCAGCCGTTTCCCCAAATAATGGCATCTGCCCGTCACCATCCACCGCTTGCGAGTGGGCGGGGCACGTGCCTGGAGGAGGATGGCGGCACAGTCATGGGCATGACGTAAGGGGGATTGGGAGGACTTAGACGCGATCGGGCCCTTGCGAGGGAATCGCTTCAATCCGAGACGGCCCGAGGGCCAAGCCCTGCCGAGGGGCTCGGGCGCAGGATCCGGAGAGCTCCTGCAAAGAGGCAAGAGGATGTGGGTAGATGCCGGGACGGTCGAGCCGCACGGCAGCGATCGGGTATAAGGAACTGAAACCACAGTATCTGAATTTTCGAAGAAAAGGTTCAATGTCCAGGAGGTCTTTATCTAGTAGCGGTATTGGCCACATCAAAAGGGCATTAGAGCTCGAAAAGCTTGGTTTTAAAACCATGGACTCTGCGCACATTTCATATGCAGAAAGAGCAGCAGACATTATGTTTACGGTCGATGATGATGTGCTGAGAGTCGCGAGAATAAAACGAAACCAGATCTCGGTCGAAATAGAGAATCCTTTGAGGTGGTTGATAAATGTCTTCCAAGACTGATGTTAGAAGCACAGAGGAGATAAGAAGGATCGGGATAGAAGCTCTGGCCGAAGCCCTCGGACCTTTGGATGCAGTTCGCTTCCTGCAAAGCTTCGACCTGGGGAGAGGCGACTATACCAAGGAACGCTCTCATGTGCTTGGTTTAACATTGGATGAAATCTTCATGGGTATCGAAAAACGAAAAAATATTAGTATAGAATAGAGTCGATTATTGAGAAAAAGATGCATCCTTGTGTTAAAGATGCGCCGGATTTGCCTCGGTTACATCGGTTCAGATTCCTGTTCTGGGCCTTGAAATGCCTGGCACTCGTGTCGCTTACCATTCGGACCCCGCCCTCCCGCGGGAGCGCGCGCACGGGGGCGAGCGTGCCCGAAAGATGGCGGCATAGTCATCTGCAGTAAATGAGGGGATTGATAGGAGAGAGGCGCGGTCGGGCCTCGCTTTGTGAGGATATCGCCTTCAGTCCGAGACGGCCCGAGGGTCTGCATGCCACAGGTATCGGTGCACCGGTCCTGGGGACTCTGGCCAGGGGCAGGAGGGCCGGGAAGCTGGCCGAAGCGCAGCTGGGTTTTTTTTTTAGAGTCTCACTTAAGCAGGTACGCCTATTATGTCGATACCTCTAACCTGCTTGACACCTAAATATTCTTGTATATATTTTATTAAATCCTCTTCATGTTCCTTCAGCCATTCAGGATTATTCCCTTGATATAGCCTGACTTCCCACTTTGAATAGTAGCTTCCATTACTTCTTTCGCTGGCATTTATATCGAAAACTGCTTGGCAATGATAAAAGAAGTTAATCGTTCGAGATAGTGTGTTCACTGGTGATTCTCTCCCATGAGGCGGAAATAGTTTTAAATTTTTTGGATTGGATAAGGGAGATGTATTAGTCCTGAAATTGATCGAGTTTGTTCCCTTCTGGCCATTGCATTCTTTGCATAGCGTCTGCGAATTTTCGACATTTGCTGCCCCGCCCATAAAAATGGGTACAATATGATCAATTACTAAGATAGTCCCACGACCATTCTTAAAGCAGCACAGGCACATTCCATCTCGTGTTTTAATCTGTTTCTTCTCCTCTTCATTGATTTCGAGATCTACCTGGCGAATTTCCTCCTTGGGTGGCTTGAATTCTTCTCCATTCATTAAGGTATATAGATATCTATTCAAGGAACTATCATATGCAGTTTTAAATCGATAAAAATCTCTATAAAATACTTTCCATAAATTTCCGGGCTTGTCAAATTCGGCTCTTAAAGCAAAAATTTGCTCGATAGGCGGCTTATTCATCAACTGAATTACAAGCTTATCGAGATCATACAAATTACGTTCTTCAAAAGAATGATAGACTGGAACATCTCCATTTTGAGCAATATGCCTAACAATTTTCGCCAAATGATCGATTAAATTTCCGCCGATATCATCTTCATTTAATTTGAAATAATTATTTTGTCTGATCCATTCTTGAATTATTGGGATTACCGTTGACCTCTCATCTAAATTCTCGTCGGCCCATTCTTGCGGAATTTTATCAAACACATGTTTAATAAATTCATTAAACTTGTCTCGCGTCTGGTTGTAAACCATTATATATTCTGCAAAGGATTGCATTTCTTCTTTTTTATTGCCATCATCATCTCTTACGCTCACGGTTATCTCTGTTTGATACCAGCCAACCGGTATATATTCAATAAATTTTGCAGGCGAAAAATTGAGGCAATTATCAATCTGCCTGCTTATATTATCTATTAGAGCTATTGAGATATATTCTAATGGCCTATATCCCCTAACTACGGGTGGCAGATCCTCCGAACTGCCTTCATAATGAGCCCAAACATCATTGATTAAACCTTTCCAATTATCAATGAAAAGCACGATATTTGCTTCGGATTTATGAGGTCCGCCACCAGCTCTAATTCCTCTCAGGGCTCTACCGATCATTTGAGTCATCAAGATGGAACTGGTAGTCTGCCGGGTTAGCATGACCGTCTTAATATCAGGAACATCTACGCCCTCGGTCAACATTCTCACATTAATAAGGACATCATATTTTCCTTCCGAGAATTCCTTTATGATCCGTTCGTTATCTGTGGTTGTTCTCTTATTTCTCAGCTCTGCAGATCCTGGATTGGCTTCAACCATGGAATAAACTGCTTCCGCCCTTATCCCTTTTTCAATTAATTTTGTCTTAATGTATTCGCATTGGAACCATCGATCTGAGAAGATCAATGTCTTTCCATAAATGGTTTTATTATTAATATAATCATCTATTATGAAGTCATTTCTGGGTGAGTCTTTCGCTAAACGTTCGATTACATTTTCTGGAAGATCTTTATGTTCTCTGACAAGACGATCGTATAATTTATCATCGATCTCGAAGTCTCTTCCGGTTGGCTTTTCAATATATTTTGGTTTAGCGAGAATATCTTGGGCGATTAAGCTTGCCTTTTTTGCTTCATAAATTATTTTTTGGTCGAAAATTTTAAAGAGCCAGCCTCTGGTTCGCTTGTCTGAATACGTAGGAGTTGCAGTTAAACCCAAGAGATAAAGATTTGGAATGAGATCTCTCATTTCACTCAACAGATTCCTGCACCCATAAGCTGGTGCATGATGGGCTTCATCCAAAACTACAAAAAGTCCGTCATTGATATTGTCTTTTATGAACTCTTTAAAGCGTGTTTCCACACTATTGCCACTCAAATCCTCTGGAGTTGCATTAAAATTCTTTATGGCGGTTTGAGTCGTAATTATTAAAACATCATCTGTAGGCCTTATTGTCGCGGGCTTAGAGTGAGATGGGCTACTTGAGACGACTCTCAAGTTCAATGACTTACGTCCATACGGAATGGCAAGAGCATTTTCACAAAAGGCTTTGCTAGCCTGATTGAGCAAGTAGGAAGACTGAGCTAACCAGAGAACCTTCATCTTCTTAGGGAGAACATTTCTGCAGACCCAGTTTACGGCAGTGAATGTTTTTCCGGAGCCTGTTGGAAGTACTAAGAGGCCTCCTTTGAAGCCATCAACGGGAAAAGTAAATACCTTGCTCAATGCTTCAAAAGCACTTGCTTGGGGTTGAAAAGGTTCTCTTGGTGCGAAATTTGGATTATCTCGCCTAAGCTGTTCGAGGTCAATTGACATTTCCGTCATAAGTTACGCTCCTACAAGAATACGATAACAACTCCATTCATTTAAAATAGTGTCGGCTAAAAATTACAGCTTATCGCCAATCAATGCATTTCATTTATCTGCAATGATGCGGCCCAGATCAGGATATCGGCAGCAGAGAATGTGTGCAATTAGAGGAATCGTGCTCTAGAGTCCGTGATTGCACATCTCCTGGCCTCAGCAGAGGATGCTTAGTAGACCCTCCTCGCTCACCCACAGGAGCGCGCGCACGGGGGCGAGCGTGCAGGGAGGGCGGGCGCGTGACTTGGTGAGGGACGGCGACACAGTCACCTGTCGGAAATAGATGTTACTGGCAGGCGACATGCTTCTACACTTTGAGGAAAGGATCGTAGTCGATAGGAAAGGACATAATATGATATGATTTCAAGATTGGGATAGCACTTGAATCGTATCTATTTGCGCTCGCAAAGATTAAATGATGTGGCAATAATTAGGTGATATCTCGCGAATAATAAGAAATGCCAAAAAGAAAGCAAAATTTATCTTAAATGCGTTGCGATAAAATGACAAACAGACAATACTACTCTATGCGTACGGGGAAGAATCCTCATGCATCAAAGCTCGATTTAAAAATGCTCCTTAGGTTATTTCGAGAATTGTATATCGATTTCACAATGAGGGGTTACTTTCAGGAGGCCTTTGGTGACTATTGCGTTGATGGCGGAGAAATTCCCGGAAATTTGGGGCCGAATGTTGAAGCTCAAGTCTTTCTTCTGCTACGCAAAGAACATCTGTGGCCCATTCCAAGTCAATGCTTGATCTACTCTGAAGAGGATCTATTCGATATCATCGAATTCATTTATGATAATATATCGAAGCCAACAGACGGTTTCTATCATGATTACGATACCTCTTGGCATTATAATAAATTTGATAAAAATATTGGCAAAGAGGAGTTTAGGCAAAAAATAAATAAATTTCTAAGAGATTACAACGATGGTTTTGAGCTTTCAGATAAAGGAGAAATATTAGTCTCTATCGAACCGGGATTAAATGACTTGTTGAATAGTGAGTATTCCGATTATGATCCAGAAAATATAATTAATAGGATTGATTTAGCTATATTAAAATTCAGACGCTACAAATCTTCTGAAGACGAAAAACGAGATGCTATAAGAAATTTAGTGGATATTCTTGAGTATCTACGTCCAGAACTTAAAAAAGTTATAAAAAAGAATGATGAATCAGATCTATTCAATATCGCAAATAGTTTTGGAATCCGTCATCATAACGATCATCAAAAGAAAGACTATGACAAGTCTGTATGGTTCGAATGGATGTTTTATTATTATCTTGCAACGATTAACGCAGTGTTGAAATTAATTAGGAATGATAATAAAAATAGTTGTGAGGAGTTATTAAAGTAGATTTCATGCCAGATTGCTAAACTTTTGTTTTACTTTCTGATTAGCTAGAACAGACTTTATCTTTTGATGAATTGACTCAAGCGGCTTAGATGCCAATCCTGAAACGGACCTAATCAACAATCGTTGAGCTTCCTCCTCTTCAAAGACAAATTTCTTTGATAACTCGAAACCGATGTTATGCGGCTCGCTCACTGCGGCCAGTTCCTCAATAATGACTTCTGCGTCTGAATCTGAGCTGCAATTTAGTTGAGACCTTAGCTTGCCAAATCCTTCTGCACAATTCAGAATTTTTATAGCCCATAATTCAGGGGCATCGTTTCCAGGCAAAAACCCCCAGTTTACTCTATCTTTAAATTTATTAAAAACATCTATTTCGCCATTGAATATTAAATCTTTTTTAACTTTTTTTAGCCATTTTTTTGCGTCATCTCTCGTTTTCTGATCTCCATCCCACAAAATAAGGATATGCTGTCCGAATTCTGCTCTAAGATGGAATAAGGTTTGATTGATTAATTCTGAATTTGAACCCACTGGGACAATATGGGTTCTGCTTCTCATATCAGTTGGTAACGATTGTTTTATCAAAAGCTCTGCGAAGTAGTCCTCACAATAGACATTCAATTCTGGCTTAGCTCTTCCTGCCATTATTCCCATCGCAAATCTTGTAGTCGGAGCCACGCTAATTATATGTTCTCTGTTAGCTCTTTGAATAAGCACACGTGATTCTTGTGGGACATTATCTATAAAATATTCTGAATGTGTTGAAACTATTACTTGTAATTTTTTCTTTAGAATAATATCTTGCAGATGGCCTGCTAAACGAATTAATGCTTCGGGATGTATTCCAAGTTCTATTTCCTCCACAATGATCAAGGAACCCGCGGGACATTCCTGCAGAAGATATAAAAAATCTATCAATACATCTTCGCCTGATCCTGAATTGAAACTGCTAAATGAGGATTCTCCTATCCTGCATTTTCTAAGAGAATAAGAAGACGAAGAAAGGACGTCCGTTTCGTCGTAGGTCCTTCCCATAATATCGCTTAAATACCTGCGAAAGTCAGCATTTAGCGATTTGGTCTCCATGCCCGATAAACCGTTTTTAAAATGCAAACGGAGAACATTTTGTTCAATAGCGGGAACGTTTCTTCTTATTCCCAAATAGTGAACTGGACGTTGCGGTCTCCTCTCATAATGCATCCATTTTTCTGTTCGCTTTTTTATAGTGACTTTATTAGCACCTTTATAGGTCCAAGATAGTTCGGTTCCTGTAATGTCAGGATCGCTCGGGCCTTTAAAAAAGAAATCCTGAAATGTATAATACGTAAAGTCTTCGCCAAGATGAGGGTGTCTTAAAGCGTTTATTGGCTTATGACCCGGAGGAGAATGGAAACCAAGCGCAGCTAAAGCCAGAACGGTAGTTTTTCCGCATCCATTTTTTCCGCAGATTACTGTGAGCGGGTAGGCAAAATCGAGGTCTAGCTTCTTAATTCCTCGTATCCCTAAATCACCACTAACGGAAATATGACGAAGTGTAGGATATCTAGTGCTCGTCGCATTTTGCCACCAATCCAGCAGATGTCGCTCTGTATCATTCAGCCTGGTGCCGGGCATTTCTAAATCCAAACCATTGATTTTAGCCCTTCCTTCCTCGCCCCTTCATCGCTTCCACAAACGCCAGGAACGGCGGCGATGGCCTGCCCGGTCTCGACTTCATCTCCGGGTGGAACTGCGACCCGAAGAAGAAGGGATGATCCTCTATCTCGCAGATCTCCATCAGATCCCCGTTGGTGCCGGAGAATATCATGCCCTTATCCTCGATCTGCTGGATGTAACTGGGATTGACCTCATAGCGGTGACGATGCCTCTCCACGATCTCGTCTCTGCCGTAGATCCTGTGCGCCAGGCTGCCCTCCTTCAGATGAGCCGGATAATTGCCCAGACGCATGGTCGCGCCCATGTGCCTGATCTTCTCCTGCTCCGGGAGGAGAGCAATCACGGGGTGAGGCGTGGCCCCGAACTCAGACGAACTCGCTCCATCCAGGCCGCAGACGTTGCGGGCATATTCGATGACAGCCAGCTGCATGCCAAAGCATATGCCAAGATACGGAACCTTCATCTCCCTGGCATACTGCACGGCCTTCATCTTTCCTTCCGTTCCTCTTGATCCGAATCCGCCCGGCACCAGGATGCCGTCCATATCCCGCAAAATTAGGTCGGGCGAGCCATGCTCCAGCTCCTCGGCATCGACCCAGACGATCTCGGGCATGACACCGGCCTCAATTCCGGCATGCTTCAGTGACTCCCGGATGGAGAGATAGGCATCCTCCATGGGGTCCGAGCACTGCGAGCCAACGGTGTACTTGCCCACAATGGCCACCTTGACCTTGCCCTCCACGGCCTCCATCTTCTTGACGAACTCGTCCCAGTCCTTATGCTCCTCCAGCGGGAAGAGCCGCATGGCCTTCATGAGATACCGGGCCAGGCCCTCCGCCTCCATCTGCAGGGGTACTTTGTAAATATCATTGGAATTGTGGGCGCTGATCACGGCGTCAAAGGGCACATCGCAGAACTGGCCGATCTTGGCCTTGGTCTCGGACAGAAGTGGGTGCTCGCACCGAACCACGATCATGTCCGGCTGCAGGCCCAGTTCACGCATCACTTTGACGCTATGCTGGGTGGGCTTGGTCTTCTGCTCGCCATCCATGGTCGACGGGGCCAGAGTTACATGCACGAAGAAGATGTTGCCCGACTCCTCGTACTTGAGCTGGCGCATGGCCTCCAGGAACGGCATGGACTCGATATCGCCCACAGTGCCGCCTACCTCGATGAGACAGATCTCGCAGCCGCCTT
>Ga0209777_10008013_pt1 | contig 11632 bp, 13 predicted proteins | sample FrelakmetHBP12HB_FD_187147 | JGI IMG/M metagenome (GOLD analysis project Ga0209777, IMG submission 187147) | Freshwater lake sediment microbial communities from the University of Notre Dame, USA, for methane emissions studies -HBP12 HB (SPAdes)... | ecosystem: Environmental > Aquatic >...
CTCCGCAGGCGGGACCCCGTGGAAACCGTCGCCGCCGCCTTGCGAACCTACCTCACCACTGGCCATCTACCCCAGCTGCCCATACAATTCGTTGCAGACGGGTGAAGTGTTACCGCAAAAGTAATGTAAGGAAAACGCCGATCTATGCTGTATGAGACCACACGGATCTGCGAAGACATTGGAGATGCGGCGGCGACGGGCCATGGAACTGTTGAGCAGCGGCCTGACGATGGAAGAGGTGTCCCATCGGGTCGGGACTTCGATCGCCTCCGTTTCCCGCTGGCATCAAGCCATAGCCGAGGGCGGACCGGCAGCGCTGGCGGCAAAACCGGTCCCTGGCCGGCCACGAAAGCTCCAGAAGCGGGAATGTCAGCGGTTGCTGGCACTGCTGCTGAAAGGGGCCATGGCCTACGGCTATCCCAACGAACTGTGGACGCTGAAACGCATCGCCCGGGTGGTCCTCCAGGAGTTCGGCGTCCGGTATCATCCCAACCATGTGTGGCGGGTGTTGCGGGAGTTGCGTTGGTCCTGCCAGGTGCCAGAACGCCGGCCCGTGCAGCGGGACGAGGAAGCCATCGAGCACTGGAAGCGCTACAAGTGGCCGCATATAAAAAAAGGCGCGAGAACTTGGGGCCCATCTGGCCTGCCTGGATGAAAGCGGCTTTTTGCTCATTCCGACGCGCCGACGGACGTGGGGGCCGGAAGGGCAGACTCCCAAAGTTCCCTACAGTTATAAGCACGATCGCATCTCGGCCTTGGCGGTCCTTACGATCAGCCCGATCCGCCGGCGCATTGGCCTGTACGCCCGATTCCAACAGGACAACTTCAAGGGCGTGGACGTGGCCCCGTTCCTGCGACAACTTCTGCACCACATGCCAGGGCCGGTCATCCTGGTATGGGACCAAGGGAAAATTCACAAGGGTCCGGCGATCGCGCGAGTCCTGCTGGACAACCCTCGCCTTCAGACGGAGTTCTTTCCCAAGTATGCCCCGGAGCTCAATCCGACCGAGCAGGTCTGGAACGACTTCAAAGGCCACACGGCCAACAGCCTCCCGCTGGACAAACAGGATATCCGAAACAGTCTTCATGCCAATAAACGCCGGGTTGGACGTTCCCAAGAAAAGCTTCGTTCCCTTATTCTGGCGTCGAAGCTGCCATCACCTTTCGGATAGAGTGTACTTACATTACTTTTGCGAAGCTCAATAAACTACAAGCCCGCGACGGGACCCTTGCGAAAGCTGCGGATCAAGCTGGAAGTGGACACCAACCCGCCAGCCGGGGCGACGTTCGAGACCAGGTACCTGGACTTTCCGTTCCCATCAGTCGTGTGTGTCTTCGACCTGCCCAGCCTGTTCGCCGGCAAACTTCACGCTCTGCTCTGCCGGGAGTACCTAGGTTTTTTCGGGGACTGGGCCCCGAAAAAATGGCCGCTTCGCGGCAGTTGGGTGGGTATGTAGAATATGGCCATTCTCGCGAAAGGAGTGGGCCATGTTTGCATCCGATCCATTTACGCAGCAGCATGCCTCGTTGCTTGAAGGCACCTACGACCTGGTGGACCGCATCGTCATCAATGCCTACTTCGGGATGGGCGGATCGGGCGGTGGGTTCTGCTACTGGTGGAAGCAGTTGTACGGAACCACCGACAACCTGAACAACACGACGCTGCTGCGCATGGCCGGGCGTTTCGCCCGACGCGTCCGTGGCTGGGCTAAGAAGCACAGTGTCCCGGTGGTGTACTGCCAAAGCGGGGACCGCAAGAGCCAGATCGCCCAGCAGTACCGCCCCAGTGATCCATCGTTCACAGGTGTCTTCGCCGTGCTGGTGAACAGAGTTCCCACGCCGATCTGGACCGTACTGCGGCTCCCCCGCGGGGGGTTGCACCTCAAGCGTCCCGACCGCTTCCCGTGCGTGTACCACTATTCCTTCCACATTATGGACGCGGAGTGGGGACACGTGACGATCAAGATGAGCGGCCACGTGCCCTTCTCGGCGCAAGTGATGCTCAACGGCCATGAGTACGTCGCCTGCCAAGCCCGCAAGGCAGGCATTCACTTCTCCAAGGATGGCAACTGTTTCACGGAGGTGTCTGATCCAGTGGCTCTCGCCCGGGTCGCAGATACCTTGCGGTCGCCAACCGCTATAGGGCGCCTGCGGCGAGTTTGTGAGCGCTGGATATACCGCTGCGTCTGCTTTGGTCTGTCTTTCGACGAGCAGAAGCGGTCGGGATTCCGCTATCGTTATTCGGTTTATCAGGCCGAATACAGCCGGAACCTTCTGTTCCACAATGGTCATCAGATGGAACAGGTCTTCAACGGGGTGATCGACCGCACGCGGTCGCACCTGGACATTCGGCAGGTCAAGACCATCTTTGGCATGCATTGCCGTCGCATCAAGCGCAAGGGCGGGCCCTTGCATTGCGAGAGTGTGCTGGACATACCGGCCTTCAACCTGACGGTCTTCAAGCTCCACTTCGGCCTGCTGACGGTCAAGCTCTATACCAAAGGGGAGTGTGTGCTGCGAGCCGAAGCCATCACGCACAACACCAGGGGCCTTCGCTGCGGGCGAGTGATCGATCGCTTCCCTGACGTGATCGCCAAGCTCAGCGAAATGCTCGACCGATTCCTGGCGGCGTTCCGTGGCATGGACGTGACGTGGATCAGCGATACCACCCTGGAGGAGCTCCCGCAGGCCACTACCGTGGGCACTACGCGGGTCGGCGGCGTCGACATCAACAAGCCGCGGATGCGTGCCGCGATGGAGGCTGCCGTGGCTCTGTCGCCAGCACCCAATGGATTCACGTCGTCGGAGCATGCTCAGAAGGTTCGGGACCTGCTCGGTCCCAAGGCCGGTCAATACACCGCGCGACGCTCGGCTTACGACCTCAAGAAGCTGCGCGGCAAACGGCTCGTCGAGAAAACTCCAGGCCAGCCACGACGCTATCAACCTACCGATCATGGCCTCAGAGCAATGGCCGCTCTGATCGTCCTCCGAGACAAGGTTCTCAAGCCGCTGTTGACATACAACGGCCGGTGCAAGCCGGGCTCGAAAACAACTGCCACCGTCGGCATTGATGCGAGGTATCAAGCTATCCAACGTCAGATGCAGCATCTATTTAGAGATCTCCACATTGCAGCCTGACGGCTGCGACAAAGTTTTGTCGATCCGCGCGCCGGAAGGGGCTAAAGGGGCGCGACTGGTACGAGTTCATCTGGTACACGGCCCGCAAGACGCCGGCCAACTACGCCTTGTTGTCTTCGGCCCTGGGTCAGATGGGCCCGTGGAAGGGACAAGAGGTGCAGGGGGATCGCGCCTGGTGCCTCGAGCAACTGCGGGCCAGGATCAGGGGGACGGACTGGAAGCAAGCCCGCGAGGACGTCCGCCGGTTTGTCAAGCCCAATGAGTTGCCATCGCTGGACCTCTGGGGCCGGGAGTTCTTCCTGGCCCAGTGCGACAAGCTGGCTTGAGCCGCCATGGCCGGGAGCAAGTCTTGCTCCGGTCGGATGCTGTACGATGAGAGCGATTCCTCGTGAAATTGCGAGGCATACCTCGTAATCCGTGAATGGCTCCTGCCGGCCAGTGCCGCACGCCTCCCGGCCAGTGAAATCCCCAGACTGAAGGCAATCAGAATTCGTATCCCTGTTTCACCCAGTAGTGCCAGTCTTGGATCCCCTGGCGGGTTGATTCGTCCGTTGCGATCCCCTTGAGTTGAGATAGAGGAACCGCCAAGCCGTGCCTGTCCCAGCGAATCATGACGAACATCTCGTGTTCGCATTCTTCCTCGGGAGCCATCGCGGTCACCTCAACTTCGTCGCCGACCCTCAAGGGAGATATCGGGCGGGCCGCGACGCATGTGGCCGTGAAGGGGAACTGCAACTTCTCTTCGAGGTAGTAGTGCCAGCCCATCGCCCGTTCAGATGCATCGTAGGCATCAACGATGGTCTCGTTGGCGATCCGATCTTCCCTTTTTCGTTCCTTGCATTTGCCGGCCATATTCCGCTTGCTCCAAAGATGGCGCCGGCAGCCAGCATCGTCTACTCACGTGTCTTGGTCAACCCCGACGCCTGCAAAAAGGCCTCCAGGATGTAAAGGGCGGAGTAAAATCGTGGCGCGGGGCGGAGCAAAAACGTAGCGCCCACGCGTAGGTCTACCCCGGACCGCCCGGGGTGTCAATGCTTCAGGTCTCGGTTCTCTCCGTTCGCTTGCGTCGGATCCGTTGCTGGCTGTCCCGGAGCCGGTAGCTTTCGCCATTGGCCTCGACGATGTGCATCCGATGCGTCAGCCTGTCCAGCATGGCCCCGGTCAGACGCTCCGAGCCGCAGACCTCCACCCATTGCTCGAACGGCAGATTGGTCGTGATGATCAGGCTCTGCCGCTCGTAGGCCCGGCTGACCACCTCGAAAAGCAGTTCGGCCCCGGCCTTGGTGAAGGGCACATAGCCGAGCTCGTCCAGGAGCAGCACATCCTGGCGGCCCAGTCGCTTGAGCATGCGTTCCAACCGGCGATCTTCCCGGGCCTCCAGCAATTGCCTCACCAAGCTTGTGACACCGAAGAACCGCACCGACCGGCCGTCGTGGCAGGCGGCCAGGCCCAGAGCGATGGCCAGATGCGTCTTGCCCGTGCCGCTGTTGCCGATCAGCAGGACATTCTCGTTCCGGTCGATAAACTCTCCGACCAGCAGTTCCCGGATCAGGGCTTCGTTGATGCCCGGTTGCTGGGCAAAGTCGAAGCCCTCGGTCGTCTTGAGCGTCGGGAACGCCGCGGCCTTGATCCGACGCTCCGTGGCCCGTTGTTGACGATCGATCAGTTCCCGCTCGCACAACTGGAGCAGGAAGGTCTCGAAGGGCTGGTTCTCCTTCCCACATCGGGAGCCGGCCAGTCAGAGGATGAACCGCTTCCGCGCAGGAAACCACTACGAAGATTCCGTCTTGACAGGCTATCGGTTCTCATAGAAGTCGTGGACACACGGCACGGCAAGCGTTCGAGCGTCCGCTAAAGTCCAGAGCGAGGCCTGCCGATAAGAACAGTGCAGTTCAGGGTCGGGGTTTGGGTGTGCCACTCCGAGGCTGCTCGGGGCACATCCCCTGTTCATCTTTATGGGGACTGTTGCAGAAGCATATGGCTCCGCTCGGTCCCTATCACCAGCGCGTGCACGCCTTGCTTACGAATCGCGTGGTCCAAGGAGTCGCTCGCGCAACCTGCGGCCGAAACGCGGCTTCTTACAGTGGGGCCCCATGACCCTGAAACGGCGCCCAGCACAGTCCATAGCTGACAATACGGTGGCCTATGCCCGCCGACTCATTCACGTTCCCATTCTTCATTCCCCCGCGGATATGGGCAGCATGGCCGAAGGACTGGCGGCGGCGATCATCGATCGCTTCGGGCGCCGGCATTGGGACGAATACCTTGCCCTGCTCGACGGCTTCTGGCAAGCCGTCCGGGCGGAGATTGAAGCACTGGATCTGGGTTATCAGCAGGTCGATCTTTACCAGGACGGCCTGCCCGTTTGCGGCAAGGAGCTTGATCTAGTCAAGAAGGCGACGGCGGCCGGCAGTGAAAACCATCAGTTGCTCCTGGACCTGGTGGCCCGAGGAGCGACGTTGATGGGTACGGAGGATCCGAAGCTCCTCCTGGATGAATACCGCGACGTCAAGATCGCCCTCAAGGATGGTCTCGGGGAGACTTCTTCGCCCCAGCAGCCCGTCGGCGTCTCGCGGCACAAGGAAACGCTGTCGAAGCGAGACGCCTACATCGGCCGGCGGATCGGTGAATCGCTTCGGCCCGGACGAACAGGGATACTGTTTCTTGGAATGATGCATGACGTGGAACCGTTTCTGCCGATGGACATAGTGGTGATGCGCCTTGTCCCTCCTATCCTGCGACGAAAGGACAAGGCCCGATGAAGAAAGCCTTGGGGAGTGGGTTACGTGTCCTGACGGCTGCGGCTCCGCGGGCCTGACTGATCGGAGTTGAAAGGCAAGAGCATGGCCCCAGCCAAAACGACCGGTGTGAAAAAGACTATCGAGATCATCCTCAAAGTGGCCGAGGCCGGGCCCAAGGACGTGGGGCGGGGCATCGCCCGCATTGACCCGCAGGACATGTCCAGGCTCGGAGCAGCGGTGGGCGACATCATTGAGATACGCGGCAAGCGCACCACAGTCGCCAAGGTAATGCCCACCTTCCAGCCGGATCGGGGTAAGGGCATCGTTCAAATCGACGGTCTGGTGAGGGGAAATTGCCAAGCCGGCCTGGATGAGAAAGTGTCGGTATCGAGGGTTGAGGCCAGGCCCGCGGAACGCATCGTGCTGTCGCCGGTGGAACAACTGACATCCATGACCGCCAAGGGGGACACGAAATACCTCGGCCGGTTGCTGGAAGGGCTGCCGTTGGTGGCCGGCGACACCGTGCGGGCAACACTGTTTGGGGCAAGATCGCACGACTTCAGGGTACTGAACGCCACGCCATCGGGCCCGGTCCTGGTGCATGCCGCGACGATCATCACGGTCAAGGAGGACAAGGCCGGCGAATCCAAGGGCCTGCGGATCTCCTACGAGGACATCGGCGGCCTGTCGCGGGAGATTCGCCGCATCAGGGAGATGGTGGAACTGCCGCTGAAGTACCCGCAGGTCTTCCAGAGGCTCGGCATAGACGCGCCCAAGGGCGTCCTGCTGCATGGGCCGCCAGGGACAGGAAAGACATTGATAGCCCGCGCCGTAGCCAACGAGACCGACGCCTACTTTGTGCACATCAGCGGGCCGGAGATCATGGCCAAGTTCTACGGCGAGAGCGAGGGCAAGCTTCGGGCCATTTTCGAGGAAGCTTCCGCTCACGCCCCGGCGATCATCTTCCTGGACGAACTTGACGCCATCGCGCCCAAGCGCGAGGAGATGGGCGCGGAAAAGCAGGTAGAGCGCAGGGTTGTCGCCCAACTGCTGGCCCTGATGGACGGGCTCAACAGCCGGGGGCAGGTGCTGGTCATCGGGGCCACCAACATCCCGAACACGCTAGACCCGGCCCTACGCCGGCCCGGTCGGTTCGACCGCGAGATCGAAATCGGCATCCCAGACGCCAACAGCCGGCTGGAGATCATTCACATCCACAGCCGCGGAATGCCCCTGGCGAAGGACGTGGACCTCCAGCACCTGGCGCAGATCACGCACGGCTTTGTCGGGGCCGACCTGGAGGCACTGTGCCGGGAGGCGGCCATGGCGTGTCTCCGCATCATCTTTCCGAACATCGACTTTGCCATGGAGGACATCCCCTACGAGCAGTTGCTGAACCTCGAGATTCACATGGACCACTTCCTGGAAGCATTGAGAGAAATCGAGCCGTCGGCGATCCGGGAGGTGTTCGTGGAGGTGCCCGACGTCGGCTGGAACGATGTGGGCGGCCTGGACGAAATCAAGCGCGAGCTGATCGAGACGGTCCAATGGCCGCTCCAGCACGCGGAGCTGTTCAAGATCGCCGCCACGCGACCTGCCAAGGGAATCCTCTTGACCGGGCCGCCAGGGACGGGCAAGACGCTGCTGGCCAAGGCACTCGCCCACGAGAGCGGGGTCAACTTCATCTCCGTAAAGGGACCGGAGCTGCTGAGCCAGTGGATCGGCGCGTCGGAAAAGGGCGTCCGGGAGGTCTTTCGCAAGGCCAGGCAGGCCTCGCCCTGCATCCTGTTCTTCGACGAGATTGACAGCCTTGTACCGGTCAGGGGCAGCACCGGCGACAGCGGCGTGGCACAGCGGGTCGTCAGCCAGTTTCTGACCGAGCTGGACGGCATCGAAGAGCTCAAGGGCGTGGTCGTGCTTGCCGCGACCAGCCGGCGGGACATCCTTGACCCGGCCATCCTCCGGCCTGGGCGGTTTGATCTGCTGCTGGAGCTACCGATGCCCGAGAAGGCCGCTCGGATGGGGATTCTGGAGATACACATGCGCGGCAAGCCGCTAGCCAAAGGAGTAGGCCTGCAAGCCTTGGCCGAAGCCACGGAAGGTCGTTCGGGCGCGGACCTGGCCGCCCTCTGCAACAAGGCTGCACTCCTGGCGATCCGCGAGTACCTCGAAGGCCGCAAGGTCCAAGCCAAGGGCTACGAAGGGTTCGTAATTCACAAGAAGCACGTGGATCAAGCCCAGAAGCTTGTCGAACAGCAGCGTGCGTGAAGGAACCAGACGAATGACCCGGTGTCAAGGCACATCTCGTACGGACGCCAACAGAACAACAGGCGCGTACGCAATCGAAAGGAAGAATCCCCGACCCTGATTTCTTTGATCGATTGCTGGTCCCTTGGTGGGACGAACGCCTGTCACCACGGCCGGTTGCCTCGAGCAGCCGGCCGCTTTTTTTTCACGGCAACAAGTCGGCGCGAAGAATTTCTTTCCAGTTTCTCAAGTAGGCTTCCTGTTGTTCCGATACGCGGTAGTGACAGGGTCGGGGAGCCACAGCCGAACCAACGGCAAGGTTCCTCGAGTGCGGAACATAAGACATCTGATCGAACAGCAAACCGGGCGGCCGAAACGCCGGCTGGATTCATGCGCGGCCTGCCTTTTCGCGCTGTCCTCAAGCCCTGTCTGTCTCCTTCCTATTGTGCATTATCGAAGCCAAGCGGGGAAACTTGAGTCCCCGGCAGGAAAAACGCGGAGCTGGCACGCATGGCCGGGGCGGATGCCCCAGAGCGGAAGGTTCACCTGCCTCACGTCCAGGGACTGGGGAAGAACCCGCAAGGACTTCTGCACATCTTATCCACAGAATTCGCGGGGGCTTCTGCACGGCTCGCCCACAGGGATTCAACGGGTTTCCCACCGCAATAGACATGAGCAAGGAGCGGCTTCGTCATTGAATCTGTTCTCAGGGACCCAAGGGGACGGCAACTTGCGGGCTTTACCGAGTCTTACGCCGGGATTCCCAATTCCATGTGAATCTACACACGTCGGCCTGACGCCGAGCGTGTTGGCCGAATCTTGTCCCTCGTTGGGACAGAGCAAGAAGGGGGGAGCGGTTCCCCCCGAAACCAATGGCCACCTTTTATAAGGAGAGAATCATGGCCGTGGAAAAAGCAATTGGCAGTTCGAGTCTGGTGGAAGTTATTGACCGCATCCTGGACAAGGGCATCGTGATCGATGCCTGGGCTCGCGTCTCCCTGGTGGGGATCGAGCTGTTGGCGGTCGAGGCCCGCGTGGTGGCGGCCGGCATCGAGACGTTCCTGAAGTACGCCGAGGCCGTCGGTCTTACGCAGGCTGCTGCGTAAGCAAGGGGCACCCCGCCGCCATATATCGCGGCGGGGACCCCAAGGATCGGTCGGCCCGTTTGCCCCTTTGGGGCGACGAGCCTGCCGGGAAGGCGAGATATCCTCGCGGGGGCCGGGTTCCTTCGGACCCCGGCCCGACCCGACGAGGGAGTTTCGCGGGCATATCCCGCATCCCGGACGAACAAGCAACAATCTTAGGAGCGCAGCCGTGACGGACATGACGATAGACCTGCCGAAGTCTCTGGAAACGTCCGCAGTGCATCCCGTCATCGAGACGTACCGAACCTGGGTCGACACGCTGGCCGGCTACATGAAGCGAGCCGCGGATCTGTTGGAGAACCTTTACGCCGAGCAGGACCAGGTCATCGATCAGCTCAGGAAGCTGTGCGCCAGGACGCATTGCCTCCGTCATGCCGACTTCGACGCAATCTTCGGCCCCGTCCTGGCGGACCGAGGCAGGACGAGGGAGTCTCTGTCGGCGCTGGTTGACGGATACCGCGCCGGGCGGGAAGCGGTCATCCAAGAGGTTCGGGAGATGTTTTTTGCAAGAAACTCCGACATGGCCCAGGCCGTCAATGCCTGGCCCGCTCTCAAGGCGCGACTGCTCAGCGAGAAGGACGACGGAGCAGGCGAAATCGTCGCGGCCCTGCGACAGGTCCACATAGAGCAGGAGAAGATCGCGACCGCATTGTCGGGGCTGCTGATGCGGGGGGAAAGGCTCAAGATCGACGACTTGAAGACAGTCGCACAGAGGCTTGCCAGTAGGGATTCGCGGGATTCCGCGGAGCTGGCGGCCCTGCTGGCAGTCTGTGAATCGGCTGGCCGCAACGCCGGGCTTAAATGGCAGCGGCTGGCGGGATGATCTGTTAGGACAAACGGAGAAAACGACTATGTCTAACGACGCCTACGGCAACTTAGGGAACGAGATGAGGGCCATGAAGGACGGCCGTGCCGGCCTCATGGCAGGGATCAAGGACAACCGGAAACGCATTCGGGCCGAGGCCGGCCAGACGCTTGCGGCGGCGGAAAGGTTCGTCGTCGAAACCGGCAAGGCCAACGAGAAACTGGCCAGCCAGACTCGCCAGATGTTGTCGCAGGCCCAGCGGGACTTGAAGGCGCGGACTCGCCAGACGCTGGCCGAGGCCAACGAACTGGCCGCGGCCATCCGAAAGGACGTGGCAGCGCTGAAGGCCGATGCGGGGCAAATCCTGGCGGACGCCAACGGGTTCCTGGCGCAGACCGGCTCGGACAACGCCAAGCTCAAGGTCCAGACACGCAGGATGCTGGCTCACGCCCGCACCGAATCGAAGGCTCAGACGCGCCAAGCCTTGGCTGAGGCCGGCAAGGTCATGGCCCAGACCAAGGAAGCCGTCGCCGGGCTGAAGATGGAGACCGGCCGGGTGTTGGCCGACGCGACGGGTGTGATGAAACGGCTTTCCGAAGCTTCGCGCCAACGGGCTGCCGGATGGCGGAACATCCTGGGCATGCTGCACGGCAACGGATCGCGGGCATCGGCAATCGCCGCCGTCCGCGCTGCATCCCCGCTGCAACCGGCCAAGAAGACGGCGACCAGGTGGACAAGAACAGGTGGCAAGGGGCAGAAGCGAAGGGCGGGCTAGGGGTCCCCGCCGCAATGTATGGCGGCGGGGTGCCCCTAGGGCCCCGGACATCGGCCGCCATGACCTTGGTGCAGTCAGGGCCGTGCAGTACAAGATCAGAAATTGTGCAGACAGACGGGACAGAGCAATGAAGACAGCCGCCGGGCAAGAACAGATTGGAAACGCCGAAGCCGCCGCCAAGGCCACCAACGTGAAATGCGCGTTCTGCGACAGCACGGGCAAGGATCCCTTCGACCTCCTGTCGAGCCTGTCCCGATGCCCCGTCTGCAAAGGGCGCGGAGCGATTGCGGTTAAAACGCCCACGATTCCCTGTGCCTATTGCCGGGGGACCGGCAGGGGCCGCCACACGCGGCTGGCGTGCTCGGGTTGCGGGGGAGCGGGCGTCATAGCTCTGGCCGGGCCGACAACTCGATGCCCTCAGTGCGACGGCAGCGGGAGAGAGCCCGAGGCCGACCTGCCGTGCAGTCTTTGCAGGGGGGCGGGCCTGGTGGCAGTTGAAGCCGCACAAGGGAAGAAGGCCCGACGGCCTCAAGAGGCATCGCGAAAGACATGACATAGCAAAGCGTCGAGGGGCTGTCCCTTCGGTCAGTCCCTCGCCGACCCGTGCCAAGCCCCCCGCATAGGGGCGCGAAGAAAAGGAATCGCACGTGTCAGTCGAAACAGGGACAAGAAAGAACCTCACGATCGTTGACGGCCTGACCGCACCACCTGACAAGCCGGCCGCTGCCCCCTTGGGGGCTTCGGGCCAATGGCAAATGCTTCAGCCGGCGGGGCCAAGGGG
>Ga0209777_10008014_pt1 | contig 11630 bp, 18 predicted proteins | sample FrelakmetHBP12HB_FD_187147 | JGI IMG/M metagenome (GOLD analysis project Ga0209777, IMG submission 187147) | Freshwater lake sediment microbial communities from the University of Notre Dame, USA, for methane emissions studies -HBP12 HB (SPAdes)... | ecosystem: Environmental > Aquatic >...
ACTGGAATCTTCCACACCCATCCATACTTCATAGCTATTGCTTCCGTATAAGGGGGTATAGGTTTATTTTCATCAATAGGCAAAAAGAAAGGTACTGCTTTGTTAACTGGTAAATAGTCTTTAAAGCTATTCCATTTACATTTATAGTGTTTACCTATTATTAATCTATGAAAACCAGAACAATCAAAAACAAAATCACTTGGAACTTCTGTACCATCTTTTAAGGTAAATGAAGTAATGTAACCGTTTTTATCTTCATTTATCTTTTCTATTATACCGTCAACTAGTTTAATGTTTCTTGTGACTCCAACTGTTTTTAAATAATTGGCAAGTTTGGCAGCATTAAAATGGACAGAAATTGATCCTAGTTTGTTGAAATGATATACTGGATCTCTCAACCTATCTGTTTTATTAAATTTAAATTTAACTTTATTAGCATTGCATACTTTTGCATTAAAGACAACATCGTCAACAGTTTCGCCTTGACTTATTCTTTCTAAAATAACCATAGCAATTTGACTAAATTGTATTCTGGTCATATCAACATAATCGGTCAAAGGGCTATCTACAAAATTACTAAAAATTATATCATTCTTTCCTCTTCCATTCCAATTAACAAGTTTAATTCCGGATTTAATAGTAGCATCTGCATGATTAATAAGATCACTTACTGAAATTCCAAGCACTTCTAGCACATCTACAAATTGAGGCACTGTACCCTCCCCAGCGCCTAGTATGCCAATTTCTTGACTCTCAATTAATGTTATATTAATGCTTGGATATAAATGTCTCATCAATAATGCAGTTATCCAACCTGCTGTGCCGCCTCCCACAACAACGAAGTTGGTCTTTTTACTATCTAAATTAACGTACATATTATTAATTAAACATTTAATCCTTAAACTCTACTAGTGATTTTTTACGTAGTTTAAGAACTCTGTATGCTCAATCAACGTATCAATTATATTGTTTTGTTTTTCTTTAAGTTCTTTTAATGCTGCCTGATATCTAGGCCTTCTATACCCTGTATTAAGAGAGTTAAAATAAGTTAAAGCCTCTTCACGGTTAAAGAAACGCAATCCAGAACCCACTTCATACCATAAAGCTGCTGGATAAAGACTAGTCATGAAATGATGACTTAACATATACATAACATCTTTATCATTGTCATATAAGTCTTGTACGATGTTACCAATTTTATTTCTTGTTGCAAAATCTTTCCAAAATACTGTATCATTTCTTTTACCTAGATAATGAAACTGTAAAAAGTTCATTGTATCAATATTAAACTTATAAATTGACTCATTAAACCTTTTTATAACTGATTCATCTCTCTCTACAGCTCCTTTATTAAATGTTAAGAAAGTAAGGACAGATAAAACAGAAATATGAATATTTGTAGCCTCTAAAGGTTCTGCAAACCCGCTTGATAACCCAACTGCTATGCAATTTTTTACCCAAGGAGTCTCGTAACAACCAGGTTCAAAAGAAAACACTCTAGGTAAATTAACTTCGCCGAACAAATCATTTATCTCTTGTTTAGCATCTTCTTCCGTTGTTAATCTGCTATCAAATACGTACCCACAGCCGTACCTTTCTTGTGTAGGTATCTTCCACATCCACCCGTACTTCATTGCTATTGCTTCCGTATATGGGGGTATAAGTTTATCTAAAGGTAAAAAGAATGGAATAGCTCTATTGACAGGTAAATTTTCTTGAAAGCTTCTCCATTTGGCTTTATAGTGGTTGCCTATTATTAGGCGTTTAAACCCGGTGCAATCAAATGCAAAATTACATTCAACTTTATTACCATCATCTAGTATAAATGATGTAATGTAACCATCTTTATCATTTATTATATCTTTAACTATACCGTCAATTAAATTTATATTTCTTGTCAATCCAATCTTTTTTAAATGAGCTGCAAGTTTAACAGCATCAAAATGCACTGCATGGTCACCAATATTATTAAAATGAGAAATTGGACCAAATTTATTTCTCGAGTTGGTATTTAAATAAAATTTTACTTTATTTTTTAAACAAGTTTGTGCACCAAAGATGACATCACTAGTTGGTTCCCCTTTAGCAATTTGATCTATTACCATTAATGGCACTAAACTATAATCCAAATTTGTTTTATCGACAAAATCTACTGCTCTTGAGGAAAGAAAGCTACTAAAAAATACATCATTTTTTCCTCTGCCATTCCAGTTTGTAAATTTGACTGCTGACTTTAAGGTAGCACCTGCATTTTTTATTAGATCGGTCATATCTACCCCTACATTATTCAGTACATCTAAAACTTGCGGCACTGTACCTTCACCTGCTCCCAAAATACCTATATCTTTACTTTCTATTAAAGTAATGTTAATGTCCGGGTAACTAAACCTAAGTTGTAAAGCAGTTAGCCAACCTGCCGTACCTCCACCTACCACGACAAATTTAGTTTTATTACTATCTAAATTAAAGTGCATGTAGTTTTAACTCTACTTCTCCTCTACATCATCCTCACTAATATCTATCACTACTAGACAGAATGCAAATAATAAGAGAGCAATTATGAAGTCCATATTACTCCTTTTTATCTTCTTCTTCGTTTTCTTCTTTTATATTAGTAATAAAGTAGGAAGATGCAATGACTTGCCAAAAGCCAGCCACCGACATCCAACTATCTGTTTTAAGAATACCAGCAAGTCCTATAAACACTCCTATAAGCATAATAGAAACTGCTACCCACATATCAATTTTATATTTCGTAATCATTAGTCAAAAAATCCTTCATCTTTTAATTCTTTTATCATTTTGTCCCAATTTTTACATATAATAACTACACTAATAATTATAGATAAAAATGAAACGGCTAACATTGCATAAACTGCGTGCATAATTGTATTTATAAATTATCTAAATGAGTCCAGGTTATGAAATCTAGCATATACCTTCTTAGTACATAAACGTAACTCTTACCATTATCATCTGTATAAATTCTATAACGTTCTGGGGTACCGCCAATATGTTTTTGCATATCTTTTCTTTTGTAAAACGCTACATTACCATAGTTTTCTTTATGTATGCTTAAATGATAAATGTACTCAGTTTTTTTATAATCATTAAACAACCACCCATCATCATCTATTTCTATTGCAATAGCGTCAAACTTTGTCATATTAGTTTTTAAATCAAAAGATAGTTTCTTATTTTTAATTTTAACTTCTAAATCAAAGCCTGCTTTTTGCTTTTTAATAGATTGATTATGCTTAACATCATGACCTTTATTTAAAAAAGCTTTCTCAACTAACAATTCACCTAAATCTCCTATTCTTCCAGACTCACCGAAAGCTTCTTCTGAATTTTTACCCCAGTGTTTTATTAATCTTTTCATATCCTAATTATATTGGCGTTCCTTAAATATTATAGTGAAAGATTTATTAGCAGAAGTATACATAACGGAAATAGCATCTAATATACTAAATGATGATGATTATGAGGCTGCTAAATGGGTAGCTCTTCATTTATTTCATGCTAATGAAGCATATAGGACTAAAGATATTAAAGATGCTACTGAACATAATAAAATTGCTTTAAAGCTCTTTAATCAGCATATTGCTAAAGGTGTTAATAGTCAATCATTTAGTGCTGCCGTTCAAGATATGCTAAGACAATACGAAGCAGAAATTAGCTAACACCATAGAAAGTCTCTGTTTTGTATTACCCAGATACAAAGTTCAGTATCTTTAGCTTTAATTTGTTTTTCTATCTCATCAACTTCTTTATAACGACTGTCATTTAATTCAGCAGTAATCTCTACATTTTCATAAGCTTGACTAAGCTTTTCTAATAAGAATGGTCTTACAATTTTTACATAATTATAATACTCTTTAAGTTTAATTCCTGCTTCTGTAGTTTTAGGATTTGAAGAATCATCCCAGACTATCTTTTCAAAAGCTTTTTCATTTTCTACAAACTCAATAATAGCCTGAAAATGAAACTGAGGCACAAGTTCAACCAAATCCACCCACTTAGAGGTGAATAATGCATTACGCATTTTTTGTCTCGGGTTAATAATTTTATTTTTTAAATCTTTTACTGAATTGTAAAATCGTCTAAATGTATATTGAAAATTCTCTCTTAACCAATACTGAATAGGATATTCTTTCTTAATATGCTTCTCCCAGTTATCCCAATCGTTTATCATTAAAGCAAAAGGAGCCTCATACCAGCCAGATGGCCAGTACCACTTACGAGGTGCTCTTTCTGAACGGTTTAACTTCAACCATTCTTCAGTTGTAGTAGCTATTAGTCTTTTGTTCATTTTTTAATTCAGTTACAACTTCAGCATAATGCACTACGCCATTAATATAACTATCAAATTTATTTAGTATAATTTCTAACTGCGGATACTTTTTAGTTTCTAACAAGTACTTTATATCATCATTATAATCTAAACGATAGTAAAAACGCAATGTACCGTATTTCTCTTTTACTTGTTCAGCCACGACTTGAGGACATTCAACCCGGTAAACATAATCATTACCGTCTTTATAATATTTATCCAAAGGTTTCAAACCTAATTTTAAACCATCCTCTGCATTAATACTCATAACAGTGCTATATGTATAAGTTAGAGCATGGCATAGTGTATCAATTATCTCATACCAATTATCAGGCGTCTCTATGCCCCAGCACATGCAAGTCTCTTGCATTGATTTGGTACTATCAGCAAATATCTTTGGATACTTGTCGTATAGTTGCTTTTCTAATTCTGGGCTCATTAATATATTATAGGTACGTTCCTACTTATATCCAATGACCATATATCTATCATACTCACCTTGATCATCTTTTAATGTCTTGGCTCCTTTAGAAAGTACTTTACTTAACGGGTACTGAGTTAAAATATCTTCTGGACTATCAAAACTGTTAACAGCATTCTTATTAGCTCTTCCTTGAAAGACACAAAAGGTACCCTTAGGAATGTTATTGTACCAACCGTCGCCTTCCATATCATTAATACTAGTATTGATAACTGCACCGTACTTATCCAATTGTCTATAGTCAAGAGTATTGGCATCCTTATTCATACTCTCTATATTAGATGCATGATAGCCGTCTTTTAATGACTGAGCATTTGTATCAACATTTACTATTTTATCTATTTGTATTCTATTAGTAAGACTTAACATCTTACTTAGATTACCGTACCAGCTACCTAATATATAAACGGTACTAAAGTCCTTTTTATATTCAGAAAGTATATCAATGAGCCAATTCTTACTAGCAGTTAAGTCTTCAGTCTTACTACCTATCTGGGTATTAGGACTATCTTCATATAACTTGCTATATCTCTCTGCTATTAATTTAGTATCTAGTGACACACATTTATTTATTCTTTTCCTCTTCAGCAAAGTTAAGCTGAAGATTAACTACAATACCTGCATAGTACCAATCCTCTGCAGTCCAATCAGTAGTCTCATCCATATCTGCTAGACGCTGAAAGTGCTCATCTAAAAATGACACTAACTGTTCTGCTGATTTAATCTTTTTTAAACGTTCTTTCACTTTTTAAATCTATCGTGTAAAGCCTTAGCAAATTCTTGCTTATCAGTAAAGCCAGCCTTCTTCATTACGTCAGCCATAATGGGATTGGTTTTAAGTGATTGCTTTTTTAAGATTGGCTTTTTAGTAGGCTCTTTTTTCATAAAATAATTATATCACACTTCCTCTTTCTTGCTACCGTACCATTTGATAGCTTGATCAAGAGAGAAGTCTTCTGCAGTATTAAGCAAACTTCTTACTATTATTGCTTCACTCACACCGTAATGCTTAGCGTAGTTGCTAATTACTTTAGCTTCTGTTTCGTATGCTGTAACGTTAGTTAATAGTTCAAATGGTCTGTTCATAGTTGTATTATATTACTGTTCCTCTTTAACCATTGCCTTAATTTGCTCCCAAGTACCGCCGTTACTAAAATGTTCATCCATTTTATTGAACAATATTCTATAAGTTTCGGCTGCAGTATAATATTGGTGAGCCAGGAGTGCTATTCTGGCTACATGTTCTGGTTCATGAAGGAACACTTCTACTTTACCATCAGGACTAACTTTAACTATTTCTTGTTGATCTGCGTCCATATCTTTAATTATATCCATTCTGCTTTTACGCTATAGCCTTTTTGATCTAATAATTTGCAGAAACCGTTCTTACTTAAGAATGTAATAGCTTTAAAGAAATAAGGTTTGCCAAAGCTATTTAAATTACCATTATCATCAGTACATTCCACTGCTACTAACTCTTTTAATATATCAATTGGCTCCATAGAAGGGTTAGTAGAAGTAGGAAGGTTAGCCAAAGGACCGCCCTGCATCATTTGCTGAGCGGTAGATATTTTACCACAAGTGCATGCTGATACTATATGTCCTTTTACGTTAAAGCTAGGTGCTCCACACCTTGGGCAAGGAATGCTGTCTTTTGTATAGTCCATTTAACTACTTAATTTTTGTATATGAAGTCAACAAATGCGTAATATTGGTCAGTATCAAGCGGTATGTCTAACCTTACTGCTAAAGTCTTTATTAATTGCTCTTCTTTAATTCTATTAGTCGTAGCAAGTTCTCTAATCATTTTAACATCTCTGTCATATTTCTTAGGAACCTTAACCTTCAAACTCTTCTTTAAAGATTTGAGATCTTTCTTCATCTCTTTAACATTATCTCTAGCATCATCAATTAATTCAGGAAGGGTCTTAGACGACATTTTAATATTCATATGTATATTTTATTAAAATTTTTTTTATTATCAAGCTGGATAAACATCTGGTCTCATTCTATGTAATCTTGCGTGTAGTAGTTTTAAACTTCTTGCATCCCAAACATCTCTTACCCAGTCTGCATACTTCCAAGTATGTTCTGCAGCTTCTTTAAACGTATCAAATTCAAACATTCCGTTTTCTGGTAAAGGTACACCGTCATAACTTAAATCAAACCCTCCGTGTATTGAAGGTACGTACTTACCATTATCGTGTTTTAGTATCATCATATAACATTTTCTATATTGACACTCCCAGGCACCAATTTCTTCACTGCCTAACCATTGATTAGGATACTGTAACGTAGGTGATTTATAAAATGCCTTTTTCACTCAATTATTATATAGATGTTCCTAGCATTTAAATAAATAAATTCGTATATGGCAAACACAATCCAATCTCTAGCCGCTAGACTCACAGCGGTTGAAACAAAACTAACCACACTGGCCGGTTTAAAAACCTCTGGTGTTGATGCTCAAAGCATTCAAGAACTAGACGCTCGTCTTACTATCGTTGAATCGACAGTAGCCGATCTCTTTAACAAACATGCTACAAATGCAGTAGCTTCCGTGGTAACTACCTCTGCATCGCAAGCTAATAAATGTGTTGATGATGTAATTGCATTAAGCCCTTCAGCTGATGTTCCAGTTGCTTCTGATATTGTATCAAATGTAGTTGCTGCAGCTGCTTCCGCTCCTGCGGTTACAAATGATAGAGCCGCTGCAGTTATTTCAGCCGCTGTTGCAGCAGTTGTTACAGCTGATCCTGCTACAGTTTTAAACCCAGTAGCTGTTACTGCTGCTATTACTAATGCTGTAGCTTCTGCACCTGCTATAGCAGATGAAACGACAACCGCTATGGTTACTGATGCAGTTGCAGACATTATTAAAACAGCTACAGGCGTTGCTCCAAGCGAATCTACTACCGCTGCTGTTGCTGATGCAGTTGCTGTTGACCCAGAACTAGATGCTATTGCAGATCGTTTAACAACGGTAGAAAATCAATTAAGTACGATGGGAAAATCGTAACCAGCGTAAAGCGTAATACAGGTAATGTTTTACGCTGGGTTTCAAACTTATTCTAATTCAAAGCTCCACTTTAAACGGTGGAGCTTTTTTAATGCATTACATAAATATAAATGCATGAAAACAATATTAAAATTAATCGCACTAATTATGCTCACTTTAACGTTAACAAACGTTTCAAAAGCACAAGCAATAGTTAGCACAAATAATGGTAGCCCAATTATTACAGTGGTGAGTGTACCTCGCATTGTAAACTCAACCGATAATTTTGGCGACATGATTGTTACCACTTATACTGACACGGTAACAACCACGACACCTACTATCATTACCACATATAATAATAACACAGCTGTGACTACTAATGGGACGCCAGTTGTGACTACTAACCTTGCTACAGTACCAACTACGGTAGCTACAACAGCAAATGTTGCAACAGTTATTACATCAAACGGTGCACCAATTGTTACGTTGACTAATTCATACGTTCCAGTTACAACAACTAGTGGTACATCTACTATTGTTACAACCAATCTGAACGTACTAACAACATCTACTACACCTATTGCAACTACAACAACAGTTGTCCCAGTTACGACCGTGAATGATGGAAGTGGTAATTTAATTAGCATATCAAATGGTACAGCTACCTCTAACACAGCTATATCATACGCAATCACAACAACTAATAGTTCTTCTGTTTATACTGTAGCTACTACAGCTAATCAGTCAACTTCAGTTACTAAGAACGGTACGCCGGTAGTTGGCGCTACTATTGCTTATTCAACAGCTAATAGCGTTGATGCAAGCAACAATCCAGTAGTTAAGACTTATAAGTTAACAACAACTACAACTACTACTCCAGTAGATACAGCTACAACAGTTACACCAGTTACAGTTACTAAAGACGGTAACGGTAATTTAATTAGCACATACTACGGTGCACCAACTACAACAGATAATGTAGCTAACAATGCAGTTGTCACAACAGCTAATGCTTTATATAGTACGGCTACAACAACTCAAAATGTTGCTAACCAAACTGTATATGGTAATCCAACGACTACATATGCAAATGTAAATGGCACAGCAACATCAACGGTAGCTTATTCACAAGCTAAAGCAAAATCAGCTGACGCTAAAGTATTAAATGTTGCTAAGACAACTACAGTCACTACTGTTACACCAGTAACAACTACTGCTACGACAGTTACACCAGTAACTAATGTAACAACTAACACAGCTGTTACAACTACTGTATATGCTGATGGTACTACACCAACATTAGTAACATACAGTGCCCCAACAGTTACGGAAAATACTTCTGTATCAACTGCTAAAGTAGTTACAAACTCAACACAAACTGCAGTTACAAACTCTGTAGCTAACTTTGGTACACGTATTGATCAGGTATCATTCCTACAAGATCAGAACAAACGTCTAAACAAACAGTTAGATTCAGATGCATTTGATCGTAATAAGTTGGTTGAAGCAACTGAAGTTTATTCAGCTACAAGCTATCTAACAGCAGATTATGGACGTACAAACGTATCAGATACGTATACGTTTTCAAATCAGCGTTATGGTTTCGGGTTTGAAGAGTTTATCGGTGCTAATGACTTAGTTGGTATTCAATACGATTACGTTACAGGCAACTTGAAGAGCGATACAAATGAAGCAAGCGGTAGCTTAGTAAAGCATCATATAGGCTTATTCAACTTAGTAAAGTTATCTGACTTAGTTGTAAAGACCGATTTAGGTTATGCTTATGATAAGTATACAAATGCTCATACATTAAACGCTCTTAATTATTCTAATACTGGTAGCACAAAAGGTAATGATTATTGGGCTAATGTAAGAGTATATTCACCTAAAGCTTATGGTTTTAGAGCTTATGTTAATGGCCGCTATGAAGGCGATAAGTTAACAGGCTTTACTGAAGACGGCTCAGCTTATACAGCTCAAGTATTCTCTGATACAACAACATCAAAGTTTACAGCAGCTGGCGGGTTACGTTTTGATGCAAATGCAACAGACTATCTTCGCTTAATTGCTGAAGGTGGTTATAATAGTGATAAGTTAATTGATTATAAAGCAGGCTTTGTTTTTGAACCTAATAAGCAAATTAGCGTTTCATTGCAAGGTTTACAGCAACGTTATGCACAACCTGCAGTTAACGGACAAGCAGTTAATAGTAAAGTATCACTGCAAGGTGATATCAAGTTCTAATACAACTGACATTTACAAAACAAAGGCTCCATAATGGAGCCTTTTTTTATTCTTCTACTTCATCTAACCCATCTACATCATCCAGGATAGAGCTTTCATTTTCATATAACTCTAAAAACTCTTCTGCAGTTTCAGCTAATTTTTTTAAATTATGTTGATCAATATCATTCATATCAACAATACCATATACTGATAAAGCTTCAATAACATCCAAAAGATTCTGGTTTGTTTTTTTAATATCGCACTCTAATGTAATTGTTTTCTTTTTAGCCATTGTAATTTATTTATGAAATTTCTTATGTAAAAATACCCCTAACATTGCTCCTAAGGCACCACCCACAACGTAACATAAACTTTGTGATAAAGTATCTACTTTAGGAATAGTTTTTAGAATAAAAAGATTAAGAGAACCTATTAAGCAAGAGGTTAAAAACAAATGAAAATAAGAAGCCTTAACTGCATTACGGTACTGTGAGTTTACCAACGCAGAGATGCTCATTGTGACTAAAAATATTAATATGTTTATTAGCATTCTTTTCTTATCTCTTTTGAATAATGATATACTCTATCGTGATTAACCAATGATGCCATAAGCACTGCAGACCTCATTCTACCTTTAGTAGTTAATTGATAACAATGACTCATTATAGTTTGTTCAAACGGCATTGCATAAGATGTCTCTAAAAATATCTTATAGTTACCTGCTCTAGTCATAACACTAGGCCAGTTAGAGTAATATACTTCACCAATAAGATAACTTAAACCGTCTATGCACCCGGACTTATTCCATTTCATTCTACAGGTACCGTTAGCAAAGTATTTGTCTCTAATTTCTTGGGGTACATTATGCCAAGCCCATTGCTTGTGATGATCGCCAAAGAACTCTGAAAATGATATCTTAATAAAGTCTAGATTCTCTTCTTCAACTATCTTTATGCACTTACCTAACCAATCATTAACGTGCATGTTTAAACCATTTCTACATAGTTTATTCTCTTTCTCCATTAACATATCATCTTCAAACCATACAATGTACTTTGCATTACTAGCATCAAAGTGTTTAGCAGCCCATTGTCTAGCTCCGCATATGCCCATATTACCTTCTTTAACTTGGGTAAAGTCATATGATGCACATATCTCATTATACTCTTCTGTAGTAGAGTCATCAGTGCTATTGTTAATTAAAAACTTATTTGTTTTGGTAAACAGTTCTGGATTGTAGTCAGTTATAGTCTGCAGTAATAGTTTAAGCTGAGGAGGTGAGTTAAAAGTTACAATATATAAATTAACCCCTTCACCTTGTTCATTCATTAATACTTCTTCTGCAGTTTGTATATACTCTATCTCTTTACCTGTCTTGTATATAATAGTATCCTGCAAATCTAATGACTTATATGACTTTAGCAATTCAAAGAAAGGCCATATCAAACCATTACCTTCAATTTCAAATCTTTCAATTAAGTCTGGTTTTGTATAGCTTAATATAGTAAACAAGCATTCATCTGCACCCATATAGCCTGCTTCTAAAGTACTTCTAAGCACGCTATAGTAAGCATCATTCATTTTATTGA
>Ga0209777_10008015_pt1 | contig 11629 bp, 11 predicted proteins | sample FrelakmetHBP12HB_FD_187147 | JGI IMG/M metagenome (GOLD analysis project Ga0209777, IMG submission 187147) | Freshwater lake sediment microbial communities from the University of Notre Dame, USA, for methane emissions studies -HBP12 HB (SPAdes)... | ecosystem: Environmental > Aquatic >...
GTCCATGATGCTGTCTGGCCGGGCGAAGTAAATGTACTCGAATATGCAGTGCGCCTGATGGGGGAGATGGGCCAGTTGATATGACTTCATCTCGCCGTACCTGATAGTCACCAGCTCGCCGGGCATAACATCGCGAATGAGCCGTCCATTCAGAGTATCGATGGCGGCACTCTCCGAGGCCACCATAATACCGGAATCGATCTCGCCTATGCACAGGGGCTTTATGCCCAGAGGGTCGCGCACGGCGAGGACTGTGTCTCCCCAGAGAAAGACAAGCGAGTAGGAGCCCACAAGCTTACGCATCAGCGCCCGAACGGCTTCCTGCAGATCATAGTGCAGAAGCTCTTTTACAAAAAGGTGAGCTATAACCTCGGTGTCCGAGGTAGAATAGAAGATGTCTCCTGCCTGCTCCAGGTTCTCCCGGAGCTGGCAGGAATTCACCAGATTACCATTATGAGCTATGGCAATAGCTCCATCTTTGAATTTTACCAGTAGAGGCTGGCTGTTTTCTATGCACGATCGGCCGGACGTGGGATATCGGACATGACCGATGCCCACCTGGCCGCGCAGCAGCGCGATTTGGGCATCGTCGAATACCTCGGAGACAAGGCCCATGCCCCGATGAGTGCGTATGGCCTTACCGTCATGCACCGATATGCCGGCTGCCTCCTGTCCCCGGTGTTGCAGGGCATAGAGGGCATAGTAAATGGATTTAGCTACATTATTGCCCGTCTCATTGAAGGAAATCCCGACAACGCCGCAGGCATCGTGCAACTTTAAACCCCTAGTAATCAGCCTTTCTCATCCACTTGTGACTTCCCATTCGCAGCTTGGATGAATTACCAAAGCCGCAGTGAACACATACTTTTCTCTTGAAGTTGAACGATATGCTGCCACAGCGTCTGCATCGTATATGCGAACTCTTGTGGCGCTTGCCCATAGAAGGAGTACCTTTTGTCATCTAGAACACCTCAAGGTGAAATATATACTACGTTATCTCCTCGCACGATCACAGTTCCAATCTTGCGTGCGACCGCCCCTTCTGCCACTTCTTCAGTTTTTTCGAGCACTAGGTTCATGTGTATATCATAACCCTGTAGCTCTCCCCGAAAGACCCTTCCGTCCTTTAGCTTAACTATGACAGGCCCATTCAGTGATTCATTCAGAATATCAAGCGGTCTCTGACCCATTAACCTCTCTCCAGCATTGATAACCGCAAAAGGCTTCAAAATCCAAACGTGCTCGTTGCATATTTAAACCTATCGGGATATTCTGTTGTGCATGAAGATAAAATCCAGGCATCACCTCAAGGGGAGCGACGCTCGGAAGGTAATCGCTAAGATAGAGCCCTTACTGGACGACCCATCTCGCCTGCGCCAATCATCGCTAGAGATGGCGATAAGCGACGAGGGGGTAGATCTCATCTTCGTCGATGGTCGGCCTTTGATGATGATTGTGGAAGAGCAGCCCTTCTTCACCGTGCTCGGAGCCATTGAACTTATGCCGAAGAAGAGACTGGTAGTAGTAGATGCGGGCGCGGTGCGTTTTGTGGTGAATGGGGCAGACATCATGAAGCCTGGCATAGTCTCTGCCGATCCGGATATAGCTGTTGGCGACCTGGTGGTAATCGTAGAGGAGAGGCATCAAAAGCCTCTGGCCATAGGCCGGGCCCTGGTAGCGGGAACGGATATGAAGGGTGAGGGAAAGGCGGTCAAGTCGCTGCACCACGTGGGCGATGCGATCTGGAATGAGCTGGTGGAATGAAGAATGGAAGAAATTGGGGAGATGATCGGCAAGGGATTTAGCGTCTGGCGGAGCAACTTAAACCTATGTATTCCCTTCCTGCTCAGCATCTTTGTCTCCATGCTGATCTTAGTGCCCTTCCTGGCAGCCTTCTTTATAACCGCTCTGCCCATGGAGAGCATGAATGCGACATGGTTGCTGCAAAATGTTGAGGATATGCAAGAACTGCAGGCTCAGATGCAAGGATCTTTGGGTGGCCTTGCCATGGACAAGATCCTGCAGATCGCAGTAATCTTCCTGGTGCTGGTCGTGCTCTTGTCTCTGGTCAATGCATTCTTCACAGCCGGGGCCATCGGCATGACCAGGCAGGCTCTGGAGGAAGGAAAATCAAACACGGGTGCCATGTGGTCTGCCGGAAAGAAGTATTTCTTTAACATGTTCCTGGCAACCCTGCTGATGGGACTCATGACACTGGCTGGCCTGATCTTCCTTCTGCCGGCCCTGGCGGGAGGAGCGACGTCTTTGCAAGCGGATTCGCAGGCGATGGGCCTCCTGGCCGTGGGCCTGCTCCTGTTCATCCTTTATGTCCTGGTCCTGTCAGTGATCCTGGCAACGATGCCTTATGCCCTGGTAGTGCAGGGCTTGGGCCCCATGCAGGCCGTTTTGGCATCCCTAAATTTTTTCCGGTTTAACAAGTTTGATGTGGTAATTCTCTGGCTGGTAGTAGCAGCTTTATCTTTAGGCCTGCAGATGATGGGCGGCGCATTTTCCACGAGCGGGGGGACAGGGGGCGAGCCCATCTCCGCGATCACTGGCATAGTGAATCTGCTGGTCTTAGCGCCACTATCCAATCTCTGGTGGACAAGGCTTTATATGAACAGAAAAGGGATGCTAAAAGTCGATGAGGTGAAGGATCCGTGGTGAATTTTCCAAATTTGAATTATGCCGATCTTATTTTGCGTTTTCGGCAGTGTACACTGATGCAACAGGCCGCCATTGCCGGTATTTTGGTTTTGTTGGTATACATCCCATATTCCTACTTTTTGCTGAATTTAAACATCGTAGAATCGATCAGCATGGCGATATATTCTGCCATCTTGTTCATAGTAGTGTACTATATCACATCATCAATTATTACCAAGAAGAGCAAGCAGTTGGCAAAGCAATCCGTGGGGCCGAAGAAGGGACTACGCAATAAATGAGGCGCATTTAGATCAGGCGAGGCGGCCGTAGGTGCGCCCCATTTCACTCATTTTTAAAATGCTCGTGGATCCTGCCCCTCAACCTGCATCTCAAAAATTCTCATCTCCCTAAAGTATAAGTCTGTAGCAGGACATTGGTCATCTTCGAGGAATGGATGAATGGAGCTAAAGACTGTAGATATAAAAATTCCCGAGGGAGCGAACCTGATTTTAGGGCAGAGCCACTTTATCAAAACAGCTGAAGATATCTATGAGGTCATGGCGGGCACCATCCCTGCCGCGAAGTTCGCCGTCGCTTTCTCCGAGGCGAGCGGCGACTGCCTGGTGCGTACAGAGGGCAATGACGAAAGCCTCATCGAGGCGGCCAGACAGAATTCTCTGGCCCTGGCCTGCGGCCATACCTTTGTGGTGCTGATGAAAGGGGCTTTTCCGATCAACGTCCTGAACGCCGTCAAGTCCGTGCAGGAGGTTTGCGGCATCTTCTGCGCCACAGCCAATCCCTTGCAGGTGGTCGTGGCTGAGACGGAGCAAGGTCGGGGAATTATGGGTGTCATCGATGGCTTTTCGCCACGTGGGGCGGAGACACGGCCCCAGGTAGAGGAGAGGCGCAAGTTGCTGCGGAGGTTTGGATATAAACTTTGATTTGGTTGTAAGAAACGGCCGGGTTTTCACGGCTATTGGGCAAATGGGCATAGACATCTGGATCAAAGATGGGCGAATTGCGGCCATGGGCGGAGCGCATCGGGCCGAGGAGAGAATCGACGCGAGAGGCATGCTGGTCCTGCCCGGTGCTATCGATGCTCATGTGCACTTTCGCGATCCGGGGCCCAATTATAAAGAGGACTGGGCCAGCGGCTCGGCGGCGGCTGCCGCTGGGGGCGTGACCACGGTAATCGACCAGCCCAACACCTCTCCTTGCACACTTGACGCCCGATCCTTTGCCGAGAAGCTGGATATTGCCCGCCATCGCTCTCTGGTAGACTTTTGCCTTAATGGGGGGCCAGGAAATATCGAGGAGCTGGCGGCAGCCGGAGCGACAGCTATAGGCGAGATTTTTTCCTATGAGCACAGCGATGAAACGCTTCAGAAAATACTTGTGGAAGCAGGGCGGGCGGGAATGCTGGCCAGCCTTCATGCCGAGGACGGATTAATCATAAAAGAAAAGACCGCGCCACTCTTGGGCCGGCATGATCCCGAGGTTTACTCAGAGGCGCGCCCAGCAGCAGCCGAGGCGGCGTCCATAGAGAAAGCCCTGGCCTTATCGGATCGTCTGCACATTTGCCACCTCAGCTCGGCCCAGGGGCTGGAAAGGGTCACAAAGGCCAAGAAGAACGGAAAAGGAGTGACAAGCGAGGTGACACCCCACCATCTCTTGCTCAACATCAAGGACTACAAAAAACAGGGCTCTTACCTGAAGATGAATCCGCCCCTGAGAAGCCAGGCGGACAACGACGCCCTCTGGCAGGGCCTGCGCTCCGGCACGATCGATATTCTGGCCTCGGATCATGCGCCGCACCTGCCAGAGGAGAAAGAAGAGGACATCTGGGAGGCTCCGGCGGGGGTGCCGGGCGTGGAGACCATGCTGCCCCTGATGCTCTTTGCTGTGAAAAGAAACCTGATCAGCCTGGAGAGGCTGGTGGATGCAATGGCCTCAAGGCCCGCAGGCATCTTTGGCCTGGCCAGCAAGGGCTCCATCGAGACGGGCAAGGACGCTGATTTGGTGATTGTCGATCCCAAGTCAATCTCGCAAATAAATGCCGATCGGCTGCACAGCCGGGCGGATTGGACGCCTTTTCAGGGATTAAATGCCATCTTTCCTCAAATGACCATAGTTCGGGGCAATGTAGTCTACGATGGAGATTTCCAGGTTTCACCGGGCTATGGCCGCTTTTTGGGAAAGCCGAAGATAAAGCAAAAGGTTTTATGATGGCAATGACATTATTTTGAGCATGAAATCAGATTCATCAGGGATCAGCGATCTGGAACGTGTGATCGGCAGGGCGGCCGTCGAGGCTGCCAGGATGTCCAGCCAGGCCAGCCAGGCGGCCAAGAAGATTCTGGGAGATGTGAGCAGCGAGATCAACGAGATTGGCGAGGCTAAGAGCAGTGATCTTGCCCCCATTGACCTCATCGAGACGGAAGATGAGCTGATCGTCCTGGTGGCTTTACCGGGCGCCAGCAAAGAGAAGATCGATCTGCGGGTGACGGAGGACAGCCTCTACGTCGAAGCCAAGGCTACTCCCAGAGAGGGAAAATATCTGCGCCGGGAGATGGGCACAATGGGCCGCAAGCGAGAGATCAAGCTGCCCATAGAGGTCAAGCAGGAACAGGTAAAAGCCAGCTTCAAGGACGGCATATTAGAGGTGCACCTTCCCAAGCTCGTGGTCGTAAACGCGCAGAGGGTGCAGGTGGATTAGGCGGTGCCTATCATTTTTTTTCGCGCGAACTAAAGTAGCAATATTTTGAGCAGAAAGAAGTAGATAACTACAACAATTATTAAATTAATATTTTATTTCAAATAAGCGCATCTACTTCTGCATCTGTAAAGCCCAACTGACGCAAAACTAGCCTTACATATTTAGAAGAGAGATCGCTCTTGGCCATTACCACAGGTGCTCTGTACATTCTTCCATCACTCTCTCGCTCAAAGATGGCATGGCTGGTTCCGCTCTGCCTGACGAATCGGGCATTGCCTTGATTGAGAAGCTTGACAAGTTTCTGGCTCGACATGGGTGGGATTTTCTTAGACACTGGCACAAACCTCAAAGGTTATGCTTTCTGAATAAACCCAACCCGAAGACGGCCTCACGCACTCGACGTCATCCATGAGAAATTCGCGTAGAATGTCCACAGGAACGGATTTTATTTCATCTTCCAGCCCTTCATCTTTCATATAGGAGAGATACTCATCGCAAGCTTCTTGCAGCATTTTCCTCGTCTCTTCTATGCTCTCTCCCTGGCTGGATACATTGATCTCAATGCATAGTGCCACATAATAATTACCAGATTTTTTTATTATCCCGGTAAGTCGCATTTCTTTTTCTGCCCCCTTGATGACAATCCGCTGATTATCGAAGATGGATTCGAACTCATCCATCATCCTATTTATGTGATTCGCGATTTGCTGATTGAAGGTTGATGGAAGGACCCTGGCACCTGGGAAGCAAAGCCGGGCACGGGAGATGAAAGAATTTGTCTGAAGTTATCTGGAGAATGGACACAAAAAGAAAAAGTTTTGAAATTAATACGCACTGTCCAGGTTCTCCGTCGTGATCACCTGGTAGGTGTAATTGATGGCCGCTTTCTGCCTCGGCGCGAGCTGCAGCTTCCATTTCAGGCTGGTGGCTGTGCTCTCGGCGGGCTTTGGCGTGACGGAGAGGATCACTGCCTCCTGGGGGACGGTGTCGGTTACCTCCAGCGCTGCTACGCGATCCAGGTTGCTCTTGATCTTCAGATAGTAGGTCCAGGTCTCCGTGGTCTCTTTTACGGTGTGATTCCTTGCGCCGGAGCCTATTTCCCTGATATTCTCGGTTATATTGTAGTCCAGGAGCTTGCGCTCCACTTTCAGATCGGCAGAGGGGCCCACCACAAGGGAGGCGTTGGTGCCGGCGGGCGTGTAGGGCATCTCGATGGTGGAGACGTACTCGTCATTTCTGTAAAGCAGAGCTTTTCCCGTTGGCCAGGGACGGGTCTCGGTGTTGTTGGCCCGAATCTCCTCCTTGGCGGGGCCATCAGCCTGATTGGAGGCATCCCAGGTGTAGATTCTCACCAGAGGCGACTCTTCCTCAAAGAGGGGAAAGCCGATCTCCTTGTCCATAACCAGGTCTTTTCGCCCTTCCAGCTCGAAGATGTAGAGAGTCTCCAGCTCGCCTGAGGAGGGCGCAGGCGCAGCTGCATAGTCCATGGCTATGGGAGCAGCTTCGGCGTATCTCTGATTTATCTGGGGCGCGGCTTTGGCCAGATAGGGCTCCACGGCCAGAGGCAGGCCCGCCACCAGCTTGAGCCGCACGTTCTTGAGATCCTCTCCGCCCTGGTTGCTGAGCACGGCATTGGCCCTCACCAGTACTGAGCCGTTAAGAAGGTGCAGGTCGTACACCGGCTTCCAGTTGGCGGCATTGTACATGAGATAAGAGAGGTCAAAGCTCTGCGATCCCGGCGCGGAGATGTTCAGAGTGTAAACGGGATTGGCATCGTAGACCACTCTTTCCTGAGTCGCGTTGCTGACGGAAAGGAGCACTGAGCTTTGCTCGGCTTTTTCAGGAACATTGATCACGAACTTGTGCACGCCCTCGGTTACGTCCAGGCTTCCCGTTCGTTTCACTGCCATCAGGCCATCCGGATAGATGGTGACGGAGTCTACAGGCAGGGTAATGGCTGTGGTGGCTTCGACCTGGCTCGCCTCATCGGAGAGGGCAAGGGCCGGGGCGCATAACAACAGCATTAGAATAGCTGCAAAGAGTTTCATAGTAAAACCTCAATACAAATTTCATTTTTAAGTAATATACTTTATCTCGATCTCGTAAAAAAAGTTGTTTGGCATTGCTGCTTTCACAATGCCTACACCGCGGGCATGACCAGGCTTCTCTCGCCTGCTGCGCGAAACTCGCGGGCACCGCCCCTGCCAAAGCATGCTCTGACATCGGCCCAGTCGAATACCATGCCGGGGTTGGCGAAGGCATCCATGCGGCCGGCGTGTGCAGCGCTGGAGATGCCTGCGTACTCGCCCTGGTGACCAACGTTCATTGCGTAGTTGGCGATTACCTCTTGGATCGAGTGATGCGTCCTCGTCGGACTGATATCATTGATCCTGTAGCTCGTAGCCGAAGAAACCCTTTTTTGTCTTCCAATACGCTCTTGGTTTCTGATGAATTGATAGGAAAGAGCTGTCTCCGTTTAGGTGTAATACGGTCCGCCTGGGCAGTAGGATTGGAACATAGGACACTATGATTTGCTTCCGAAATATTCTGATATGCCATAAATGACTTTTTGCGGCGTATCTGCTCAGGGCTAAGCCTCTTGTGCATAACGCCCACAAGGTGGAAATCCATTTCGAACTTCTTGTTGATAGTATTCCTGCTATATCGCCTAGTTGCATGTCCACCCCTAATGATGTTGCAAAAAGGACAACGAATATCTTTCCATCTATGTTTGTCACAGCACGTCAAAGATCTCACTCCTATTGGGTATTATGATCTAAATCAGGTAAACATGTATGAATTTAATTTATTTATTTCGCACAATATTTATTACCATTTTTGTAGCATCATCCCAGTTCTTTAGATCGAGGTAACCCAGATGTGCTAAGCTCTTTCCAGCCCAAAACCCTTCAACATATTTTTCCTTTTTTAAAGCTTGCTCATAAGATTCTACGGCGTCCTCAAATTTTTCTTGAGTACAGAGTTTAAGTCCATCTAATGCAGACATCCAAGATTCGGTTAAAGGCGGCAAAGAAAGATCAACACTCTTATTGAAAATCTGATCATCATTAGAACTTACTATATTTCTCAACGGATTTTTAAATGATGATATTACCGCATCGGCAAGATATTTTTGTTCGTAGCGGAGCATGGACGCAGTTGTTCGCAAATTTGTCACGAGGTTTTCTTTGGATATTTGGATATACCCCGGTCCAATTTCGTATACATTTATCTCTTCGTTTTCCATCTTTGCCATGAGTTCATTTCTTCTTTCACCATCAATTTTCAAGACTACTTTAGTTTTTTTGTCATTGAGTTCTAGTGAGAGTGTATGTTTATCGGCTGATGCGTTGATATTCTTATTGTCATCAATTTTTTTAAATGATTCGTTTTTTATCCAACCACATATATTCATTTTTCCTAAGAATCCTATGAGTTTTTCGTTATCCTTTCCCGGAATTTGATCCCAGCTAAATATTTTATTATAGACTAATAGAGCATGCTCCAATTGTTGCTCACAATGCATATGACTTATGCGCACGTCATTCATCTCTATTTGAAAGAGAATTAATGTAATATTATAAATAAAACCTTCAATTTTTATCAATTTAGACATGGTATCTGTGAAAGCCTTCTGCAATTTGGAATCATATCCATATAGGTCCCTAAATGCTTCCTCAAGAGGTTCTTCATGCCTTCTTTGAGAGATGTTCATGCCTTCTTTAACGATTTCTTTCCATAAAAACTCTCTTGCTTGTTTATTATCTTCTGTTTTTATTAATATTGATATAGAATCCAAAAGTATGGGTTGAATGTTTTCAAAAAACCGCTCGTTTAAAGAATTTCTTCGATCCATTATGGCCATAATTGTGCCTGCAGCACTACGGATTTTGTCTGAATATTCTTTTTTTCTCTGCTGTTGGTCTTTGAGCCAACCATAAGAGATTGTCGCGATAGAGATAAGGATAGCAAGCGGTGCAAATAGATCGCCTAACGAAATTTCTTTATTTATATAAATATCATTGGGAACAATTTCGATTATCGACGATTCAATCGATATGACTACTGCCGATATCAATGCAACGAGCAACAATACTTTTATGTTATTTTTCGCGACAATTGCAGGATCTTTTCCGAATGCTCCGGAAATAATTATTATAAATCCTATAAACGCTGGAACTGCATATATTATTAAAAAAATCGGTATGAGAATTAGGCCGAAGATAGATGTCTCTCGGCTCATGGTAGCAAAATTTATAATAAATATATATGTCCCAATTGTTGCAAGCATCAAGCCTATGATGATCTCAGCGATTCTGAAAGGGAGGGCCGACCAAATGTCCTCACAATGATATTTGTTCACCTTCTTTAGCCTCCTTTCAAAAAGTATGACACATCAACTAACGTATTTGAACTGCATTTCAAAGTTATATATTCTAGCAGTATTTCAATACTTCGAGCAATTTTGCATAGTTTCCAGACAATGAGATGCCAAGGTTGGGATTCGCTATTTGGGTGGACCTATACGCGCCCCGCTAAATAAATATAATTATAATTAATATTAATTGACTAGTCATTTGATCCATTACGCAATGCTTATATCGCGCCCCCTTAGTTCAGTAATATAATTGGTGTTCCCATGTTTCTCGATTTTATGAGCGAGGTCGAGGGCCTTCTTCGCGATGCCCTCGGTTCCTGTGGCTACAAGGTAGAGGAAGGAGTAAACAATCTGGGCCTGGATATGAGCCCTCACGCTGATCTGGCTTCGTCCGTGGCCTTCCGGCTGGCCCCGCTGCAAAAGAAGAGCCCGATGGCCATTGCCAAAGAGATCCACCTGGCCCTCACCCAGAATTACAATTACGTCGATCGGGTGGAGCTTTCCGGCCCCTATCTCAACTTCTTCATGAACCAAAAGTTCCTGGACACAGTCCTCTGCCAGGCCCTGGCCGACAACGCCTGGACCGGTCGCATGAAGGAATTGGTCATTGTGGAGCACACCTCCGCCAATCCCGATGGGCCGCTGCATGTGGGCCACATCCGCAATTCCGTGATCGGCGACACCCTGGTGCGCATCATGCGCCGGGCGGGCTGCACCGTGGATGCCCAGTATTACGTTAACGACATGGGCCGCCAGGAGGCCATGGTGGTCGTCGGCTGCGATCACTTCCAGCTTGATGGCAGCAAGGCCGACCATGCCATAGCAAAGGTCTACATCGCCGCCAACCGTCTCATGGAAACCAATCCAGAGATCAGAGATGAGGCTGATCAGGTTATCCAGCGCTACGAGGCGGGCGACGAGGAGACTGTGGCCAAGATCCACAGCGCCATCAAGTACGCCATTGGCGGCATCGAAGAGACCCTGCACCGCATGAACATCCGCCACGACAGCTACCACTGGGAGTCGGAGTTTGTGCGAAAAGGCGATGTGGCCGAGATTGTGGGCTTGCTCGAGAAGACAGGGCTCACGGAATACGAGGAGGGCGCTTTTCAGCTCGACCTAACAAAGTACGGCTTTGAGAAGAAGATGGTTCTCAAGAGGACCAACGGGACCTCGCTTTACATCACCCGCGACCTGGCCTACCACCGCTACAAGTCCCAAAACTCCGACCGCTCCGTGGATGTCCTGGGAGCCGACCACAAGCTGGTCTCCGGGCAGCTACGTACCGCCTTGCGCATTTTAGGCATTCGCGAACCCGAGGTGGTCATTTTTGAGTTCGTCTCCCTGCCTACGGGCTCCATGAGCACCAGGAAAGGCAAGTTCATCTCCGCCGATGAGCTGCTCGATGAGGTGGAAAAACAGGCTTATGAGGAAGTTAAGGTGCGCCGGCCGGAGGAGAGCGATGCCTTCCTCAAACAGGTGGCGGCCCAGGTGGCGGCAGGTGCGGTGCGCTACGACGTGGTCAAGGTCTCCCCGGACAAGGCCACCACTTTTGACTGGAAGCAGGCCCTGGACTTTGAGAAGCTCTCTGCACCCTTCATCCAGTACTCACATGCCCGGGCCTGCAGCATTCTGCGCAAAGGTGAAGAGGGGCAGGTGGGCCGGACCTCGCCGGTCCAGGCCGATCTGCTCACTGGCGAAAACGAGATCGCTCTCATCAAGAAGATCGCAGAGTTTGATCTGGTCATCGACAGGGCCGCCCGGGAGCTCAAGCCTCATCAACTGGCCACTTATGCCCGCGAGCTGGCGGAGAGCTTCAACCACTTCTACCGCTACAGCCCGGTGCTGGATGCCGAGCCGAAACTGAGGCAGGCGAGAAAGATCGTAAG
>Ga0209777_10008016_pt1 | contig 11629 bp, 11 predicted proteins | sample FrelakmetHBP12HB_FD_187147 | JGI IMG/M metagenome (GOLD analysis project Ga0209777, IMG submission 187147) | Freshwater lake sediment microbial communities from the University of Notre Dame, USA, for methane emissions studies -HBP12 HB (SPAdes)... | ecosystem: Environmental > Aquatic >...
CCGATTCGTACATGATTTTCGACAACTGTTTTGTTCCCTGGGAAAGAGTCTTTCTGGCCGGGGAATATCAGCACGGCGGCGTATGTGCTCTCCTTTTCGCCCTGTTCCATCGCCATTCTTATTCCGGTTGCAAACCGGCCATTGGCGACGTCATCATGGGAATGGCTGCTCTAGGTGCCGAAGTGAACAATATTCACAAGCAGTCTCATGTCCGGGAAAAGTTGGCGGAACTGATCATGACCACCGAACTTGGTTATGCCGCGGGATATACCGCTTCCGATTTGGGCAAACCCGAGGTCTATATTCCCAGCGTCGGTTTCATGCCCTACGGTCCCGGCTCCTTCATTCCCAATTCGATTTACTGCAACGTCGGCCGGTGTCTGTCCGGTGAGGCGGTCTGGCGCGAGGCGGAGATCCTTTGCGATATCGCGGGCGGCGTTGTCGCGACATTCCCGCATGAGAAGGATTTTATCAATCCGGCAACGGGCGAGGCGCTTTTGAAATACACAAAGCGTAATCCGAATATGTCATCGGAAGATCAGGCTCAGTTCTGGAGATTCCTGGGTGATGCCATGTGTTCGGCCACGGCCGGTATCCACAACATCGGTAGCTACCACGGCGGCGGTTCGCCGATCATGGAACAGATTGCCATTACAACCCAGTATGATATTGAATCACGGAAGAAGCTGGTGAAATACATTGCCGGCATGAGCGGTGGTGATCGCGAAGTCTTCAGCAAGAAGGCAAAAGCGAAAAAGTAAAACTAGCAAGTAACAAAGACAGTCAAAAATAAAATTATTCTCACCCTGCGCCTCTCTTTAAAGGGGGGGGCAGGGCGGGCAATGGTTCTATATCCCACACATCTTAAGGAGAATTAAATTATGTTCGATCTAAACCAATTTTCATTGAAAGGCAAAATAGCCCTTGTTACCGGCGGCGGCCGGGGTATCGGTCAAGCTGTAGCGTTTGGTTTTGCCAAGGCCGGGGCTAAAGTCATCATCACCAGCCGTAAGATGGAAGACTTAGAAGCGACAGCGAAAGAAATCAAAGCCGTCGGCGGTGATGCGTTTCCTCTGCAATCGCACTTAGGTAAATTTGAAGGCATCCAGAAAACGGTCGACACCGTAGTGGATAAATACAAAAGGATTGATATCCTGGTCAACAACGCCGGTGCCAGTCCCGCGATGGGGTCGGTGCTTGAATCTGATGAGCGTCTTTGGGATACGATCATGAATCTCAATCTCAAAGGCGTTTACTTCATGAGCCAGGCTGTGGCCAAGGTAATGAAGAAACAAGGCAGCGGAAAAATAATCAACATCGCTTCTATTGACGGCTTCAATCCTGAACCGGGCGTAAGTGTCTATTCTGTTTCCAAAGCCGGCGTACGTATGATTACCAGGGCCTTTGCCATGGAGCTAGCCAGGGATAACATTCAGGTCAACGCAATTGCTCCCGGCCCCATCAGCACCAAGATGATGAATTCGCACTGGGGACATCTTTCACCGGAAGAAGCAAAGAGACAGAGAGATGAAATGTGCAAAATGCTGCCGACCTGCCGCATTGGCGAACCTGATGAAATTGCCGGTGCCGCTATTTACCTGGCTTCGAACGCCTCCAGTTATACAACCGGTACAGAAATAGTCATTGATGGCGGCCTTTTACTGGGTACGCATTTATCCACGTAAGAATAGCACCCTCTTTTCTGATTACCTAAAATATACGGCAGAAACCGGTTTGCCACCGTGGCATATTATATCCGATTATTTCATCTCAGGAGATAGACCATGAAAACTTTACAGAATCTGCTCAAACCGATTCGTATTAAAAATTTGGAAATTTCCAATCGCGTAATCATGCCGCCCATGGGCACCTCGCTGGGTAATACTGACGCTACAGTCAGCGAAGCCAACATCGCCTATATCAAACGCCGAGCACAAAGCGGTGCCGGTCTGATCATTACGGAGATTACTGCGGTTCATCCTGCCGGACATATTTCTCCCCGCTCCTTGGGCGTTTGGGATGACAAGTTCATTCCCGGCTTCAGCAAATTGGCGCAAACTGTACACAGCCAGGGGGCTAAAATCGCCATGCAGCTTCATCATTGCGGCCGGGAAAGTTACTTAAAGCAAAAGAACAAACAAGCCATCGGGCCTTCGGCGATACCCAGTTTTATTTTCGGCTTTCTGGGCGTGCCGCGCGAGATGACACCGGAAGAAGTTGAGGAAACCATTGCCGCCTATGGCACCGCTGCTCTTCGCGCTAAAGAAGCCGGTTTTGATGCCGTGGAGCTTCACGGAGCGCACGGTTACCTCCTCATGCAGTTTCTTTCCGCTCTTTCCAATCAACGCACCGACAAATACGGCGGAGACTTCCGCGGACGCGCGCGCTTCATGATTGAATGCCTGAAAACAGTGCGCAAAAATGTCGGCGAAGATTTCCCTGTATCGATCAGGATTTCCGGCGAAGAGTGCGTCAAAAACGGTTACACTATTTCCGATATGCAAACGATTATTCCCGATCTGGTAACAGCCGGCGCGGATATTATTAATGTGTCTTTCGGCACGCACGGCAATCCGGATGTAAATGCCGACACGCCCAATGCCAGTGCGCCGGTGGAATACGGCCAGGGCTTTAAAGCCCATCTGGCGCGTAAAATTAAAGAAGTGACCGATGTACCGGTTATTTCGGTGGGACGTTATACAGACCCGTTTGTTATGGACGAAGTCATTACCCGCGGCGACGCGGATATGATTGCCGTGGCGCGCCAGCATTTAGCCGATCCCGATTTTCTGAAAAACACTATAGCGGGACATCCCGAAGATACTTTGGAATGTCTGGCCTGCAACCAGGGATGTATCGAGCGCCTTTCGCTGGAGCGGTTGCCGATTCGCTGTGCCATTAACCCGCAAACCGGTCAGGAACTTATCTATCCGGAAAAACCAGCGAAAGTCAGCCGTAAAGTATGGGTTGTCGGCGGCGGCCCGGGCGGTTTAACTGCCGCTTCGGAAGCGGCAAGATTAGGTCATCGCGTCACTTTGTTCGAACGGGAAAACCAGACAGGCGGGAATGTTCTTTATGCCGCAAAAGCGCCCCACAAGGAGGTTTACGCCAGATACATAAAAACACTTACGGCAAAGTGCGCGAGGCAGGGCGTTGAAATAAAAATCGGTACGGACGTCACGGAAGATATGATCGAAAAAGCAAAGCCAGATGTTGTCATTCTGGCCATTGGCGCGGATAAAACCACCTGCCCTGCCGAAGGAATAAACAGTTCTGTCGTGTGTGATGCCTGGCAGATTCTAGATGGAGAAGTCGCCCCCAAAGATCATGTTTTAGTTATCGGCGGTGGCCTTGTGGGCATGGAGACAGCGGATTATCTGCGCGAAAAAGGCATCAAAGATATTACGTTGGTCGAAATGCTGCCCACCTCTCCTGTTTTGCCGCAAGCCGCACACGGTCAAATGCTGCATCGGCGTCTGCGGGCGGCAGGCATTAAATTAATGTTCAGAACAACGGTAAAACAAATCGAAAAAGGAGCTGTTATCGTCACTAAAAAAGGCGAAGATCAAAGATTAGAACCCATCCATCAGGTCATTGTGGCCATCGGCGTCACGCCCAGAAATGAGTTGAAAGAAATGCTGGCGAAAAAAGGAATTCGTCATTTTATTGTCGGTGATGCGTCGGCGCCCCGCCGGATTATCGAGGCGACTACGGAAGGAGCTAAGGCCGCCTGGGACATATAGAAAAATATGAGGTAATCTTATGAATTTACGCGAACGCTTTATTAAAACCAATGGGATAAATCTGCACGTGATGGAAGCAGGACGAAAAGACGGCCCGATGATTATGTTTCTGCATGGCTTTCCCGAATTCTGGTATGCTTGGCGCAAGCAGATCGATTATTTTGCCCAAAAAGGTTTTTTGGTCGTTGTTCCCGACCAGCGCGGCTATAACTTAAGTGACAAGCCCGAAGGGATTTCTTCCTACAAAATAGATGAACTCGCCAAAGACGCCGTAGGCCTTATCGACGCCTATGGACGCGATAAGATTTTTCTGGTTGGCCACGATTGGGGCGCTTCCGTTTCGTGGTGGGTAGCCCTTAAATACCCTCAGCGTATCGAACGCCTGGTCATCATGAATGTTCCTCATCCCAAGGTCATGGCCAAAAATCTTTTCACCAATCCCCGGCAGATGCAAAGAAGCTGGTACATTTTTTATTTCCAGTTGCCGGGAGTAGTGGAAAAATTTGCCTCGGCCAATAATTATGAATGGCCCGTGCAACTCTTGGCAAAGTCGAGTAACGCGGGAGCATTCACACCGAAAGAGCTCGAAGAATACAGAAAGGCCTTCATGCAGCCAGGGGCTTTTTCGGCTATGGTAAACTGGTACAGGGCGTTTATTCAAGCACCATCGGATCCGCCGGCAAGCTTTGACGTAAACATACCCATGATTTTTTTATGGGGTATGAAAGATATCGCACTGCTTCACGAAATGGCCGACGATAGTATGGTTTACTGCAATAGAGGAAGACTGACCAAGTTTCCCGAAGCAACGCACTGGATACAGCATGAAGAAGCCGAAAAAGTCAATAAACTGATTGAAGACTTTTTCACTCAACAAAAATGATTCTTGATGTTTACCCCAAACAAGAGGTAGTACCCCCAGTATCTATCCCTGGTCGGTTTAGTGATATTTACATTTTTTAAATTCGTCCATGGTTCCAGGAGACTTGGGCCTAAAAACTTGCGTTTATTTCAACGCGAGCATAAGCATACAGATGACAAAGGCAAATTATTTGTCAGTAAAATTCTTCAATACATGAAGAACTTTATGGTAATTATCTAAACCCAAAAAAGCAAAACAACAATCGTAATAATTTCTGACATCAAATCTGTCAGGACGTAAGCATGGCATCCATAGTAATGCGGGCATTAAGTACTTTGGATACCGGACATCCTTCTTTAGCAGTCTTGGCTGCCGCGTTGAATGCCTCAACGGACGCCCCCGGTATTTTTGCCTTGACGTCCAGATGAACGGCAGTGATGGAAAATCCCTCGCCCTGCTTTTCGATGCTTACCGTTGCCGTTGTATTGATGGTTTCCGCCGTGAGTTTTGCCGCTCCCAATATTCCGGAAAGAGCCATGGAGAAACAACCCGCATGCGCTGCGGCAATCAGCTCTTCCGGATTGGTGCCAACACCATTTTGAAAACGTGTTGCAAATGAGTATTGAGTGTTGGATAAGACACCACTATCTGTGGTTATTGATCCGCGGCCATCCATTATCCCGCCTTTCCATTCTGCAGAAGCTTTACGTTTCATTTTTGATCTCCTTTCTAATCTTTAATCTTATTTTAATTTTTTGTCAGCCAGTGCCGGAGAAAACTGCATACTATCTCAAATTGCCCATCTTCGTTTCCAAAAAAATAAAGTAAAAAAAGTCAGGCTCAACTATGATAAATCAATATCTATCTTTTTCAACAGCCTTTCCGCCCAGGCGATAAAAAACCGGTTTCTTTTCATTTTTTCGACAGATTGTCGAGCATTTGGAAGATAGCATTAAATTTTTAATAATATATTTCCTTTTTAAGTATTGTCAAAAGCGTAAGACTTTTCAGGAGCATCTGGCTGGCGAAAATAAAATTTGAAAAAGTTTCTTGACGTTTGATAAGTTTTGCAGGAAATACAAAAAGTAAATTTGACCTTTGGATTTTTTATGCCGGTCTGCTAGCTACATTATAACAATGGATTATAAGGAGGCAGTTAATCATGCTCAGCCGCAACGCGGCCGTTTTAGTCATCGTCGATATTCAGGGCAATCTGGCCCAGTCCGTGTTCGATAAAGAAAACCTTTTCGCCAATGCTATAAAATTGATTAAGGGCTTTAAGGTTTTTAACTTGCCTGTTATTGTCACCGAACAAACACCGCAAAAGTTGGGACAAACAATATCTCAGATCTCCGCAGAACTGGAGGGCATCAAGCCGATTGCCAAGGAAACCTTCAGTTGCTGTGCAGATGTTCATTTCCGCGAGAAGCTCGAAGCGTTAAGCCGCAGGCATATAGTTCTTCTGGGGATTGAAAGCCACGTTTGCGTCTATCAAACCGCTCTTGATCTTATTTCCAAAGGATACAATGTTCATCTGGTTGCCGACGCTGTATCTTCGCGCACTAAAGATAACCGCGATATCGGTCTAAACGCGATGAAAAGCGCCGGCGCGCAGCTTGCCAGCACGGAAATGGTTTTGTTTGAGCTGCTCCGCACAGCCGCCGATTCCAAGGCTAAGGATATATTCAAAATTGTGAAATAAACTATGTAAGTTTAAAGTTAAATTTTAAAAAGGGTGCCAAGAGAGGCATTTGTTTCTTGCTATAACAAAGCATATGGTGATTTTTACGGGTATGCTTTGTTTCAAATGGTATTCAATATTGACTGAAATCTTTTCAAAAACCAACCTTCTTTTCTTTACAATTAATGAACTTCATTTCTTTCTCTCTTTAACAAAAGAGATGCCTTTAGTGTGGTAATGATCGGCCAGCCAATACTAGGTGAAGATACATTCTACGGCGATAACAATATCTTCGCGAAAGGGGACAATGTAAAGATCAATATTCGAGTATTGTTAATGTATTCATGGTCTGATATAACTTATAAAACAGTACACTCGGAATTATCCTGCGTTATAGAATTTAAGTGGGCACAGTTTTCAATTAGAGCAGAAGGAGGTCAACCATGATAAAAGCAAAAACTTCGCAAGTAGAGTCGTCCATTGGACAGCAAGAAACAGATTCCACAGGTTCACCCATAGGTGTAGTCCGAATGGATGTGGAGAAATCGTATGCCAAAATAGGATTTCTTCTCCAGGAGTACATTAACGAAGGCAACCAGGAAGCTTGGCAGACAATCAAGCAAAAAATCGACTATACCTATCAGGGCCTCGATTTGCAAAAGGGCAGAAACTCCTTTTCAAAGCAGAGATCGATACCGATCCAAAGGATTTTGTCCTTTGGTCTTGAACCTTTTCTATCAGCTTGAAAGGAGGTAATTTCCTATAGACTAATCGAGTTGGGAAGAAGAAAGATTAATATTCAAAGAGACGAACAAATATTCATTTAAACAGCAATGAGCATCTAATAAGGATGGTCAAATGAAAAAAAGTATGAAGAAAACCTTAAGGATTCAGCCTATGATCCTTGGGCCGAAGTGGAGGTTGTGAAAATGCTGGGTGCCATTTACATGGTGGGAGATAATTCCACGCTGTCCGGGAAAATGGTTGTTTCAGTCGATCCTATGCAATTTACCCCGTATGCATTCATTAAGATGGATATGAAGTAATAGAAATGAAAGGAGTTTACTATGACACATCTGAATATAGATATCAATATTAGCAAAGATACCGAGGCTATGCTGGATGTCGTGACTAAATTCAGCATGGAAGTTATGCGTCCGGCGGGCATCGAACTGGATAAAATGCCGAAGCCTGAAGATGTGATTGCGCCAGATTCCGTTCTGTGGGACGTCCACAGAGGGTTCCGAGAACTGGGGTTTCATTCGATGCAGATGCCCAAAAAATTTGGGGGTATGTCGGGAGACGTGGACCCTATGGCAGACTTGCTGATTATGGAGCAGCTTGGTTATGCGGATGCCGGTCTGGCCATCAGCCTGGGAGTGTCCAGCAGGACATTCCAATTAGCAGCGCTCTTTCCCCATCCCGACATGCAGCAACTGGCCCACGATTTTTGCGAAGACAAAAAAGGGAAACTAATTGGTTGTTGGGCGATTACCGAACCTGATCACGGAACGGATTTTGTTCTGGGCGGGAATAAGCCGCAGTGCGGCCCTTCGGTCAAGGCGGTGTTGAAAGGCGATGAATATATTATAAATGGCGAGAAGTCGGCATGGGTTTCTAATGGGACAATCGCCACACATGCTAATCTAAATGTGAGTATTGATCCGGCTAGAGGAATGCAGGGGCAGGGATTGGCCATTCTTCCTCTGAATCTGCCCGGTATCTCCCGCGGCAAGCCGCTGGACAAAATGGGACAGCGTCCCTTAAACCAGGGATCGATCATCTTTGAAGATGTTCGAGTTCCGAAAAAATATATGGTTATTCCCGTTCCGGACTACATCAATGCCACCGACGGGCGGACGTTGGCCGAGGTGAATGGTGGCATGGCTGTGTATTTTGCCGGTCTGGCCAGGGCGGCGTTTGATGAGGCCCTCCGGTATTCTCAAGAGAGAATTCAGGGTGACATGCCGATATTTGAACATGATGTGATCAAACTGAAACTGATGAAGATGTTTGCCATGACGGAAGCGGCCAGGGCCGGCGCGCGCAGAATGGCCATGTACAATCGAAAAAATCGAAAGTCTCCCTCTGTCGCCCATGCTGTGGCATCCAAATGCTTTTCCACGGAAACGGCAACGTTTGTGGCCAGCGAAGCCATACAGATTTTCGGCGGTTATGGCCTGGCCAAAGAATATCCTGTGGAAAAAATGTTTCGCGATGCCCGGGCCAGTATGATAGAGGATGGAACCAACGAGGCCCTGGCAATCAAAGCAGCCGGGTTTTTACAGATACCTTAATTATCTCTGATGGAAGGATTTTTATGAAAGCAAATAAGAATTTATATCTTCTTCCATCAATTTTTGGCTCATCTCTATTAGCATACCGGTTATTCCTTGAAGGGCGTCTTCGAGATAAAGAAGCACCATTATATTCTATTTCAATCATTGTAGCGGCTCAAAGGAAAGTGGAAAGATGGTGGGTTAAAATAAGAGATGATTTTAGGTTATAATGAATCCTCTGGAAAGGAATTACACAAAATAGAATACAATTTCCGAGATGTGATCTACCCCGCTGGTGACGCCACCCTAATATTAGGAAGAAACATTCGATGGAGAGGTTATTGACGGACATGGGTTTGTTTGAATTACTGCATACTGTCGCCGATCCCCAATCTAAGGATATATTCAAAATCGTGAAATAAACAGTGTAAGTTTAAAGTTAAATTTACAGTATATGCCAAGAAGTATTTGTTTCTTCCTGTACTCGAGCATTTAGCAGCTTTGGAGGACATGCTTTCTTTCGAACAGTATTCCTTGAAGATCTTACAGATAAAAAAGCTCATGTGCTGATTGAAAGATGGCAAACACATTCCAGCCACACAACTTTTTAAATTACCGTCCTCTAGCACCAGAAACCAGAGACATTAAATTTAAGTGTCAGTGTCTAACGGTATGGGGTAATGTCGCCGTCCCGCTCGATTGTGTATAGTTGTGTATTGGGGGCTGAATACTGTGATGTAGTGCCCCGACAGGTTGAATCACCCGCGGGTACGATATTAATTTGAGGCGATTTTACAAATTTGCCTGATATCTGGGCAAGTGTACAAGCATTCTCTAAAGTCGGTTTATCAGCCAGATAAGCCTGACATGCTGTGTAATAGCTTTTCAATGCTGCTTTAGCTTGACGGTCGTATACTCTTGTCCTGTAAATTGAGTACTCCGGCATGATGAGGATTGCCCCAAGGATTATAACCATGATAATGATCATCACTTCAACCAATGTAAAACCTTTTTGTCCTTTCTTACGAAAAATCTTTAACATAATGCCCCTTCACTTTACTCATTTTTTATACTTTTCTTAAATTCCGTAATTCCATTTAATTTTACCTTAACTCTTGTTTCCGCGCAACCAACAAACCAGCCCTAAGAAATATACTTCTCCCGTTAAAAATATTCAAGATTAACATTATCATTCTTTCTGTTACATTTTTTCCATCCGTAATCCTCAATTCTGACAACAGTCCACTTCTAAACAGTAGTAGGTGCAACAAACACTTGATTGCTTATTCGTCCGCCTTTGGCGGACTCATCGCAATGACAAAAGGCGTTAGTTCTTATGCTTCACTCGTCACATATCGCTTCTTGCGCCGAACTCTGCGCAGGCGCAAAGAGTTGCTGACAACCGAAACGGAACTCAGGGCCATCGCCGCTGCGGCAAACTCCGGATTCAGCAGGATGCCGAAGAAAGGATACAAAATACCTGCGGCAATCGGAATCCCTATAACATTATAAAAGAAAGCCCAGAAAAGATTCTGTTTGATCACCCGCATGGTAGCGGCGGATAAATTGATAGCCTCCGGCACGCCCATCAGATCATCGCGGATCAAAGTTATATCGCCCGCTTCAATAGCTACATCCGTTCCGGCCCCAATAGCAATGCCCACATCCGCCGCGGCCAGTGCCGGAGCATCGTTGATGCCGTCGCCAACCATAGCGACAACTTCGCCTTCCTTTTGCAATTTTCTAATTTCATCTGCTTTGCTGCCCGGTAGGACTTCCGCCAGAACACGATCAATTCCTAATTGAGAGGCGACAGCCTGAGCCGTTCCAACATTATCCCCGGTAACCATCGCCACTTTCAAGCCCCGGCGCTTCAGTTCGTAAATAGCCTGTTTTGCTGAATCTTTCGGCACATCGGCGAGAGCAATAAGACCAATAGCAGTATTTTCCCTTGCAATATAAACAACCGTTTTTCCCTCTGCAGAAAGTTTGATTGTAGATACATTCAAGGCATCTATAGAAACATTTTCACTTTCCATAAGAATACGATTGCCGATAAGACATGATTTGCCCCCCAGTATGGCTTTTGCTCCCATCCCGGATAATGCCGTAAATTTATCCGCTTGAGCCAAGAGGATTTGATCGTCATGTGCTCGTTGTAAAATCGCCTGCGCCAGCGGATGCTCCGATGTTTTCTCCAGTGCGGATGCTATGGACAGAACTTGTTCATTGTTGAATCCGGCAGCGGCAATAATGTCGGTAACAACAGGCTCCCCGCGGGTTAACGTTCCGGTTTTATCAAAAATTATAACTGAAAGTTTATGAATTTTCTCCAGAGCCTCGCCGCCCTTGATTAGGATGCCTCTTTGCGCTCCCAGGCCGGTGCCTACCATGATCGCAGTCGGAGTAGCCAGTCCCAGCGCACAGGGGCAAGCAATAATAAGCACCGAAACAAAATTGATTAAAGCACGGGAAAAATTGTTATCGGCGGGAAGAAAATACCAAATGAGAAATGTAATAATGGCGATGACAAAAACAATGGGAACAAAAACAGAGGCAACTTTATCTGCCAGCCGCTGGATGGGTGCCTTGGAACCTTGCGCCTCTTCCACCAGGCGGATGATTTGCGCCAGAGCAGTCTCAGTGCCCACACTTGTGGCGCGGAAGGTGAAACTGCCGGATTTATTCATTGTGGCGGCAAAAACCTTCTGTCCGATCTCTTTTGTTACCGGCATGCTCTCACCAGTTAACATTGATTCGTCAATTGTCGATTGACCGGTTAAAACAAGCCCATCAACAGGAATCCGCTCACCGGGTTTCACCAGAATCACATCACCTGCCCGCACATTCTCTACAGTAACATCCAACTCTGCGCCGTCTTGGATCAGATGTGCCGTTTTGGGTTTAAGCCCAATTAACTTTTTTATGGCTTGCGAAGTTTTGCCCTTGGCCATGGCCTCCAACAGCCTGCCCACAAGGATGAGAGTGACGATCATTGCTGCCCCGTCATAATAGACATGGGGCATTACACCGGCTTTCACGAATAAATGGGGAAAAAAAGTTG
>Ga0209777_10008017_pt1 | contig 11628 bp, 10 predicted proteins | sample FrelakmetHBP12HB_FD_187147 | JGI IMG/M metagenome (GOLD analysis project Ga0209777, IMG submission 187147) | Freshwater lake sediment microbial communities from the University of Notre Dame, USA, for methane emissions studies -HBP12 HB (SPAdes)... | ecosystem: Environmental > Aquatic >...
AGGTTGCGACACAGTCCTTCCCCATCGCCACCGCTTTCACACCGGGAAGCCGCTCGGCACGACTGGTATCGACATGAACAATCTTGGCATGGGCGAGAGGACTGCGAAGAACTTTACCGTAAAGCATCCCGGGAAACGTTAAATCGGTCGTGTAACGGGCCGTCCCATTCACTTTCTCCCTTGCATCCACTCTCGGCAAACTCTTTCCGACGACAAAAAGCTTTTCCAAAAGGGTCTCCTCCTTACTTGGTTCCTACCGTTCAACCATGATTCGAAATTGTTTCGAATTTCGGATTTCGTGTTTTGAATTTAAGATTTACTTTTATCCTCCTGAAAGGGGCGACAGGATGGCGATTCGATCGCCATCGTTCAAGGGGGTCTCCAGGTCGTTCATGAATTTGATATTCTTATCATTGAGCATGATGACCCAGTTCCCTCTCTGGACGAGCCTCCTCTTTAATTCGTCCCCGTAGCTGACAATGAGCCGATTAAGCACCACTCGGATGGTCGCTCCGCGTCTCAGCCTGACCTTTAGGGATTCCTTTCCGACGGTCCTCCTCAATGTAGAATAAAATTTCAGGTGGACGATCAATTGTTTCCGCACTCCAGGTTTGAATGTAGGGAGCATTCCCCGAACGCTCCAGTTACAAGCGTCATCGGGGATCACGCCCCACAAATCCACGATTTATTTCACCGCCCACAGATCTTTGGCGACATTCGGCAATCCCAGTTCGACAAGCTTCTCTTTTGTGGGCACGCCGTTCCTATCCCAACCATTCAGCTCATAATACTCCTTCAGCATTCTGTTGAAATCCTGCACCTTAATGGGATGACCCTTCAGAGGACCCTCGGGAACGGATTCCTCGAAAAACCTCGGGGGAAGCTTGTCATCCTTTTTTCCGAATCCCTCCCGAACGTTGAAGGCCCTGGCAAGATTGTAGATTCTCTCGCCGACACCGACTTTTCCACCGTCGATGGCGAAGTCTTCGAGAAGCTTCTCGTAGACGCGGTTATACAGGGGCTTTACCTCCAAGCCGGTTGCATCCGTAAAAAGGGAAGAGAAGAGGGGAATGAGGCCCATCATTTCGCAAATTCCGAGGGCGTCCATGATAATCTTCCGATGCATCCGGGCGAAGACGAGCATCGGTTTTCCCTCCGGGGAGAATCGATCCAGATTGCCCATCACCTCTTCATAGACGGTCCACGCCCGGAGATGACATGCACCACGATCCGCCGTGGCGAAGGCAAGTCCCATCCCCAGAGCGCCTCTCGGGTCATATCCAGGCATTTCCATTCCCTTGACGTGCATCGCAAATCGAGAAGTTCCTTTTCCAATCTTTTTTGCAGCCTTTGCCACCCCCTCTGCCAGAAGATCGCCGATCCCCTCACGGGATGAGATCTTCCGGACGAGTTCAATCATGGCCTTATAGTCTCCCCACTTCAGATCGACGCCGTCCAGGTCTTTCTTCGTGATGACCTTTTTCTGGACGCACTCCATCAGGTAGGCAAGGATATTTCCCGTCGACATGGTGTCGATGCCAAACTGGTCGCAGAGAAGGTTGAGATAGGAGATGGCCTTGAGATCGTCAACACCGCAGTTCGATCCCATCAGACATGCGGTCTCGTACTCTGGTCCCTCGATCTGGAAGGGGCCGAACTCGCTTCGCTTCACGTCCAGGAAATTGGAGCAACGAAGGGTGCAGGCATGACATCCCACATCCTTTGTCTTGAGAGTTTTCACCAGCTTGTCTCCGTTAATTTTCTTTACTCCCTCGAAGACGCCCTGTTGAAAGTTCCGGGTGGGGAGCATTCCGTAGTCGTTCATGGGATCCATGAGCCACATGGTCCCGTAGGTGGTCATCGTCTCGCCGCTTTCCTTCAAAGCCTTGTTCAGTTCTCTGGTGTGTCTGATGAATTCCTCTTTGTTGGCAAGACTCACCTTTCCCGATCCCCTGACTGCTAGGGCTTTCAGATTTTTCGATCCGAAAACAGCTCCCACTCCGCCCCGGCCGGCTTGGCGGTAGAGGTCGCCCGTGATACAGGCAAACCGCACCAGGTTCTCGCCGGCAGGCCCAATGGAGGCTACCCTTGTTTTCGGATCTCCGAGTTCCTTTTTGATCGTGGTCTCTGTCTCATGGGTTGATTTTCCCCGGAGATGGCTTGCTTTCCTCAACTCCACCTGCCCATCGTTGATGTGAAGATAGACTGGTTCCGGAGCTTTACCGGATAGAACAAGGACATCGTAACCGGCAAATTTTAATTCAGGCCCAACGAATCCCCCGAGCATGCAGTCGAGCCACCCACCCGTCAGTGGTGATTTTGTGACAAAACTGCATTTCGGAGCAAAAGCGCCACTCCCCGTGAGGGGGCCATTCGAAAGGATGACGCGGTTCTCCGGAGATAGGGGATCGGTCCTTGGCGGGACCTCGTCATAAAGAATTTTCCCCCCGAATCCTTTTCCTCCGAGGAATGCCTTGGCGAAACTGTCGTCTAACTTCTCCTTCTCAACCTTACCTTTGGTCAGATCCACTCTCAGTATTTTTCCTGCATAACCTCGGATCATGGTTTGCTCCTTTCGGCATCTAATCGCAGCGCCCAAAGCGCAGAAATTGAGAATTAAAATTTGGAATCTCTATCTCACAACACCACCTCGATCAGATAGGGTCCTTTCCCTGCGAGGGCCTTTTCGAGGGCAGGCTTTAATTGGCCTGCCTTTGTTACCTTCATTCCCGGAACATCGAAGGCTGCGGCCAACTTCACGAAATCTACAGGTTGGGGATCGATCCCAATGCGCCTTCCACCGTAGTCGGCATCCTGCATGATCTTGATCGACTGAAAACAACCGTCGTTGATCACAATGGAGACCACTCCGAGTGAATATTTCTTCGCAGTCCCGAGTTCCCCGCAAGTCATGAGAAATCCTGCATTCCCGCTTACGGATACAACAGTGCGCTCAGGGAAGGCAACCTTTGCGCCAATCGCTGCGGGAAGCCCATAGCCCATGGCGATGAAAAGGGTTGGGGCAAAATAAGTTCTTGGTTCATAGACTTTAAACTCTGAGAACATCGCGTACCCGGGGACACAGACATCTACTGCGACGATCGCATTTCGAGGAAGGACCTCTCCCAGATCTCTTGAATCGAAGATGCGTCTTGGTGTCGAAGATTCCGTTTCCTCCATCTCGCGTTTCATTTTCGAAAGCTCCTGCTTCCATTCTGGACCGGGATGGTAGTTCTTACCGGCAATTCGCTCGATAGCCTGGAGAAGAAACTGTTTAACGTCTCCAATCACCGAGACCTCCGGAACAAAGATCTTCCCCATTTCCAGCGGGTCGATGTTCACCATGACCAGGCCGTGGGGAGGCTCCGGCCAGGTTTCCGTCGACAGATCTGTGAACCGAACTCCGAGAGCAATCATGCAATCCGATTCCCGGACGAGTTTCCCGGAAGCGTTCATCCGGGAGTAGCCGAAGCAGAGAGGATGGTCTTCCGGGATGGACCCTTTACCCATCCGGGTGAAAAGGGTAGGGGCCTGAAGAGCCTCGGCAAAAGCGATTAGTTCCCCTGTTGCATTGGAGGCGATGGTTCCCCCTCCGGCAAGAATCAATGGCCTCTCGGAGCGCAAAATCTTATCGATTGCCTTTTCAAGGAACTTGTCCTCCACAGGCTTTTTTTCCCATGAACGCTGTCCCGGGACTGGAATTTCTCCATTGGCCTTCAACACGTCAACAGGAATTGTCAGGTGGGCCGGTCTCGGCCTTCCGGTCTTCAGTGCTTCAAACGCCCTCTCCATGAGATGGGGGATCTCTTCTACCCGAAGGGCCATCCCGTTCCATTTTGTTATGGCCCTGGTGAAGGTGAGAAGGTCCATCTCATGGTAGGCACCGACCTCCTTACCAATCGCCTCTGTCCTTATATCTCCGCTGATGAGCAGGATGGGAACAGAGTCTCCGTAGGCCTCACCGAGACCGGTTGAGGCATTGGTGACGCCAGGCCCTGCTGTCGTAAGACACACACCTACATCGCCGGTTGCCCTCGCAAAACCATCCGCCATAAAGGCTGCGCCTGCCTCATGACATGCGACGATGGGTTGGATGTCACTGTTATGATAAAGGGCATCGTAAATAGGAAGGTTGTGATATCCCGGAATTCCGAAGACCGCACGAACGTCGTATCGCACTAAACACTGGACTAAAATCTCTCCGCCCGTCATCATATGCACACCTCCTGATTGTTCCTGCGCTTTGGGATATTCTTAGAACGAGGGCGGTGTGACCACCCATATGCTCTTGCAGGGGGCATCGCCGATTCGCTTCATCCTGTGAGGCAGATGACTTCGGAAAGAGATGCTGTCGCCTTCTTTCAAAACGTACACCTCGTCATCCACCGTTACTTCGAGCTCCCCCTCGAGAACAAATCCAAATTCTTCACCCTCGTGACTGTACCATTCCTCCGGTCCCTGTTCCTCGGGCTCGCTTTCACTCAGAATTACCTCAAGCTGTCTCTGGAGATCCGGAGTGAGTAAATAGACTTTCGTCTTTGATTTGGGGTAGACCAGCATCTTTCGCATGTCTTGCCGGACGACTTCGGCTTTCTTATGGTTGTTGGACGGGGAAAATCGTTCATTTTCTTCATTCCCGAGGGACATGAAAGCAACGCCAAGGGCATTGGTGATCTTTTTGAGCGTTCCAATGGAGGGGTTTGTTTTTCCCCTTTCGATCTGGCTGAGGTGGTTTACGGAAATGCCGGTTCGGTTTGACATCTCCTGCAAGGTGATACCTTTGGACTTGCGGATATTCTTGATGCTTTCAAAAATCTCCGGCTGCTGGTCCATTTTTCACCATAAAGTTGGAATTTTAGGAGGATTATACGCGAAATTACAATTTTGTCAAGAGAAAAATTGCAGTCAATCGGTAAAACCGAGATGAATGGGGATAAAATGATGAAAGAAACTGAGGCGACTTACCTCAATGACCGAACGTGAAAGCTGTGATTACGCTCCTGTTTCCCTTTCTTCCTCGGTGATGCATTCATCCAAAATCTTGATAGCGAGATCGATCTCTTCCTTTTTGATGATCAGCGGGGGAGCAAATTCGAGGGCGTGGCCCATCGTCTTGATGATCAACCCTTTTGCTTTGGCCCGATCGATGATATGGTTCATATTCTTCACCGGGGAAAGGGCTCTGCTCTTTTTGTCGGATGTCAGGTCAATGGCCATCCAGAGACCTGTCCCTCTGACTTCACCGACGATTCGATGGGTTTCGAGGGTCTTCAGCTTCTCAAGGAAATAGGCTCCTATTTCCCATGCCCTCTGGATCAGGTCTTCCCTTTCCATGATTTCAAGGTTTTTCAGGGCCGCAGCGCAGGAAACCGGATGATTGCCATAGGTGTGGAGATGCTGAAAGACATCGATAGGCTCCATCACCTTATCCGTGCATCCAACCGCTCCCAGAGGAACATAGCCGCTCGATATCCCCTTTGCCATGGTGATGATATCGGGCTCGATGCCGAAGTGCTCGACCCCGAACCATTTCCCTGTTCTCCCGAAGCCGCAGATGACCTCGTCGATGATCAGAAGAATTCCGTAGCGGTCGCAGATCTCCCGAACGATTTCCCAGTAGACCTTGGGGGGGGCATAAGCTCCGAACCCCTGCTGAATCGGCTCCCCGATGAAGGCCGATACCTGCTCCGGGTCCTCAAACTGGATCACCCGCTCGATATCCCTCGCGCAGGCGATATCGCAGGCAGGGTAGGAGAGATGCGCCGGGCAACGGTAACAATAGGGTGAATCCACGAAGAGGGCCCCGGGAGCGAGGGGCTCCATGATCTGTCGCATCGGGAGGACCGTTCCCAGGACACGCAGTGCCCCGCCTGTGACGCCATGGTAGGCACCCCGTCTCGAAATGATCTTATAGCGTTTCTTGTCCCCTCGAAAATCGTGGTAATGCTTGGCTAATTTGATGGCGGCCTCAACGGCCTCGGAACCATCGCACACGAACGTGAATTTTTGGATCTTCCCGGGAGCGATCTTCGACAGGCGCTCTGCGAGTTTAATCGCCGGCACATTGGCAAATTGCATTGGAGTGAAGTAAGGTAACTCGCAGATCTGATCATAGACCGCCTGAGCGATCTCCTTGCGCCCGTATCCGACGTGGACGGGTCGGGTCACCCCGGCGACGAGATCGAGGTAGCGCTTTCCTTCCTGATCGTACACCCAGACCCCTTCACCTCTGGTTATAACAGTTATGCCTTTTTCAACCAGGTCCCTGGATGTCCTCTGCAGGATGAGATGAGATGTGTTGTCCATTTTTACTTTGTCAGTCATGGGGACACTCCTTCGATGACATGGAAATTACTTAAATCCCTCCCGACCTCCCTTTGTAAAGGGAGGAGAGAGAATCTTTCGGCATGATCGCCTGCCTGCGCGAAGCCGCTTCGGCAAAGGCAGGGGGATCACGCCTTGCTGACAATCGCAGGTTAAAGCCTGCGGCTACAAAAGATTTCTCAAAGAATCGATATAGGAGGGTATAGGTTCCTTTATCTTCCAAGGTAGGCCTTTTTTACGTGGGGATGATCAATCAAAACGGCGGCTTCTCCCTCGAGGGTAATTCTCCCCGTTTCCAAAACATAAGCGTGATGAGCAATCTCAAGGGAACGGTAGGCGTTTTGCTCAACGAGAAGAATCGTCTGTCCTTGCTGATTCAACCTGGTGATGACATCAAAAACCGTGTCCACAAGGATCGGAGCAAGTCCGAGGGAAGGTTCATCAAGGAGGAGGATCTTGGGGTCCGACATGAGACCGCGGCCGATCGCCAGCATCTGCTGCTGGCCGCCGGAGAGAGTCCCTCCCATCTGGGTTCTTCGTTCTGACAGGATTGGAAACAGCTCGAAAACGTTACGCAAGAGCTCATCCGATCGTTTCGGATCCTTTACGGGGAGGGCTCCCATCGTGAGGTTTTCCATGACCGAGAGATGGGGGAAAATTCTCCGCCCTTCCGGGACATGAGAAATTCCAAGGCGGGCGATCTGGTGAGGAGGCAGCGAGTCAATTCTTCTTTCGTCGAGGGAGATCGTACCCGCCTTCGGGTGAATCACTCCGGAAACGGTTCTGAGGATGGTACTCTTGCCAGCCCCGTTTGAGCCCACAATGGAGACAATCTTTCCTTCCACCACGGAGAGGGAAACGTCCCAGAGGGCCGTGGCGATATCGTAACTGACCGTGATTTCCTTAAGATCGAGCACGGTAACGCTCCCCGAGATAGGCCTTGATGACTTCCGGGCTGTTCACGATCCGCTCCGGTGTGTCTTCTGCTATTTTCTGTCCATAGTTTAAGACGGCAAGTCGGTCACACAAGGATAGGATCACATCCATGATGTGTTCGACGACGATGATGGTCAACTCCCGCGTTCGTAATGATCGGATCAGTTCGATGGCAGCCTTCATCTCGGCAGGATTCAAGCCTGCCATGACCTCATCCAGGAGCAAAAGCGATGGCTTGGTCGCCAGGGCGCGGGCCAGTTCGAGGCGTTTACGGTCTTCGAGCGTTACATTAATAACCTGCTGGCCTGCCTTTTCTTCAAGCCTCACCATTTCGAGAATTTCGCGGGCTTGGTTCCTCGCCGTCTTCATTGTCGAGGCACGAATAAAGGTTCCGACCATGACATTCTCAAGAACCGTCATTTTGCCAAAGGGAGCTGGAATCTGGAATGTCCTTCCAATGCCGCGTTCGCAGATACGATGAGGACGAAGACCGGTGATCTCTTTTCCGTTGAAGAGGATCTTTCCTGAATCCGGAGCATAAACCCCTGTCACCAGATTAAAAAAGGTCGTTTTCCCGCTCCCATTAGGTCCGATAAGGCCGAAGATCATTCCCTTTTCAACATCGAGGGAGAGGTGGCTGATGGCCGTGACTCCACCGAAGGATTTTGTAACTTCTTGTGATTGTAAAATCATCTATCTACCACTTGACCGACTTCTTCAGTTGGCCGAGCGCCTCCCGGGGAGAAAAAATACGGAACTCCAGGAGGCCTACAAGGCCATTGGGAATGAAGAGTACCACAGCGCATATGGCAGCTCCAATGATGACGAGATAGAATGTCCCTTCGCCCCAGACAAGCCACAGGATGCGCTGAACCAGCTGCACCACAACCGCCCCCAGGAAGGGGCCCCACAGCGAACCAATCCCTCCGAGAAAAGCCATGACCACCATAAAGTCTGTAAGCTGAGCTCCCAGCACGCTATCCGGATGGATATACGTGACCCAATAAGCATTAATTCCTCCCAGTACCCCCGGGAAAAATGCACTCAAGGCAAAAGCCTGGATCTTGATCGAAACCGTGTCTACCCCAACCATTTCGGCAGCTTCCTCCTGTTCCCGGATGGCCAGCAGCTTATATCCGAAGCGGGCCCTTTCGAGAAGGATATGGGTCGTCAGGTAGGTCAGACCTGTCACTCCCAGCATCAGGTAGTAGAAGAAGGGAAGATTCAAATAAGAAGGAAGCTGCATTCCGAAGGCCCCGCCCGTGATATCAAGAATCGTCGCGATCTGGCGGATCATCTCGCCGAATGCCCACGTAGCAATGGCAAAGTAGGCTCCCCTTAAACGTAGGGTGGGATAACCGATGATCACAGCGAGGAGAGCAGACAAGATCCCCGAAGCCAGGAGGCCGATCCCGAAAGGCCATCCGAGATGGACCATGAGAATTCCAGTGACATATGCCCCGAGACCGAAAAAAGCACCGTGACCAAAACAGAGATAGCCTGTGTAGCCTCCGATAATATTCCAACTCTGTGCCAGGCCTGCCCACATGAAAACTTCGGTTGTGATCCGGATCCAGAGTGGGGAAATGAAGAGGGGAAGAATAAAACAGATCAGTAAAAGGATTCCGAGCGGCAGGAATCGCCAAGGAGATGGAACTGGGCTGGTCCGTCCCTTCGTCACGTCTTCCACCATCAGATGCCTCTCCTCAAGATGCCTTTAGGAGTGATGAGAAGGACTCCATACATTACCATGAAAAGGGCGACCAGGGTGTAACGGCCACCAATGTAAACACCGACAAAAGACTGCAGCAGCCCAAGCAAGAGGGCGGCAATAATCACTCCGGGCACATATCCCATGCCTGCAAGAACGACAACGAAGAAGGCGAGGGTCGAATATTTGGCTCCCATGGCTGCATGAATGGTAAACAGGGCTCCGATCAGGACACCCGACATCCCGGTGACCCCGGCGTAGAGGCTGTACACCAGGCCTCCGATTTTCCGCACATCGGCGCCAAGAAGATTAGCCGTATCCCTGTCCTGAGCCGTGGCCCGAATAATGACCCCGAATTTCGTTTTATAAAGGAAGATCATGAACAGAAGGGTTACCAGGATTCCGAAAGCGAACCCTGCAAATCGCAGTGCGGGAATCGTGACAATGGCCGCGTCGATGCTCTTTCCGGAGAGCCACGTGGTGATGGATTGAATATGATATCCCCAGATGGAAAGGGCCCCACCCTTTGCGAGAATGGAAAGGCCGAAAGTGAAGACCAACCCCATGATGACGGGATTGTGTCTCTTCCCGCTCACGGCCCGGTAGATAAGAGGGTAGAGGGCCCACCCGCATCCGCAGAAGATCAAGAAAATGACAGGCAAGTAAATCATGGGGTCATGGCCAAAATACTTGACGAAAAGATACCCCGAGTAGGCGCCCACCATGACCCATTCGCCCACCGCAAAATCAACGATGTGCATGACCCCGAAGCAGAGAGAGAACCCGATCCCTACGACGATGATGAGGCCACCGATCAGAAGTCCGTCAACGAGGGTCTGGAGAAACAGTTCCATAGGCTACCTGCTGCCGTTTAGCCCCTGAAGAGGGGCTAAACGGCAATGCAAAATCCAAAGTTCAAAATGCAAAATTCAAAATTATTGAAGTTCCTGTCCAAAATTTGCATTTTTCATTTTGCAATTTGCATTTTTCAATTGATCTTAAGGCTTACCTTTTGTCCCACGTTGGAGTGGGATATTTGGGAGCCACAACCCGGAGCTTGCCAGGTCCTACCTCCACAGTGACCCCTCCCTGGTATTGAAGGGCTACGGGCTGAAGTCCGGAGTTGCAATGATAGGAATCACCTTCCGTTGCAAACTTGATCTGTCCGTAGAACGTCATGATGTTCAGTTTTTCTAAGGCTCCGATCAAGGCGTCCTTCTGAGCATCGGTCAGTGGAGGAGGTGCCTTGATCATGCGGAGGGCTTCCTGGAAAGCGATGCCCGCTGCCGTGGAACCTGCCTCAGTGTAATCTGGATCGGTGTTGAATTTGGCCTTGAACGCATCAGTATACTCTTTTGGTGTTTTGAAAAGAATCGTGGCCTGATGCTTCATACTGGGGGTCCAGACGGAGTTACCAAAGACATACTCGCAGTCTTTCCCGAGGCCTTTCCGGAAGTCAGGCGTCGTCATCCCGTAATGCTGAACAAAGGCTTTGGGGTTGAATTTCAGCTCTTTGGCGATCTTCATCATCTCGATGGCAGCCTTTTCATGATTGCCCATGGCAAAGATGTCAGGGTTCAAGGATTTGATGACGCTGATGGAAGGAGTATAATCGCTTCCCTCGGGGACGATTTCATATTTCACCACCTTGAGGCCGAGCTTCTCCGAGGCCGCCTTAAAGGCTTCTGCCGTAAATTTTGAGAAAGGATCGTCAATCCCCACGATGCCAATCGTTTGGGGCTTCGGCGCCACATCCTGAGCCAGGGTCCGGATGATCCCCTGGGCCGTGAGATTGACCGACGGGATCGTGCCAAACGTGTATTTGAATTTCCTTAACCAGATCAGAGGAGATTCTGCGGAACCGGTGATGTGGGGCGTCTTGTATTTCTCCGTGATGGGGGCAAGGGCGAGCGTGGGACCACTTGCATAGGGCCCGAGGATGAAATCCACTTTTTCCTGGGTGATCAACCTTTCGCCTGCAACAGCAGCCGTGGCAGGAGTGCTCTGGTCATCCGCATAAACCAGTTGAACCTTGTACTTCTTTCCTCCGATGTCAATCCCCCCTTGTTGATTGAGGGTCTCTGCCCACATATCGTAACCTCGTTTCGTGACCGTGCCTCCGAAAACGAGTTCGCCGGAGAGAGAAGTTACAACGCCGACTTTGAAGAAATCCCTCTTCTCCTGCGCCTGGACGGAGCTACATACCATCATTGTCCCAAAAAATAGAACCAGACCTGAAATGACAATTTCTTTCAACATTCGCTTCTTCATAAGGCCACCCCCTTTTTAGTTATGAATTGCCGGAATTCTACAACTTTTCCTTTCCCCTGTAAAGAGTTTCCTTTCCCGTAATCCCTCCCCTCTCCTGGATTTGACTTAACGTTCCAAACAAATCGCCGAAACAGACTCGGCGGGGACACTGAGAAAGCCTTGTAGCGGAACCCTTTAAAGGTCAAGCACCACGCTCCATCTACTTTGCAGGGCTTCACTCTCGGTGACGTTCTCCATAACCCATTCGATTCCAATAAAACCCGCATTAGTCGGGATAGATTTGAGGCGCGCACGGACTTAGGAGGAGAGTGACCGACATGTACTCTTTCGATATATACCGCGGGTTCCTATTTCCTCCCTATCTCACGTTTCCCCAAGCCCCCCTG
>Ga0209777_10008018_pt1 | contig 11627 bp, 14 predicted proteins | sample FrelakmetHBP12HB_FD_187147 | JGI IMG/M metagenome (GOLD analysis project Ga0209777, IMG submission 187147) | Freshwater lake sediment microbial communities from the University of Notre Dame, USA, for methane emissions studies -HBP12 HB (SPAdes)... | ecosystem: Environmental > Aquatic >...
TAACGTTCCGGGGGAGAATTGCGCGCTCGTTAAGCCTGGGCCTCAGGCTTTTCAGCGCCCTTCCTGCCGTACTTCCTGTTAAACTTCTCCACCCGGCCCGCTGAATCAACCAGCCTTTGTTTGCCGGTAAAGAAGCCGTGGCAGCCGGAGCATACCTCAACCTTGATCTCTTTTCTTGTCGAGCGGGTTTCAAAGGTGTTGCCGCAGACACATTTTACGACTGACAGTTCATATTTGGGATGAATCTCTTTTTTCACGTGACGTGCTCCTTTCCCACATATATTACTTATTCATAGAATTAAGGAATTCAATATTATTATCTGTTTCGCGCAATTTTTCAAGTAAAAATTCCATGGCATCAATGGTGTTGAGCGGCTGGAGGACTTTTCGCAGCAGCCATATTCTGTTCAAGCTTTCCGGCGGCAGCAGCAGCTCCTCTTTACGCGTACCGGAGCGGTTGATGTCTATTGCCGGGAACACCCTCCGGTCCGCAAGCTTGCGCTCCAGGTATATTTCCATGTTACCTGTGCCTTTGAATTCTTCAAAAATAACTTCATCCATTCTGCTGCCGGTATCAATGAGAGCTGTTGAGACAATGGTAAGGCTGCCGCCTTCCTCGATATTGCGGGCAGCGCCGAAAAAACGTTTCGGCTTGTGCAGCGCGTTTGAGTCAACACCGCCGGAGAGCACCTTGCCGCTCGGCGGCACTACCGTATTATAGGCCCGTGCCAGGCGCGTTATGCTGTCCAGCAGGATGACGACATCCTTGTTGTGCTCCACCAGACGCTTTGCTTTCTCGATGACCATTTCAGCCACCTGCACATGGCGCTGGGCCGGTTCATCAAAGGTTGAGCTGATGACCTCTCCTTTGACCGAGCGCTGCATGTCAGTAACCTCTTCCGGCCGCTCATCAATCAGCAGCACGATCAGCATGACTTCCGGGTGGTTCTTGGTAATGGAGTTTGCTATGGTCTGCAGGAGCATGGTTTTTCCGGTGCGCGGCGGAGAAACAATGAGCCCGCGCTGGCCTTTACCGATGGGGGTAAGCAGGTCCATGACCCGGGCGGACATATTATCCTTGTCATGCTCGAGCCGGATCCGTTCCATGGGATAGAGCGGGGTCAGGTTGTCAAAAAGGATCTTATCGCGTGCCGATTCCGGGTTTTCATAATTAACCGACTCTACTTTCAGCAGTGCAAAATAGCGCTCTGACTCTTTCGGCGGACGTATCTGGCCGGAAACGGTGTCGCCGGTGCGCAGGTTAAATCTGCGTATCTGTGAGGGTGAGACATAAATATCATCAGGTCCCGGCAGGTAGTTGTAGTCCGGCGCCCGCAAAAATCCAAAGCCGTCCGGAAGAATCTCCAGCACCCCCTCGCCGTATATAAGCCCGTTCTTGTCAATCTCTGACTGCAGCAACGCAAAAATCAGGTCCTGCTTGCGCATGCTGCTGTAGCCTTCCACATTCATCTGCTTGGCAGCGTTCATCAGATCGTTAATTTTCTTTCCCTTTAGTTCTTTGAGGTTCATGCACATGTCTCCTTGACAGGTTTTTTTGCCCCGCGCGCTCTGTTTTTAATCGGCGGCGGGAGGCAGGTCGCTAAAATAATAGTAAACTCCGGGAAGCTCCATGTGCCGCAATGGACAGGCTGAGAGCTTCAATAATTTTTTTGTGTATGTGGTTGTGAAAAAATACAGCATGTAAATAGCTTAGGATAAATGACAAAGCAGGGGATATGATTTTTTATATTAATAAATAAGCGCACGCTATGCAAAGCAGCGCTTGCAGTCTATACCGGGGTCATTATGGTTTAGGAAGGAAGTCACTACGCGCATTTCAACGCATATGAACTTCTCAGCATCTGGTTATCTCTGCGTGTACCTCTAATGAATATACGAGCTGTTAATGAATCGCAATATGCTGGTTATTTAACAAGAGATGCTCACAGGAGAGAACACTATGGGTAAACTTTAAACTCTTAATTATGGAAATTTTTGGAGAGTTTTCTCTTTGCAAAAAATATATCCGGCTTCATGCTGTTTGTCAAGTTATTTATTCCAGTTTTTCGCTGCGCCCCTTTCCTGTCGCCCGCAGGCGCAATAGAATCTCTTGTACCTGCGCTTCGGTTTTCTCCCGGGCTGCATCGTTTTCTATCACAAAGGTCGCACGTGCCCGCTTCTGGTCCAGTGGCATCTGGGAAGCGATGCGCTGACGCGCGGCCTCTTCACCCAGGCTGTCCCGCGCCATGAGCCGGGATATCTGCTGCTCACGGGGCGTCCAGACTACAATAACCGCATCAAAATCATTTTGCATGCCACATTCAATCAGCAGCGGAACATCAACCACGACCATCGCGTCAGGGTCGCCTGATTCGATAGCAGCAGACTGCTCCCTGACCGTTCTCATAATGAGCGGGTGGAGGATGCTGTTTAAGATTGCCCTGCGCCCGGCATCAGCAAAAATGATGCTCGCAAGTCTGCCCCGGTTGATAACGCCTTCTTCAGTCAAAACCTGCGGCCCGAATTCTGTAACCACCGCCTGCAAACCTTCCGTGCCAGGCGCTACCACCTCCCGGGCAATAACGTCAGTATCAATAACCGTGCAGCCCTGGCGTTTCAATATCTGAGCAACAAGACTTTTTCCGCTGGCAATTCCTCCGGTCAATCCGATGGTAATCATGCTGCGCTTCTCACGGCCTGTAATACCTGCATGAAATCTTCCGGCGGCGGCGCGCTGAACTCCACCAGCCGCTGCGATTCCGGATGGGTGAACTGAAGATACCCGGCGTGCAGCAGCGGCCGATCGATCTCCCTGAAGGCCTGCCGCACTGCCAATGAGCATATTTTTAGTTTGCTCTTGCCTGCCCCGTACAGCGCATCCCCGGCCACGGGGTGGCCGATGCTTGAGAGATGGACCCGCACCTGGTGGGTTCTGCCTGTTTCCAGCGTCACCTCAAGCAGCGTAAGGCCGGCAAACTCCTCGGCAACCTTCCAGTGCGTGACAGCCTGTCGCCCTCTTTTAGGCAGGGCTGACATCTTTTTCCGCTGCGTCGTGTGTCTGCCGATGAGGGTTGCAATAGTGCCCGCTGCCTTTTCCATGCTGCCGTGAACGAGTGCCTGATATCTGCGCACAATAGTGTGTTCTTTAAACTGCCGGCTGAGGCCCTGATGTGCCATATCATTTTTTGCCACCACCAGAATTCCCGATGTTCCCTTGTCCAGCCGGTGCACGATGCCGGGCCTTAATACCCCGCCAATCCCGGACAGCGTGGTACAGTGATGAAGCAGCGCGTTTACCAGCGTGCCGGTGTAATTGCCGCATGCCGGATGCACCACCATGCCCGGCGGTTTGTTAACCACCATTAGTGCCGTATCCTCATAGAGAACTTTCAGGGGTATGTTTTCAGCCTGGCTTCCAAGCGGTACCGGGTCGATGAGTCCTACCTCGATACGCTCTCCGGCGCGTACATGGTATGATGCTTTCTGTGGTGCGTCATCGATACGGATGCGGCCGTCTTTGATGGCCTTTTGTACCTGCGACCGGGTAAAAAGAGCCTGGCGCTCAGCAAGAAAGACGTCAAGCCGCTTCCCGCTGTCCTGGACGCCTACCACAAATTCGACTGTTTTCACGTTAAAAAATACGCATTATGTTTCAAGCAGCTCTGTGTGCCAGTAGGAGAGATCCACCATGGTGAGGAACGGCAGCCATTCCTTGCGTTTAATCTCCTGCACGGGAACCCGTATAAATGGGGACCAGCGTGGCTTACGGGGATGGGAGAGCATCTTCATGCCCGCCTCTGCCGGTGTTTGTCCGCCTTTTTTCTTGTTGCACTGGTAGCACGCGCAGACAACATTTTCCCAGGTGCTCTTGCCTCCGTAAGAGCGCGGGATAACGTGGTCAATGCTCAGTTCATTGCGGGGAAAGGTCTTGCCGCAGTACTGGCAGCGGTTTTTATCCCGGCGAAAGATGTTGATTCGGGTAAAACGCACCTGCCCGTTCGGCACTTTATCGTAGGTGAGAAGAAGGATAACGCGGGGGATGCGGATGGCCCGGTCTACCAGGCCGATGCTCTCATCCTGGGCATGCACCCTGAGTTCTGCCCAGCTTTCAAAGTCAAAGGTCTTGTACTGTTCATCAATGGCCCGCGCTATCCCCTGATAGAGCAGCACAAAGGCTCTCCTGACGGAGGTTATGTCAACCGGCAGGTATGATCTGTTGAGTACCAGTACACTTGAATTAAGCATTGGTCACGCCAAGCCTCAGTTATACTTTGTTAATAATATAATCTACTATAAATCGCCTCCGGATACAATATCGGATTCTGTTCCGCGCAAAAAGATATCAATGATGGCCCGTGAAACCATCCCCACCTCCTCCGGGAACAGGGTGCGCGTATCCACGATGACGCGCTCGCGGTTAATGCGCACAATAACCGGTGGAGTGCCGCAGCGCAGCCTGCGCTCAAATTCCTGCGGTGACATCGTCTGCGGCGCCAGTGATACTGCCCAGGTCGGCAGTTCATGCAGGGGATAGGACCCGCCGCCGATTTTTGATTGATCCTGCACCGCTGCCGCTTCTACGGGAACTGCGTGTTTTCGTAAAGCCCGCACTATCGTCCGGGCGCGTTTTTTCAGGGTGTCTTCGGTAACGGAAAGCATGCCGAGAACCGGTATGTTCCGGGAGCAATCAGGATCGAGGTAGTATAATCTGAGGGTGGCCTCAAGTGCCGCAAGCGTTAACTTGTCTATACGCAGGGCCCTGGTAAGGGGATTCCGTGCAATGGCGGAGATAACGCCCGTTTCTCCCAGGATAATACCCGCCTGCGGGCCGCCCACCAGTTTATCCCCGCTGAACGTTATGATGTCAGCACCCTCCTGTACCGCCTCTTGCACAGTCGGTTCATCTTTCAGTCCAAACTGCTGCGGAGGTACCAGATTGCCGCTGCCCATATCAAACATCACCGGCAGGTGAAACTCGGTCCCAAGCTGCTTAAGCTCACGCAATGAAACCTCCGAGGTAAAACCAACCAGCTGGTAATTGCTGGGATGCACTTTAAGAATAAGCGCCGTATGTTCAGTAATTGCTTGGCGGTAATCACGGAGATGGGTACGGTTGGTTGTTCCTATTTCCCGCAGCAGCGCCCCGCTCTGTTCCATGACTTCAGGGATTCTGAACGACCCGCCGATCTCAATGAGTTCTCCGCGGGAGATAAGGACTTCCCTGCCCCGGGCAAGCGTATTCAGGCATAGCAGTACTGCCGCAGCATTATTATTAACCACGAAGGCATCCTGGGCACCGGTGATCTGCTGCAGAATCTCCCGCACATGGACATAGCGTGAGCCCCGCTCACCCCGCTCAAGGTCAAATTCAAGATTACTGTAGCGGGATGCCGTTTCTGCCACCATGCGAACCGCCTGTTTGGCAAGCGGTGCCCTTCCCAGGTTGGTATGAATGACCACGCCGGTCGCATTTATCACGCGCTGCAGGGAGGGCTTGCACATCTTTTGCACGTGAGCAGCCACCTGGTGCTGTATATCCCGGGGAGAGAAATCCTTTATGTCACCAGCATCTTCAGCGGCTGCCAGCAGCCTGCGCCTGGTTTCTGCAAGGGCGCTCTGCACCGCGCTGGTAACTGCTGCGCGGGGAAAGCGCGTGCATAGCACCTGTATATCCGGCGCCCTAAGCAGTTCATCAACTGACGGGATTTTTCTCAGATAATCCTGTTTGGTAAGCGGTTTCATAGATGTTGCAGCCACATATTTGCTCTTATTTAAAAATATCTACCATAGTTTATTTTTCTTGGCAATCTTAACTTATTCAGATTTCTTTCTTATTTAATTGACTTTCGGTGATACCTTGCATTAGAATTTTCAGGTAGCTCTTAAAACAATCGGGGTGCTTTATGAAAATAGTTTTGACCGGGGGGGCCGGATTTATCGGCTCTCATATAGCCGAGTTACTCATACGTGAAGGGCATAAAGTGGCCATCATTGATGACCTGTCATCGGGTAAACTGGAAAACATTCCGCCGGAAGCTGTCTTCTATAACGTGAACATTATCGACCCGGCTGCAGGTGATGTCCTGCATAAAGAGGCCCCTGAAGTCATCATTCACCATGCGGCGCAAATATCTGTCCGCAGTTCGGTTGAAGATCCTATCCATGACATGGAAATAAATATCAGGGGCACGCTGAACCTCCTTCAGGGCGCAGTACAGAATAATGTTAAAAAATTCATTTTTGCCTCAACCGGCGGCGCCATCTACGGCGAGCAGGATTACTTCCCCGCTGATGAAGAGCATCCGCAGCGGCCCATCAGCCCCTATGGGGTAGGGAAACTTGCGGTTGAAAAATATCTCTATTGCTATCATACTATTTACGGTCTCAACTATACCGTGCTGCGCTACAGTAATGTCTATGGACCGCGGCAGGATCCTCATGGCGAGGCGGGTGTGGTGGCGATCTTTGCCCTCAAAATGCTTGATGGCGGCAACCCCGTCATCAATGGATCTGGTGAGCAGACACGGGATTTTGTGTATGTAAAGGACGTGGCACGGGCTAATCTTCTGGCGATTAACAGTAATGCTGCCGAAGCCATAAACATCGGCACGGCCCAGGAGACATCAGTAAATCGTCTTTTTTCACTCTTAAAAGGGCTCGCCGGATCCCCGTCGCCGCAGCATCACGGTCCCCCGATGCCAGGCGAACAGATGAGAAGCGTTATCTCCTGGGAGCGGGCCCGCAGGGTTCTTGGCTGGTCACCGCAGGTATCCCTTGAAGAGGGGCTGCAGGAAACAGTAGAATTCTTTAAAGCATCACGCAAAAAAATCTCCCGTCACCAGAATGACCATGCAAAAGGATAAAGGGTGATTGATCGGCATGAGCATTAAAATCCCTGACCATTCCAATATTGTAGACCTGGACGAAATCCGGGCTCATAAAAAACCAAGCGTTACTCAATTATTAAAAGACTCTCGTAAAACTGCCCAGGCAATTGCTACCCACACATGCCTCATCTGCAGCAGTAAAAAAATGTGCGTCAATACAACCGGCGTTTGTGCTACATGCTATGATACCGTGCTGACCCGGGAAGAAAAAATAGTTGCGCAGGAAGAAGCGCAGCATAAAAATATAAAAATTACTGTAACTGACGATCGTTGGGAAGATTAAATGCACCGTTTTCGATTACTAAAAGCAGTCCATATTATTTCCCTGTGCTGTATGGTTGCCGTTTCTTTTCCCTGCGGCAATGGCTGGTGCTGGTGGTTCCAGCAATCTGACGAGGAACTTCTGCGCAAGGCATTGGAAAGCGATAATCCCCAAAAAGTTGATAAGTGCCTTGATACTTTCATTAAAAAACAAAATTATTCAGCGATACTGCAGATCAAACAGCATGCGAAAAGGATGCTTCAAACAAAACGGAGTTCACTTGCCCATGAGCAAAAGATTGAACCGGAGGTCATTAAAAAGCGCCTAGCCCCCTGGAAACAGATAGAACAAAAGGCAGACCAGTTCTTCAGGAAGACAACGGTGCAGCACAACGACCAATAACATGCGGCACCATAAAAGGGCTGAACATTTATCAAGAGAGGCATTATGAATAGAAAAACTATCATAATCATTGCCGCCATTATCTTCTTTACTGCCGTGCAGCAGGTTTGTGCTGATTATTATGTCATCCAGCTCAAAAATGGCAAGGAGATTACCGTTGAAAAATACTGGGATGAGGGGCTTAAAATCCGGTTTTATCGGGAAGGGGGCAGCGTAACTATTGCCAAAGAAGACATAAAAGCCATTGAAAAAAAAGGTGGGACTCCTTCTATAGAATCCCCTGGAGCAGATGCAGGAGCACTGCCGGCCATCCCGGAAACTGAGGGCGAGCAGAATCCCCTTTCGTCTCCTGCTCCCGTTGCAAAGTCAAAGGCAAATGATCAGGCAGAAATTAAAGAACGGCTTGATGTCATAAAATCAAATATTGCAACATTAAACGAGAGAAGAAATTCTTATGTTAACCAGAAAAATGCTGCCCAGGAGGTAAAAGTAAAAGCTGAGCAGCGCATCGATAAAAATCGCGCGGATACGTACATGACGTCCGAGGATCGCAAGCAGTCTATCGCAAGCGAAGAACGAAAAATAAATGATGCTGAAATGCAAATCAGGGAAGCTGAGCGTCAAATTAGTGCTGTTGAGGAAATGATAGGCAATCAGGAAGCAATTAAAAAAAATCTGGGGGACAAACTGCAGCAGCAGTAACATGATACTGCCAAATAAAACAGCACAGAACGCATAGATAATCCTGTGCCGTTTTATAGTAAATCAATGCAGTGCTCACTTGTTCATTCGTTGGTCATAAAAAACAGATAGATGACGAATACCGTCGCAATACTGAGGCCGATAAAGAGGTAAAGGGCATCAAAAAACTGAAAACTCATGATGTTACTCCCCTCCTGGGAGAACTGTTTCATGAGTCCCCAGTAAACGGCGAAGATAAAAGTCACCATAAGTCCCAGTTTGAGACGTGCGGAGATGATACAGGCCAGTGAGATGACACCAAGCAGAACAATCTGCCACAGCGGAATTGAAACTTGTATTGTTTGAAAAGTTTCCATAGAATGGTACTCCCTGAAAAATGAAGTTTTTTTTATTTACGTCATTTAATAAATACAATTATGATGCCAACCTTAAAATAATTTATATCATGCTGTTTTAGCTTCATGTTTTATTTTATAGTGATTAAACCACTCTAAGTTCCGATTACTTATTATAAAAAAAAATATACTGCTGCGCAAAAGTGCACTGCAACCCAGCCGGGGGAGTATCTGTGATATACTAAATATAGATCGGCTGTACTGACCATCTGCATGAATAACGGGTCTATAGTGAACTACAGGGCTTTTTATGAGCAAAGAAGATAAAGATAAAAGAATATTTTCCAGAGGAGCATTACAGGTAGGTGCACGCTGCAGGCTGAAGAACAGGCAGAGAAAATGTTATATGACAAACCTGAGTGAAGGCGGCTGCCTGATCTACTGTTATTCTACTGCGGCTATCAGTGCCGGTGAAATATTGGAAATTTTCTTCAGGCTAAATAATGCCTCAGAAGAAATCCAGGTCCAAGGTACGGTTGCCCGGGTTATGCCGTTTAACCGGGGCGTGAAAGATATTAATTATGCCTTGGGGATAAGCTTTACTGACCTTACGGAAAAACAAAAGAAGGCAATTGTCAATTTCACTCACCAATATCTTGCTGATATGAGGCAGGCGAAGGCAGTCAGTTAGAAGGCAAACGGGGTACAGCGGGCTGCTGTATAGTACCGCAAATCTCTTGTACCAGCTGCTCACCGGTTTGCATTCCCGAAAGACCGGTAACACACACTATAGTATCCTTAGCCAGTGCAACAAGAATATTCTTCTGATACTGCTCGTGCGCAGCAAAGTTCTTCTCGCCAAAACCCGCACCGGGGATAATCTTTTCACCAGCACCTGTTAAGTATTTTTTATAGGCCTCAAATGCAGCGCCTGCCTGTGCAGCATCAGAAAAAAGCACGATATAGGCTTTAATCAGCTCACTGTTGAGCCGATAGTCACTTGCAATCCCTCTGGGCAAAAATGCATGACCGAGAACGCCACCCACGATATAGTTTTCAGAACCGGACACCCTGCCGGATGAGGGGAATAATTGCAGCAGCTCAGGCCTTGAGTTCTTCGCGGGTATCTTCGCGGCAACCATACGGGCAGCATTCAGCGGCACTGCCCTGTTGCCGGCGCGTAAAATGCGAGACTGTATTTCAACATAGAACCGGCCCTTATAAAAGACAGCAAGCTGGTCATTGCCAAATGATTCAGCGCCGATGCCCAGCGTGGCGCTTGTGGAATCTTTCTTTGAGGTGAACATGCCAAAGGCGCTGAGAGCGCTTCCCATATCATATATATCCACGATTATGCTCTCCTGCCGGTCTGCGCTGCTCACATACTCGGCACCCCGCATCTTTATAAAGCCATAAGCGATAAACTGGTCTGCCGCGCCGTCAATATAATTATAGAGCTTGTCAGGCGCATAACCATAGGAAGCCCCGCTGCGCTGCCAGCCGCTTATTTCATTTATTCCCGGCAGCATATTTTCAAGTGACTCTGCTGCACCCTTCCCTGCCTCTTCAGCACTTGACTGCTGCGGCTGGACAAGCATAAAGCTGCACAACAGCCCAAGAGCCAGCAGCATCCTGAATAGCAGATATCGATCATGCCAGCAGGCGATGGGCATAACGCATCCTCTCAGCTATGTTAATACCGTTGGCGCATCGGCACATGCGGTCGCGGCAGGTGATACAGGATCCTGCATTTTTTTCGCACCCGAGGTCCTGATACGTGGCGCGGGCAAGGTTTGCGTCGCCGTACCCCTCATAATACATGAGCGCCCGCTGAATAGTTGGTATCTCCGTCTCATACGGGCACGTCCCTGTGCATTCCCCGCACCTGAGACAGTAGCGGTCCCTGATCGAGCTGTAATAGGTATTGAGCACCTTCCGTTCACTCCAGCCGAGCTTTTTGCCCACGGCCCCCGCATTTTCCACAACCTGGTCCATGTTCACCATTCCGGGTATCGCGCAGTCAACAAAATCCTTCTGCAGCACCCACGTCAGTGCCGCCTGGTGGGGGCTTAAAGCGCCGCGCCGCGCGTCCTGATAGCCGCCTGCCTGCGTTTTCATGGCAATGATGCCGATGTTCTTCTGCCGCGCTCTATTTAATGCTTCACTATGTTCAACCGGGCTTTTAAAATTTAAAGATGCTAAAAATACATCATAAGCCTGCGCCCTGAGTCCGGCCTGTACCACATCAGTAAAGGTTTTCCCATCGTGGAAGGAAATGCCGACAAATCGGGCTTTGCCCTGCTTCTTCATCTTATCGAGAAATTGCAGCATCGTCTCACAGGTGGCCCACTCCGGCCTTATAATATTATGCAGGAAGAGCACATCCACGTAATCCGTCTGCAGTCGCTTCAGGCTTTGTTCCATCTTCTCCTCCAGTTTTTCAGGTTTTTCCATGGGCATCTTTTCCTGGGACCTGAAGCTGTAAACCGGCGCAATCTTGGTGGCAACAAAAACCTTTTTTCTGCCGTAATCCTTTAAAATCCTGCCGAGCATCTCTTCGCTTTTGCCATACTGATACATCCAGGCCGTGTCAAAATAATTAATGCCCAGATCGAGCGCCTTGAACAGAACAGAGGGATCGGTCAGCGTCATAACACCGAAGCTCACCGCAGAGACCTTCATGCCGGTTTTACCCAGATCACGGTATTCCATGGTCACCGGGAGGCTGTTCTGCGCTGCAGGAGTCTGCGAGGCGCGGGCACAGGGAACTTCAAGGGATTTCAGCATAAGCCCTGCTCCTGCTGCAGAAACACTCATGTCCCGTAAAAACTGCCTGCGATCAATTCTCCTCTGCTTCATAGTTACCTCTTCGTGAAAGTTGCGTTACTGTTCATACACACCTGCAATATTTTTAATATATTGCGCTTGAAAGGGGAAGCAAAAACTTAACCGTGTCAAAAGCGGCCAAATCCACATTCCCATTGACACGGACAGGTATAATCTTATATTCTCACTTCCCAAGTATACAATGCAACTCCA